>OGQI01001902.1_pt1 | contig 13375 bp, 7 predicted proteins | sample 1553171 | NCBI WGS metagenome assembly OGQI01 (sample SAMEA2579988, study PRJEB22360) | human gut metagenome | biome: human gut; feature: human-associated habitat; material: faeces | place: Denmark | collected 2008/2010
AATTTTTTATTATCTTTGAAACTATCTACTTCAAATAACTCATAAATGTCGTTTAACAGATTTTCATAAAAACGTCTTTCAGCAATTCCCAATTTATTCATATATGGCTGGATATTTTCTTCAATTACCTTCCATGTTTCAAAAGGTCTCTGGGAAAAAGTGCTCATGTATCTTTTTGCATTTGTAACCCTTGCTTTATCTCCATCATCATAAGTACGATACTCAATCCGGTCTGCCACTGCCAGTAAACGTCCGTATAAATAATTTCTGTCCTTTTGTTTTTTATCTAATGCCACATTCCATTCCTCCTTGTTTCTTTTTTTTCTGTCTTTTTTCACCAGAGAACACGCCAGCGTTAAAACCCTTTCCCAGTTATTTTGCTCTTTGTATGTCAATGGATTGGAAGCCTTTAACACAGCTCTGTTCACATAATCCTGCGGGATTTCAGTCATAGACCAGAGTCGATTATGGAGACAATTAAATGGGAAAACGCAAATGCACTGGAAATTGGAATGCTTATGGAGATGGCAGAAGACGGCTATGTATTTTGCATCGAAGATGGAAAGATACAGGCTGTTGAAGTCCGGATTTTCAGCTAGCGTGGAAAGGCGGACATTATGTATTATAAAGATGACTTTTATAAGGAGTTCCGGACAGAAAAGGAACTGTGCGAGTATCTGGAAGAGATAGACAGCCGGGCAGAATGGATCCGGATCACCAGTAAGAAATTAAAGGTGGCAGCTGCAGGAGAGGAAACCTGTACAGAGGTTCCGGGCATTTCCCTGGAAGCACTGGAAAAAGATACCTTATCTCATTCCAGGCTGGTTCTTATCCTGCCCGAGAGGATCTGTTATATAGGAAATTCAGCAATCAAATCGTTGAAAGGACGGGCCAGGATTGATGGCAAAGCCCTGGCAGATGTCGATAAGAAAACACTGGCAGAGATCTTGAATAAATGCCTGAAGGTTGCAAGAGGAAGAGCACTGATCCGTTTCTGTGAAGGAAAAATAAGGGCAGTCCTGTCCGGTGATGAAAAAGATTATGCCATCATATCCATGCCGGATATGTACATGGTTACCTCGGCATATATCCATGGGGACTATGAGAAGGCAACGTTTTTAAACGGCTATGCAGACCATTATTCTGTTACGGCGTCCTGGCAGCTGGAAGATACGAAACTTACAGATGTTTATAAGGAACTGATGCAGAATTATGGAAGAAAGACCGATAAGGACATAAAAGCAGTTGTACGGATCACTACGTCAGACGTTGGTGTGTCCGGAGCGAATATTTTTTATTCCCTGCAGGAGCCGACAAGAAATGTGATCCTTGGCAATGCCCTGAAGGTTACGCACAAAAACTGTAAAGGAATGGAAGATTTCACGGAAAACATAGAGTCGATCTTTGATTACTACCGGGAAGTCTTAAAAGGGGTCATGCGGCTGTGTGATATCTGGATCGAGCATCCGGCAAATGCCATGGCAGGGATCATGAAGCAGGCGGGATTTGGAAAAAAACTGCTTGCAGAAACCGTGGAGCAGTTTAAGGCTACTACCGGGGATGAGCCATGCAGCGCATACGAGATCTACTGCGGGATCTGTGAATCCATTACCATTGCAAGGCAGGAAAAGACGAATGAGAGAGGACTTTTAGCTCTGGAAGAAAAAATTGCCGGCTGTGTGTCAAAACGCTGGCATGAATTTGATATTCCAGGCATCGTAAAATATTAACAGGGTTTAGAAGAATGGAGACAGCATGGACTGTCTTTTTTTTGATGGGAGGAAAACATGAAGGTTACGAATGGAAAAGATGTGGCAAGGCTGCTGGTAGATGAATACTTGAACTGCCATCCCACCGGACACAAAAAATTTATGGAGTCCATGGCAAAAGAGCAGCAGGAAATAAAAGACAATTACACGTATCTTGGCTTTGCCTGGCTAAAAGGTCTTTCAGAGGTCAGATATTACGACCTTCGAAACGAAGCATCGAAACTGATGGCCGATGATCTGTGTCTGCATGTAAAGGAACAGCCAGAAAGGGTGCGCCTGGTGTATGAAGGTGCAGAGGAAATGGAGATCAATCCTTCAGATGAAGAGCAGATGGCAAAAATGTTTACCTGCTACCTGCTTGCAGGAAGTATGGACGGATATGGGGAATTTGTGGATTATGCCCTTGATACCCACCGGACACTGCAGCAGAACCTGACACGGTTTTTTGTGGAATGGTTTGCAAAAGCAGAAAAAGGCTCTGCATTTTTAAAACGGGCAAAGATGGTGTATTCCAGGTATTCCCTGCCATACATCTAAATTACGGAGGTATGTGATGGATAGAAAACTTCCGGACTGGTTAAAAGAGAGCAGGGAGGCAGAAAAACTGATCGCATGGCTGAAATCGCCGGATTGTGAAGTAAAAGAATTTTCCGGACAGCTGTTTATAAAGGCAAGATATGGAAACTGTTTCTTTTTCTTTGACTGTTTAAAGGAAAACAGAAAAACAGACCGGAACTGGTGTGCCGTGATCCACATGCCGGAGTATTCCCTTTATGAAGCAGAAGATCTTTTTCTGAAGCCGATCGGGATACCGGATGATTTTGGTTTTCCTGTGCGTGAAGATCTGATCCCGAAACTGGAAACACAGATAAGCCGCATTGGAAAGAAACTTATCCGGGAACAATGGGATGAACTTTTGTTAAAAGGCGGGTATGCAGCTGCACAGATGATCCCGGAGATCAGCAGGGTTTATATCCAGCTAAATGCAGACCGTTTTATTAAAAAAGGAAAGCGGCCGGAGGATCTGATCTATCAGCCGCAGTTTCATTTTGCGGATATGAAGTGGGAATTTTCTGACTGGATGTTTCTGGAATATTTAAGCAACCCACAGCGGGCAGCAGAGCTTTTCGCCCAGAAGTGGCTGCTTGAAAAACTTCCGGAGATTTCAACAAAGAAGATCTGTACCGGATGTATCCGGGAGGAAATGGAAGAAATGTTAAAAAAGACTGGGACAGGGCCGGAGGTAAGCCTTCCGCGTTCTGCTTAGTATAAAAAATGAAAAAATCAGGAGGAAACGAATAATATGGGTAAATACAATTACATGAATCTGAACCAGAAGATGATCAGGATCCGGAAGAAAGTGCCGAAGCTGATCCGCAAACGGTACAGTGAGGACGTTACTTATGATTTTGTAAAACTGGATGATATTTATGAATGCCTGACACCGGCCCTTAATAAATACGGGGTCGATTTTGACATCTTAAGTGAAAGGCCGACACAGATGGACGAACAGGGCAATTCCGTGTTTTTAAAGGAAATGGGAGCACTCTGGAGATATGAGGCTGATCTGGAGCTGTGCTGGACCAATGCAGACCGTCCGGGAGACAAGGTACGGAGCTTTTTGCATGTCATTGGAACCAATGAAGCACCGGATAAAGCAAAAGGTGCGGCATGGACGTATGGCCTGAAGTATTATTTCTTAAATAAATTCAACATCATGCAGGCATCTGGAATAGACGATCCGGACATGCGTGGGACGGAAAAAGAAGAAATGCCGAAGCAGGAAGCTTCCGTAAAACCGGAAAAACCGAAAAAGAAACAGGAAAAGGCAGAAAGAAAGGAAACAGCCGCAAAGCAGGAGCAAACGGAACCGGTCAGGGAAAAGAAAACGGACCGTAAAAAACTGCGTGATGGAAATGCCATATCAGAAGATCCTGTAAAAGTGGAATATGCAGTGACGGATACAGAAGAAAACCTTCCTGGACAGATGACTTTTGGAATGGAAGAAAGTGAAAGCGGACTGGAAGAATTTTCCGATGAAGAAACCAAAGCGGAAGATCCGGTTCAGACCGAGGAAATCCCCGTAGATGAGGAAATTACTGCCGAGACGGATGCAGACGGTTTCCGTGCAGTAGAAGAAACGGATGAAGTTCCATTTGATGAAGATGATGAGATTTCTTTTGATGCAGAAGAAGAGGAAGAAACACCAGAAGAGACTGCAGAGGAAGTGTTGGAGGATATGGCTCACGAAGAGGATGCAGAGAATGAAGTGAAATGGGCAGAAAAGGTTATCTGCAATTTTGGTGTCTATGCCGGGACCCCTCTTGGGGAAATGATGCAGGATGCCAGAGGTTACCAGACGATCAAATGGCTGGTACAGCGTTACAAAGGCCAGAATCAGGAAATACAGAAAGCTGCGAAGATTCTTTTGGATCATGAAAAGGAAATGCAAAAAGCAGCCTGAAAACAGAGAAATAGTTTGAGGTGGCTCCGGGAACGGGGCCATCTTTTATGAAGAGGAGGAAGGCATGTATGCCAGAGAATCGTTTACGATCGCAGAAGTAGCAGATCTTTTGTCAATCCGAAGACTGAGTGATTCTTACCAGGACGAATTTCCGGTGGAATGTCCTTTTTGCGGGGATTTAAGAGGAAAATGCAGTTTTTGCATCCGCAAAAATGGAGAACTGAAAAATGTTTACCATTGCTATCATTGCGGAGCATCCGGAAACATGCTGACACTGTATGCGGAACTATCCGGCATTTACGGGAGAAACCGGTATAAAGAAGCCTACCGGGAGATAAAGCAGGCACTTTCTTTTTCTGGAACGGATAAAAGGCAGCAGTCCACGACACGAAATGGGTTCGCTTCTATCGTTTCTAAAAAGAAACGCATTTCCCTTACGGAAGAGGAATGGGATTACCGGGACCATGTATATAAGGAAATGCTCACTTTTCTTAAGCTTAAGGAAACACACCGGAGGAACCTCCTCCTACGTGGGCTGACGTTAAATGAGGTCAGACAGATGGAAGAACGAGGTTTTTTAAGTACGGATGAGGAGAATTCCGTGGCCATTGCCAGAAAGCTCTTAAAAAAGGGATTTCGCCTGGATGGGGTTCCTGGATTTTTCATCAACCGGGATGGTGACTGGGAAGCTGCTTTTTATAGGAAGAATAACGGGTATCTTTGCCCGGTCCGGGATGGGAAGGAACGGATCATAGGATTCCAGATCCGGCTGGATGTTCCTTTAAAAGAACGGAAGTACCTCTGGTTTACCAGCAGCGGCTTAGAAAAAGGCACATCAAGCGGCAGCCCGGCAGGAATGTTTGGGAAAATAAAGGATGGCACGGTTTACGTAACAGAAGGGATCTTAAAGGCAGAGATCGCATGGATGTGTACAGGAAATCCTTATATCGGAGTCCCTGGAGTTTCCAATCATAAAGGATTGGAAACTGTCTTGCGAAAACTGAAAGAGCAGGGGTTAAAAAGAGTTTACGAATGTTACGACATGGATAAAATGATGGAATTGTCCTGTAAGCACGATGAAAAAAGTGCGTGCCGGCAATGTGAACATGGAATTTATCTGTATCATGGAGAATGCCCCAAAAAGCGCAGAAAACGGGACATGATCCGAAAAGGCTGTATAAAACTATATGAGATCTGTGAGGAACTGAATGTATCCTGCAAAAGAGTCACCTGGGATACCGATGCATCCGGTACCTGGATGGAACACTACAAAGGCGTGGATGACTGGATCCTTCGAAAAGAGGAAAAAGGACACAGGAAGACGGCATAAAATGTTTGGTCAGATAAAAGGGAAACTGGAATTTTTTTCAGTTTCCTTTTTATCTGGCTGAAAAAGCCGGAAGAAAGGAGAAAGCGATGCAGATAAGAGACGGACCAAAAGAAAACTGCAGGGAAAAAAGCGATCATGAAAGGAGAACGTGCACTTGGAAAAAAACTGGAAGAAAAGATGGATGGCGGGTGCGATGGCTTTTGCTCTGTGCTGCACTACGCTCTTGCAGACGGGAGCTTCTGCAGTATCCGCCGCTGAGGTGGGAGGCGTTTCCGCACAGAGCGAGACGCAGATCGAGGTACAGACAGAAACGCAGACAGAAACGCAGACAGAAACGCAGACGGAGAAAAGCGAGGAGGAACTGATCGAGGAAACCGTTGCTGATCCGGAACTTGCGCTTATGGTTACCGAAGGGGAAGCCTTTGATATCCAGAATGATTTTACAGGACTGAAACTCTCTGACGGAGACCATGTGGAACTGAAAAAAGCAGCAATGGAAGACGGGACTGTATTTGATTATAACCATGCGGGAACCTATAAATGCGTATATCTTGTTACGCCCGCATCCGGGGAAGCCTATCTGGTTGCCAGAAACATTACGGTGACACCAAGGGAAGCAGAAACAGACGGATCCAATGGCGGTCAGGAACAGGAAAGCGGCGATGACGAACCGGAGGCAGACCCCGTCCTCCCGACCATAAGCCCGGAAGATGCCCCGGAAACTCTGGAAGAGCCGGAAGAAACGGAGGAGCCAGAAGAAGAGGAAGCAGAAGAATTTTCCGATGAGGAACCAGAGGATGGAAGCCATCAGGTTGACATCGTACAGGGAAATGAATTCAATATTGAACTGGACCACGAGGACGGACGTTACCAGACGGGGGAGACGGTCAACTTTTCCGGTGATATCCCGCAGGGAAGCCTGATCGCAGTGGGAACAAGTCTTGTCGAAGCAAACCAGACAGAGAATACCGAAGATCTTCTGTATGCAGAAGTAAGCTACGATGAGGGAACAAATTCCTTCAGCTTTGAGATGCCGGAAGATGATGTTGCATTAAGTGTGGTATATGACCAGGCTGAGGGCGGTATTAGTACCATGGCAGCTTCCGATGGAGACTTGTGGGATGATTCAACAGACATTGAAGCTAATACCTATTACTATTATTCAGATGGAAAACTGCATCCTTTTGATTCTGTTATGGGACAGGGCGGAAATGATTCCTATAAGTATATCCGTTACAAAGCAGGCGGAAAGACTTATACCGTCTATGCATACTGCATGCAGCACAGTAAACAGTCCCCGCCAAGTGGAACGACTTATAAAAATATGGTCGAACTGGATGAGGGCGGCGATGACCGTTATTTAAGGAAGGCCATGTTTTACGGATATGGCGGTCCCGGATGGGGCGGCACATTCAACGGCTATAATATCAAATCCATCATGGAAAAATACGGCTGTTCCTCCGAGACCCGTGCAATGCAGCATTATCTGGTCGATTATTTATATGACGGGGAATCCGGATTTGGAGGATCCCTTTCGACAACTGCCAAAAACATGTTAAAAGAGATCAAGGCAGCCCTTGCAAAGATGCCGGATCCAACGACCATGGAGCTGACACCTGGGCTCAGTGCTTCTGCAAATGGAAACCAGAGCCCGACCTTCACATGGAAGGCAAACGCAGCTTTTGTGATCACGATCCATCTGGAAAACGGGGTCTCCCTTGTAAATGAGACGACAGGAAAAACCGGGACCGGAAATGTGAGCGTAAAGGGCGGTGAAAAATTCCATCTGGAAGCAACCACCCAGAATATTGGAAGCCTGAAAGGAAAATATGCGATCACATCCAACTATCCGCTTAATTTCCATGCCATGCTCTTAAAGCTGGCGAACAGCCAGGATATCGGATTTGGATATTATACCGATACACTGGAGCTGAACCTGGAGGTAGACTGGCCGGATGAAGCAACGGTCAAGATCATCAAAAAAGATAAGGGAAGCAACGCGCTCCTTGCAGGTGCCGTTTACGGCATCTATGCAGATGAAGCCTGCACGAAACTTATCAAAAAAATGCCGGCAACAAATGCAAAAGGGGAATCCGAAGTAAAGATCACCAAAACACAGGATACCGTTTACCTTCGTGAAATCTCAGGCCCATCCGGATATGTGCTGGATACGAAAGCCTATGGGGTAAAACTGGTCGTGGGGCAGACCGCTTCCAAGAACTTAACGGATAAAGAGCAAAAAGGTGCACTCACCATTTATAAAGAAGGAGAAGTGCTTACTGGAGCGACCGTCACGGAAGATGGTGTGACCTTTGCCTACGAAAAACGGAAATTGAAAGGAGCCGTTTACAGTGTTTATGCAGGTGCAGATATCAAGGCGGCAGATGGCACCCTCATCTATAAAAAAGGTGCACTTGTCAAGGATAATCTGGTTACCGGAGATGACGGAAGCGTTACGTTAAAGGATCTCTATCTTGGCACCTACACAGTAACCGAGACGAAAGCTCCGGATAATTATGTATGCAAAGGAGAGTCTAAGACTGTTGAGCTTGTGTATGCAGGCCAGACCGTAGAAGTGCAGACTGTCAGTGCAACATTTTTAAATGAACGCCAGAAGGCTGCAGTCCGTGTGGAAAAGCAGGACGAAGAGACAAAAAATCCGCTCTCCGGAGGCATCTACGGGCTGTATGCAGCAGAAGATATCAAAGTTGATGGTAAGACCGTTGTTCCCAAAGGAACCCTGATCGAAAAAGCAACGACCGGAGCCGATGGAAAAGCTTCTTATAAAGCGGAACTTCCGATTAATTACAGCTACAGCATCCGGGAGATCCAGGCACCGGAACTTTACCTTAGAAACAGTGAGGATACTTACACCTTCACTTTTAAGTTCACCAATGATAAGGAAGAAAAGGTAAACTTTAGCCATACCTTTACAAATAAGCGTGTAAATGCAACAATCGACCTGGTAAAAGAAGACAGCGAGACAGGAAACAGCGCACAGGGAGATGCCGTATTTGAAGGAGCCATTTACGGGCTCTATGCAAGGGAAGACATTAACCATCCGGATGGCAGGAGCGGAGTCCTTTATAAAAAGGACGAGCAGGTAGCTACCCTGACGACCGATAAAGAGGGAAAAGCAAGCGTAAGCAATCTGTATCTTGGAAAGTATTATTTGAAGGAGATCACGCCTCCAGTAGGTTATCTTCTGGACGAAGAGGAGCATGATGTAAACTGTAACTACGAAGGAGACCAGGTAGAGACGGTAAAACGAAATACCGTTTCCAAAGAAGACGTGATCAAACAGCCATTCCAGTTGATCAAAGCAGCGGATAATGATAAGACCGATGCGGATCTTTTAAAAGGTGCCGGATTCTCTGCTTATCTGATCAGCAGCCTGACTGTAAAGGACGATGGAAGCTATGACTTTACAAATGCGACCCCGATCGTTCTTACGGAAGATGGAAAAACAGAAATGTTTACCGATGAACGCGGCTATGCGTGCAGCATCCCGATTCCTTATGGACGCTACATTGTCCGTGAGACCACAACACCGCATAATTTCATGCCGGTAGATGATTTTATCGTAACCGTAACCGAGAACAGCAGCACACCGCAGGTATGGAGAGTCCTTTTGGACGATGAGTTCAAAGCAAAGCTTAAGATCGTGAAACAGGATGATGAGACCAAACAGCCGGTCCTCCTTGCCAATACAGAATTCAAAGTGTACGACCTGGATGCGAAAAAGTATGTGGAACAGGTAACGACCTATCCAAATACGGTTGTCCATAAATCCTATTTTACGGACGAAAATGGTTACCTGATTCTTCCGGAATCCTTAAAATGCGGAAATTACAGGATTGAGGAAGTGAGAGCGCCTGATGGCTACACCCAGAATACCCAGTATGTGGAGATCAAAGTTGATAAGAATACAGCTTATCAGATGGATTCCGTCAGCGGGGATGCCATCATTACCGTGACCTATGAAAACCATCCGGTCAAAGGTAAACTGGTGATCCATAAATCCGGTGAAACCTTAAAATGCTTTAAAAAGGATTTTGTATACGAAGAAGCTTCCCTGGAAGGGGCAGAATTTGAAATCTACGCAGCAGAAGATATTTTCACACCGGATCATCAGGTGGACGAGCAGGGAAACCGTCACGTGATCTATGCAAAGGATACCCTGGTAAAAACAGTAACCACTAATAAAAATGGGGAAGCTGTTATCAAAGACCTTCCGCTTGGAAAATACCGTGTGAAAGAAACAAAAGCACCGGCCGGATTTGTCTTAAATCCAGACAGTCAGGAAGTATCCTTTATCTATAAGGATCAGAACACACCGGAGATCGAAGAAAAACTGGAATTTTCCAATGAACGCCAGAAAGTAGAGCTGAGTGTGGAAAAACAGGATGCCGAGATCGGAAAGGCTTTAAAAGGTGCAACCTTTGGATTATACAATAAAGAAGCGATTTCTTCCGGCGACAAGGTGATCGTAAAAGCAGATACACTGCTTCAGGAAATCACAAGCAACGAAAAAGGTAAGGCAGCGTTTACGCTAGATCTTCCGCTTGGCAGATACTATGTGAAAGAGCTGCAGGCGCCGGCGGGTTATGTATCTTCCGATGAGATCCTGGAATTTGATGCCACATACCAGGGCCAGGACGTAAAAACGATCAAATTAAAATCCGTGAAGAAAAACCAGCCGACAACGGTAGAAGTAACAAAAGCAGATATCACGACCGGAACAGAACTTGACGGGGCTTCCATGAGTGTACTGGATAAGGACGGCAACGTGATCGATTCCTGGACATCCGTAAAGGATTCCCCACATGTGATCAAGCGACTTCAGGTTGGAAAAACTTACATTCTGCGTGAAGAGCTTGCACCATATGGCTACTTACGTGCAACAGACGTAGAGTTTACGATCTCTGATACTGCAGAAGTACAGAAAGTCAAAATGGAAGATGAAGTCCCGGTAGCAAGACTTCTGGTAAACAAGAAAGGGGAATTCTTAGACAGCGTATCCCTTCTTGACAATGCAAAAGGCATGATCGAGCACCTGTTCAACTATGTGACTGGAAACCTGACTGATGTAACCTTCAATGTTTACGCGGCAGAAGCCATCCGTGCAGCAGACGGGGTAAGTGCAGATTATTATGCGGCAGATGAACTGGTCGGCTCCATTACAACAGATGGAAATGGTATCGCCCAGATGGATAACCTCCCGCTTGGACGCTATTACATCGTGGAAAAAGAGACCTCACATGGCTACGTTCTGGATAATGAACCAAGATATGTGGATCTTACATACCGTGACCAGGATACACCTCTGGTTACTTATAGTGCCGACTGGCAGAATGCGCGCCAGAGGGTACAGGTGGAAGTCCTGAAAAAAGAAAAGGACAGTGACAAAGTACTTTCTGGGGCAATCTTTGGCCTCTATGCAGCAGACGACATCGTATCTTCAAAAGGAAAAGTACTCCTTGCGAAAGACACCCTGATCGAACTGAAGACCACAGATGAGGAGGGAAAGATCCAGTTTGTTGCAGATCTCCCGATTGACAGCAGGTACTACATTAAGGAACTTGCCGCCCCGGATGGCTATGTGACAGACCAGGAACCGCAGAAATTCACTTTTGAGTACCAGGGCAGTGGAACCAGTGTTGCAGAGTATGCGTTCACCTTTGAAGATGAACAGACTACGGTAGAACTTTCCAAAGCAGACCTGACGGACAAAAAAGAACTTCCGGGAGCATCCTTAAAGGTAACAGATGAGGATGGAAATACGGTGGATGAATGGGTATCCAAAGAGGAAGCACATATCATCAAGGGCCTTATCGTAGGAAAGAAATACAAGATGACAGAAACAAAGCCGGCAGATGGTTATGTGACTGCGGAAAGTATTGAATTTACCGTCGAAAACACAAAAGAAGTACAGAAACACCAGATGCTTGATGATGTGACCAAAGTGGAAATCAGCAAGAAAGACATTACGGATTCCAGTGAGGTACCGGGAGCAAAACTGATCATCCTGGATAAAGATGGAAAGAAAGTTGAAAGCTGGACGTCCACGGATAAACCGCATATGGTCGAAAAACTTCCGGTAGGCGAATATACCCTTCGTGAAGAGCAGGCCCCGGATGGATACCTCATTGCGAAAGATGTGAAATTTACGGTAAAAGATACTGGAAAAGTCCAGAAAGTCAAAATGAAGGACGCACATCCATATGGAAAACTGGTCATCAAAAAGACCGATTCCACCAGTAAGGCAGCCCTTTCAGGAGCAGAATTTGAACTGCGTGAAAAGGAAAGCGGAAAAGTCGTAGAAAAACTGGTAACGGATAAGACCGGAACAGCGAAAAGCGGCAAGATTCCGATTGCTACTTATAAAAATGGAAAAGTAGAGAAAACCGTGGAATATATCCTGGTAGAGACCAAAGCACCAAATGGTTATGAATTAAGCAGCAAAAAAGAAGAGATCCGCTTTGAATACAAAGACGGAAAAACCAAGGTGATCGAGATCGTAAAAGAGATCAAAAACACCAAATCCCCTTCCGGCAGCACACCGACAGGAAACAGCCCGAAAACAGGGGACAGCACCAACATCTGGCTTCCGATCCTTCTGGCAGTCCTTTCTGCCTGCGGCATTGGCGGCGTGATCTGGTATAAGAAGAAAAAAGGAAATTAAGGAATACGGTTCAGGGCTGCTCGATTTACCGGCAGCCCTTTTTCCAGGAAGAATAATCGGAGGTTTGTATGAGACACATAAAAGAAATCATGATCGTGGCAGTCTGCCTGATGGCACTCAGCTTTTGCGTATGTACCGGTTTTGGCATTTACTTTATGTACCGGGAAGGTGTGCAGGAATATGAAGACCTGCGTACATACGTCAAGGAAACAGATGAGGATGACCACACAGAAGGAACAGACGGAAGCGATGGGAAACAGACCGTGGTTGATTTTAGGGCATTGAAAAAGATCAATCCGGATATCGTTGCATGGATCCGGATCCCGGATACCAGCATTGATTACCCGGTAGTCCAGGGAAACGATGACTCCTATTACCTGACACATACTTTTAAAAAGGCAGAACATGTGGCAGGGGCCATTTTCCTGGATTCCGATAACAATGCCGATTTTTCTGATGACAAGAACATCATTTATGGCCACAATATGAAAGATGGCAGCATGTTCCGCGGACTTCGAAATTTCCTTGACGATGAATTTTTAAAAGAACACCATATCCTCTATCTGTATCTTCCGGATGAAGGGGTATGGATCTTTGTGATCGTAAAATGCGAGTATACACCGGCAGATGGAGATGCTTTTTTACTTGGAACGCAGGAAGAAGTTCCGACGCTTCTGCTTTCCACCTGTGGAACAGATGCCTCCAAACGTCTGGTCGTATGGTGTGAAAGGCAGGAAGAGAAAGGTGGGCAGATAGAATATTCTGACGAGGAAGCGGAAGTACAGGAAGCCGGGGATGATCTTGCTTTCTTAGATGGGGAGTTTGTAGAAAACGAAACCCATGATTTTATTTAAATGTTTGCAGAAATTTAATGGATAATTTCTAAAAAATATAACATTTTAATTTTCAGGTCTTTCTGGATGGACAGGAACAATAATAGTCTATCCGGGAGGACCTTTTTTTTATTGCAAGAATGGCGTAAAATGGCACTTTTGATGGAAATACGATTGCAGAAAAATGAAAAAAGAAATATTAGTTCTGACTATCATGTCCAGTATGCCGCAAATCATTTGGAGAAGGCGAAGGACGTGTTTATGAAAGTGATGAAGATCCTCTGGATTTATATA
>OGQI01001903.1_pt1 | contig 13374 bp, 9 predicted proteins | sample 1553171 | NCBI WGS metagenome assembly OGQI01 (sample SAMEA2579988, study PRJEB22360) | human gut metagenome | biome: human gut; feature: human-associated habitat; material: faeces | place: Denmark | collected 2008/2010
AGGTTTATCTTGCGGGAGACACCTACACCGTGACGCGCGCCGAAACCGTGAGACTCGTCGCCACCTGGGAATACAAAACTGTTGACGTGAAATTTGTCTACTACGGCGGCGAGCAGACGCAAAAGGTTCTTTACGGCGCGGACGTTCAACCCCCTGCGGAAGCGGAGCACGATTTTTTCTGCTATGAACTTGTCGACTGGGAGGGCGGCTCGTTGAAAAAAGTAACCGAACAGAAAACTTTTACCGCAATTTACGATTACGTCCCCACCAATCCGTATATGTTCGACTATGAGTACGACCAAAAGAAAAACGGCTGGCTTCTGAAAAGAAAGAGCGATTTTGCCCTGCCCGAGGAGCTGGCATTCCCCGACGCGTGGCAGGGACGGGCAGTTGTGGGGCTTGCCGAGGATTTCAATTTTTACGACGCAATAGGCACTCTGAAAAGCGTTTACATACCGGACAGCTTCGAGAACGGAGTCAATATGGGCGGAATTTCCTCACTCTCGACCGTTATTATCGGCGAGGGAGTAAAAACCTTGCCCGACTTTGCGTTTTGCAGCTGCACGGATTTGTCTTACGTCTACATTCCCGCAAGTCTCGAAGGCTTTGGCGGAGCGGCTTTTGCCGACTGCCCGTCTGTGAGCTTTGAATTTGCCGAGAACTCCAAGCTGATTTACACGAATAATTCAATCCGCTCGGTTGACGGAACCAAGCTGTTTTATGTGGACGGGAGCGTTTCGCATTATACCGTAGACAGAAACGTAACCTGGATAAACGTAGGTCTTTTCGGCGCTTTCGGTTACAACAAAATGCCTCCCGAGTCTCCGTTGAGCAGCGTTGTGGTGGACGCCGACCTCAAGCTTTTGCCCACGTCAACCTTTTATCTTTGCAGCAACCTCGAAAAGGTTACTTTCAACGGAGTTATCGAGGAAATAGGCGGCTGGCAGGAGTACGGCGAAACGACAGAAATAGGCGACATGGTTTTTACTAGCATTTTGGCTTACAGCGCGTTTCATATCAGCGACAGCTCCAACGGGGCAGGCAAGCTCAAATCGCTGTCCTTCAAATCCGGACTCAAACGCATAGGACGCAGCGCGTTTGCAAACATCGATACTCTTGAAAGTCTTTCGTTGCCCAATACGGTCGAGGAAATCGCCATGGACGCTCTGGGCAGAAATATTTGGGGAACCGATCCCCTGAAAAAGATAGAGGTGACGGGAGACTCCGACACGGATGCGGGAGTTATTTACGGCGACTCCGACAATTTTGCGCTGCTGGTGCGCGGCACGGGCATGGGAGCTGCGGGAAGTGAGGGAGACACTTTGATGTACGTTGCAAAATCCAATGCCTCCGTCACGGTTTATCGGATTCCGCAGGGCGTAACAAGAATCGCGCCTTTGGCGTTGGCGTATGCCAACAATATAAAGGAATTGGTCATACCCGAAGGCGTGACAGTGCTTTACGGCGGTTCGGTCGCAAACATGGCGTCGCTCGAAAGCGTGACTCTTCCCGCTTCGCTGATAAGTCTCAAAGCGGGTATATCCGACAGTCCCGAGGACGGGGCGGACGAATATTTGCCTTTCGGCGAAAGCTACATGAATTTGGATATCGGAATTTTAAGCGGCTGTTACAGTCTTGTCAACGTAAATTTTGAAGAGCTGATAAACCTCGAAGCAATAGGCAGAAGGGCTTTTTCCAACAGCAAAGTGGAAGAAGTTTTTATCGGCTCCGAAGTGCGGTTCATAGATTACTCCGCGTTCAAAGGAGTGGCGGCAAGGTTTTCCGTTGACCCCGGCAACGAGTTATATTGCTCCGAAAACGGACACCTTTACGACAAAGCAAAGTCCGAATTGATAAAGGGCTTTTACAGGCAGGCAAAGGTGGAGGACATAGCCGACACGGTGGAATATATACGCACAAACAGTTTTTACTATGCTTACGGGCTTTCTGAGGTCGCAACGGAAATCATACTGCCCGAAAACGTGTTCATTGTGGAATACCAAGCGATTTATGCTTACGACATCGGCAAAGTATCTGTCGGCGGCGGTATAGAAATATTGGGCGAACGCTCTGTTTATGCCGATAACAGGGACGAAAATTGGGTGCCTTTGGCAAATTCCTTTGACGTCGAGTTCAGAGGCGGCAGCGCGCCGATTGTGTTATCCGAAGCCTTCTGCAAAGATACTTTGGGTACGATAACGGTGCCCGACGGTGCATACGAGACGTTTTACGCCGAATTCTCGTTTTTGGGTTTCTCCGACTATATAGACGCTACGGGACAGAGGACCGTGACCTACAACTTTGTCAACGGCAGCGGCGAAAGTCCCGAAGCGGTGACGGGCACGGCGGGAAAGAATATGCCCGTACCCGTATACGGTCAGTCGGGCGAAATGTATTTTCAGGGATGGTTCTCCAAGGACGGCTCAACAGACGGCGATTGGGGAGAAAAAGCCTCGTTCCCTTATTTCTACAAGGGAGAGGGAAACACGGCGACTCTTTACGCGCGGTGGGGCGATGAAAAATACGAGGACGGCACTTTTGCGTTTGCTTATACGATAGGTCTGGGCAGCGACGAAGAGCCTGAGGACGTCAATCGCTTCCGCATTTTCAACGGCGACGTGTTTTTGGTTTTTGACGTCGAGGAAACGGCGATATACGCCGTTTATGCGACTATTGAAATATCTGAAAAACATTTGTTGACTTTTGAAACCTATTATCTATACGGGGACGGAAGCATAGAAAACACCTACGGTTTTCTGTTTATGCAAGGCAGCACCGTCCTTATCAGGTTGGTTTACACCGACCTGCCCGAAGAGGGGATTACGGAGCACCTGTTTATGGTAAATACTTGGGCGTGAGCAAATTTGCGCTTGAACCTTGCGGCAATCCGCATCAAAAAAGGGAGCTAAAAAGCTCCCTTTTTTTAAGAGTCGTTATTTCAAAGCCTCGCTCACGGCAACCGCGCAGGCAACCGTAGCTCCCACCATGGGGTTGTTGCCCATGCCGATAAGTCCCATCATTTCCACGTGCGCGGGTACGGAGGAGGAGCCTGCAAACTGCGCGTCTCCGTGCATTCGTCCCATAGTGTCCGTCATGCCGTAGGAAGCGGGACCTGCCGCCACGTTGTCGGGGTGAAGGGTGCGTCCCGTACCTCCGCCGCTTGCGACGGAAAAATATTTCTTTCCGTTTTCGCCCGCCCATTTTTTGTAGGTGCCCGCCACGGGGTGCTGGAAGCGCGTGGGGTTGGTGGAGTTTCCCGTTATTGAAACGTCTACCTTTTCATGCCGCATGATTGCCACGCCCTCGCTTACGTCGTCCGCGCCGTAGCAGCGAACCTTTGCCTTTTCTCCGTTGGAAAACGCTGTTTCGTTTACGATTTTCAGTTCTCCCGTGCAGTAATCGTACTTTGTCTGCACGTAAGTAAAGCCGTTTATACGGGAGATGATGTACGCCGCGTCCTTTCCGAGACCGTTGAGAATGACGCGGAGAGGCTTTTTGCGCACTTTGTTGGCGGTGCGCGCTATGCCTATGGCGCCTTCGGCGGCGGCAAAGCTTTCGTGCCCCGCGAGGAAGGCAAAGCACTCCGTTTCCTCCGAGAGCAGCATTTTGCCGAGGTTGCCGTGGCCGAGACCTACCTGACGCTGGTCCGCCACGGAGCCGGAAATGCAGAACGCCTGCAACCCTATTCCTATGTCGGCGGCGGCGTCCGCTGCCGTCTTTGCGCCTTTTTTGAGCGCTATGGCGCAGCCGAGGGTATAAGCCCACACCGCGTTTTCAAAGGCAATCGGCTGAATGCCTTTTACTATGGAATCCACGTTTATGCCGTGCTGTTCGCAGACGGTTTTCGCCTGCTCTATGTTTTCGAGACGGTATTCGCGCAGCACGCCGTTTATTTTGTCTATTCTTCTTTCATAGCCTTCAAACAGAGCCATAAATCACAACCTCCTTTTATGCCTTTCGCGGATTGACGTAGCTGTCCGCTTCGTCGAATCTGCCGTAACGGGATTTGGCTTTTTTAAGCGCCTCGTCCGCGGATAAACCGTCGGTAATCAGCTGCATCATTTTTCCGATATGCACGTATTCGTATCCTATGACCTCTCCGTCCTTCAACGCCATTTGAGTGATGTAGCCCTCGGACATGTCGAGGTATCTCACGCCTTTGAGATTGGTGGAATATATTGTGCCCACCTGACTGCGCAGCCCCTTTCCGAGGTCCTCGAGTCCCGCGCCCACGGGAAGTCCGTCGTCGCTGAAAGCGGACTGCGTGCGTCCGTAAACGATTTGCAGAAAAAGCTCGCGCATTGCGACGTTTATCGCGTCGCACACAAGGTCGGTGTTCAATGCTTCGAGCAGTGTTTTTCCGGGCAGAATTTCTCCCGCCATGGCAGCCGAATGCGTCATGCCCGAGCAGCCGAGAGTTTCCACCAAAGCCTCCTCTATGACGCCGTTTTTGACGTTGAGCGTCAGCTTGCACGCGCCTTGCTGAGGCGCGCAGCAGCCTACGCCGTGCGTCAATCCGCTTATATCCTTGATTTCTTTGGATTGTGTCCATTGCCCCTCCTGAGGTATGGGCGCAGGTCCGTGGTTGCAGCCTTTTTTTACGCAGCACATTTCTTTGACTTCGTGCGAATATTGCATTTGCCTTTCCTCCCGCATAAATTCCTGATTTTGCTTTGACTTATATGATAACATATTTGATATTTTTTTTCAAACGAATTGCAGCGTTTGTGGGATAAGCCTTGATTTTTTTATTATTGACGTATTTTGAAAAACGGAGTATAATTTTAAAATATGAAAACCGATTTGCATATTCACACAAATTGCTCGGACGGCAGCCTGTCTCCCGAACAAATAGTGGAAAGGGCTTGCGGGGCGGGGCTTGACGCCATAGCCGTCACCGACCACGACAACGCCAACGGCGTGGAGCGCGCTGTTCTTGCCGCACGCGGAAAGCCGCTTAAAGTCGTTGCGGGCATTGAGCTTTCCGCTTACGACAGGGATATGGAAACCCATGTTTTGGGGCTTGGCATAGACTACGCGGGCGAGCGCTTCAGGGAGTCCATGTCGAGGATTCAGGCGCTGCGTCACGAGCGCAACCGTCTGCTGCTGCAAAGGCTTGCGGAGCTGAATATCTTTGTTTCCTTCGACGAGCTTGAAAAGGCGTTTCCTTTTGAAGTGCACGGTCGCTCGCATATAGCGCGGATTATGGTTGAAAAGGGGTATGCCGCGGATTTCAAATCGGCGTTTTCCGAGTATCTTGCGCCCGAGGGCAAAGCTTACGTAAAATCAAGACGTCTTTCGGTGGAGCAGGCGATAGAGCTTTCCCACCGCTACGGCGGCAAGGCCGTGCTCGCGCATCCCGCAAAGCTGCGCATGAACGCCACTCAGGCGGAGGGCTTTGTGGCTTATCTCAAACGCGTGGGGCTTGACGGAATTGAAGCGGATTATTTTGCGCATACTAACGTCGAGCGAGATTTTTTCAGGTATCTGGCGGACAAGTACGGGCTTTTCGTGACGGGAGGAAGCGATTTTCACAACGCCGATTACGGCGTGAATCTCGGAGACAAATTTTTCCTGCCCGACGAAAAAACGCTTGCCGCGCTGGGACTTTGAGAGGTGGATATGCGTTTAAAAAGATTTAAAACAGGGTTGTTTGTGATTGCGCTCTCGCTGCTTTGTGCGGCGGGAGTTTTTACGTTAGAGACGGAGGGCGGCGCGTGCGCCGCGCAGACAGTGTCTTCTGCGTTTTCCGCAACGGACGGGGTTTTAAGACCTTGGGACGTTTCTTTCGAGATTGTCGTGTTTGACAAGCGTTTGGCTTACTCGCTGTCCGAGAATATCCAAGCTCTTTCGGAGGAGGAAAAAGAGGACAGGCTTGTATACCGCTCCGTCAGGCTGAAAAAGCGCTGGATAAAGCAGGCGGCCGATATGGGCTTCGACGAGGTCGAAGCGTGGTGTTATCTTCTGCCCGGGCTGAAAGAATTGGTCAAGCAGGCGGAAAGCGCATTGTACAAGCGGGCGCAGGACGCTTCGGTTAGCTTTGCGCCCGAGACCAAATCGCGGTTTGTTTACAAAAAGGAGGTTGCGGGCGCGGAGCTTGACAAAAAAGCCTTTGCGGAATCGCTGTCAAAGGCGGTTTCGGAGGGCGGTGCGATAACGGCGCGAGGCAAGACCGTGCTTCCCGAGGTGTCGTTGGAGCAGCTGAAACGGCAGACGACGTTGAAATGCAGGTTTTCTACCCGGTACGGCAACAGCACCGCCGCGAGAAAATCCAACGTCAAAAGAGCGTTGAAAGCCTTTCAGGGCATGACAGTGGAAAACGGCGAAAGAGTTTCCTTCAATGAGGCGGTAGGTCCGCGCACCAAACAGAACGGCTTTTTTGAAGCCAAAATCATTATGGACGGCAAGTACGTGCAGGGAGTGGGCGGCGGCGTATGTCAGGCTTCGACGACGCTGTTCAACGCTCTGATTATGTCGGGAGTCACCGTAAACAAGGTGCATCAGCATTCTTTGGCGTCTTCCTATGTGGCTCCGAGCTTCGACGCAATGGTGTCGTCGGTCAGCGACCTTGTGTTCACCAATGAAACGGGCGGCAGAATTTTTATCGCGGCTTACGGCACGGACAGCGAGGCAACGGTAGAAATTTACGGTCTGCCAAACGAGTACGAAATCAGGCGGCGCAGCGTGGAAATTGCGCGCAAGCCTTTTTCGACGCGCACAATAGAGGACAGGGAGGGCAGGTACGCCGACAAGGTTGTTTTCGATACCGATACGTTTGTTTTGTCCAACGGCGCCGACGGATTGACCTCCGAGGGGTGGCTGGATTATTATCAGGGCGGAAAGCTTGTCAAATCGAGAAAAATCAGAACCAACACTTATCTCCCCACCGAAAGAGTGGTGGTCAAGGGCGTAAAAGCCCGTCCGCAGGAGGGAGAGGAGAGCGGCGCGGGCGGCGACACTCCCGCACAGCCTTAAAAGGAGGAAAATCAAAGTACGACGGCGGATTAAAAACATACAAGGCTGCGCAAACAGTTGAAAAAAATGCGCGGTTGCTGTAAAATAAGACGCAACAGGAGTTTTTATGGCAGACAAACCCGCACGCGACGTCAATGTAAACGCGGTTCCGCAGAATCTTGAAGCGGAGCAGTGTCTTTTGGGCTGTATACTTTTGGACGACAATCTCGCTCAGGAGCTTGTGCCCACTCTAAAAGCGGAGGATTTTTATGCCCCGTCGCACAGAATTTTGCTGTCGGCAATGCAGAAGGTTTTGAACGAGAGCAAACCGATAGATTTCGTTACCGTCGCGGACGCTTTGGACAGAAGCGGGCAGCTGGCTGCCGCAGGCGGCATAAACTATCTCACCACGTTAAACACCGTCGTGCCAAGCTCTGCAAACTACCGAGTCTATCTTAAAATCGTGGAGCGCAATTCCGTGCTGCGCGCGTTGATAAGGGCGGGCACAAGCATAATAGAGGAATGCAGAAATTCTGACGACGAGGAGAGAAGCGTAGCCTTTGCTGAAAAGGCGGTTTACGACATAAGCGACAAAAAGCAGAGCGGCGACCTTACGCCTGTCGGAGAGTCTACGGGCGAGGTGTTGACGATATTTGACGAGCTGTACAAAAATCAGGGGGCTTTCAAGGGGATTCCCACCGGCTTCAAGCTTTTTGACAGCAAGACCGACGGATTGCACGGCGGCGACCTGATCGTGCTTGCGGCGCGTCCCGGCTGCGGAAAAAGCTCGCTTGCGCTCAACATGGTGGAAAGCGCGGCGAAAAACAGAAAAAGCTGCGCTATTTTTTCGTTGGAAATGCCCAAGGTTCAGCTTGCGCAGAGACTGCTGTGTTCCATGGCAAGCGTAAGCATGACGCGCGCAAAGACCGGCAAACTGACGAGTCGGGATTTTGCCGAGCTGTGGAAAGCCAACGAGGCAATAAGCCGGATGAAAATTTTTATCGACGACTCGTCTCTCATTACTCCGGCTCAGATTTTGTCAAAGTGCAGGCGTCTCAAAAACAGAGAGGGACTTGATTTCATCGTTATCGACTACATACAGCTTATGGAAGGCGGCGACAGGTCGGAAAACCGTCAGCAGGAAATCAGCAAGATTACGAGGACGCTTAAAATCATAGCCAAAGAGCTCGACGTGCCTATATTGGCGTTGAGTCAGATGTCGCGGCTCGTGGAGCGGCGCGACGACAAGGAGCCTCAGCTGTCCGACCTGAGAGAATCGGGCGCTATCGAGCAGGACGCGGATATGGTGCTGTTCATCAATAAAAACAAGGAAGCCGAGGGGGAAGCCGTGCAGCCCGTGGAGCTGATTATCGCAAAGCACAGAAACGGCGAAACGGGCAAGCTGACTCTCAATTGGATAGGCGAGTACGTCAGATTCACCGACCCCGACACGTTTGTGAGAACGGAGGACGGTCGGGAGACGTCGGAGGAAAACGCGAGGCGGGAGCAACGCGATTTGGAGCGTCTTGCCGCGGACGCGCCGCTGCCCGACTTCGACGACGCGCCGCCGGAGGAAGCCGACGGTTTGAGCGAAACGGATTTTAACGAATAGTCGCGGGGAAGGAAATGGAAGCAAAAAATTTTATTGAAGAGATTATCAACAAAGACCTCGAAAGCGGAAAAATAAGCTGCGTCAAAACACGGTTTCCGCCCGAGCCCAACGGTTATCTGCACATAGGACACGCCAAAGCCCTGTGCGTCAATTTCGGGCTTAAACAAAAATACGGCGGCACCTGCAATCTGCGTTACGACGACACCAATCCCGTAAAGGAGGACGAGGAGTACGTCAACGCGATTGAAGAGGACATAAGGTGGCTGGGCTTCGAGTGGGACGAAAAGCTGTTTGCAAGCGATTATTTCGACAGGATGTTCGAGTGCGCCGTCGGGCTAATCAAGAAAGGTTTGGCTTACGTATGCGACCTTTCAGCCGAACAAATCAGAGAAACAAGAGGCACTCTTACGTCGCCCGGGCGGAACAGTCCTTTCAGAAACAGGTCGGTCGAAGAAAACCTCGATTTGTTCATGAGAATGAAGGCGGGTGAATTTGCCGACGGCGAAAAGGTGCTCCGCGCAAAAATCGACATGGCGTCAAGCAATCTCAATATGCGCGACCCCGTCATATACCGCGTCGTGCACGCAAGACACCACAACACGGGCGACAAGTGGTGCGTATATCCGATGTACGACTTTGCGCATCCCATCGAGGACGCTTTGGAGGGCATAACCCACTCCGTCTGCACGCTTGAATTCGAGGACCACAGACCGCTTTACGACTGGGTGGTGGAAAACTGCGGCTTTGAAAAAAGACCGAGACAGATAGAGTTCGCGCGGCTGAATATAACTAACACCATTATGTCCAAGCGCTTTCTCAAACGACTTGTGGACGAGAAAATAGTGGACGGATGGGACGACCCGCGTATGCCTACGCTTTGCGGTATGCGCAGACGCGGTTATCCGCCCGAGGCAATCAGGGACTTTTGCGAGCGGATTGGCGTGGCGAAGTCCAACAGCGAGGTGGAAAGCGGTTATCTCGACGCTTGCGTGAGGGATTTTCTCAACAAAAACGCCGACAGGGTAATGGCAGTTTTCAACCCCGTCAAGGTCGTGCTCACCAATTTCGGCAAAAGGACGGAATTTGCCGAGGTCGAAAACAATCCAAATGCGGAAACCATAACTACGCGCAAGGTAAGCTTTTCAAACGAGCTGTACATAGACGGCAGCGACTTTGAAAGCAATCCTCCTCCCAAGTATCACAGGCTGAAACCTGACGGGTACGTTAGGCTCAAAGGCGCGTATATCATACATTGCGACAGAGTGGAATACAATAGCGACGGCACGGTAAAAACCGTGTTCGCCTCCGTCGTAGACAACAGCAGAAGCGGAAGCGACGAAAGCGGTATGAAGGTCAAGGGCGTTATTCAGTGGGTAAACGCCGCAGACTGCGTGCCTGTCAAGGCTTATCGGTTCAAATCGCTGCTCAACCCTCACGAAAACGGGGAAACGGATTTTACCGAGCGCCTCAACCGCGACAGCAGAACGGAAATCAACGGCTTCGGCGAGAGCCTTTTGAAGGACGCGAAACGTCCCGACAGGTTTCAGTTCATGCGCATAGGCTACTTTGCCGCGGACGGAAAAGAGGGTGAAACGGCGGTATTCAACGAGATAGTGGGCTTGAAAGACAGTTTTAACGCCAAATCTTGACAAGACAGGGCGCGTATGGTATCATATTTCAAAGTCGGTTTGTCTTTTGGAAAGAAAAATGAAGATATGTAAGGTTTGCGGAGAGCCGAATGCGTCGGAAAGCAGGTTTTGTATCAACTGCGGCAGCGAGAGCTTCGAGGTCAGCGACGTAAAACAGAAAATTTGTCCCGAATGCGGCAGCGTCTGCGAACCGCAGTTTACCCATTGCGTAAACTGCGGCGCGGCTTTGGGAGACGCAAACGTGAGCGGCGTCGCTTCCATTCAGAGCGGCGGAACTGTTTCGCGGGATTCCGAAAATACCGACGAAACGGCGGTTTGCCCCTATTGCGGCGCGGAAATTTCGCTTCATACGGTTTTTTGCGCGGGCTGCGGACACGACGTGACCGCAATGAACAGACACAGGGTTGTCAGGCGCAAAATATGCCGTTTTTGCGGCAAGCCCAACAAGCCGGAGGACAAATTCTGCAAGTATTGCTTTTTCGACCTGAGAGACGGCGAAACGGTCGAATTTCAGTTGGACTATGCCGACGCTCAGGATAAAAATCCCAAAATAAAGCAGGCGGTGCTCCAAGCGCCCACTACCGAAAAGCTCAAAATTTGTCCCAACTGCGGCGCGTTAAACAATTTCGACTCGAAATTTTGCTTTTCCTGCGGACTCAGGCTGGTGACGGAAACTCCCAAGGTTTATTGCTTCGTGTGCGGCGCGGAAAACCTCGCCGACGCCGCGTTCTGCACCTCCTGCCGTTATCCTTTGGGCAACAAAAATCACGACGAGGTGGCAAAGGGGTGGAAATGCGAGTGCGGAGAGTTCAACGAAAGAGACGACAAATTCTGTACCGGCTGCGGCAGACCTAAGCCGACTGACGGCGATGTGAGGATTTAACATGAACAATTCCAACAATTTCAACGTATGCGAAAAGTGCGGCACCGCCAACCCGCTTATAGCAAAATACTGTTATCAGTGCGGCGCGCACCTGAAAACGCCCGAGGACCCCATTGTCTGCAACAACTGCAACACGGTCAACAGCGGCTCTGCAAGGTACTGCAAGCATTGCGGCAACAAGCTGTTTCGCGGCTCCACCGTCAAAATTTGCCCAAGGTGCAATCACACGGTAAACGGCGACGCTTACATCTGCGAGAGGTGCGGTTTCGAGTTCGTAGCCATGCGTCCCGTGGTGCAGAACATACCGCAGCTTCCGCAAAACGCGGGCGGCTCCGCCGAAAAGCCGGTCGGCACGGTATGGATCGCCGTGGCGACCCCACACCGGACGACCGCCATCCTCAAACAGTGCGGTTCCGACCGCGGGCAGATCATCGACCGGGCCAGCGCCTTCGCCATCAGCCTGCTGCGCGACGAACTCAACGGTAAATAATACATTCGTCCCATGCATAGAATACTTGCCTCAACCATCGGTGCACTCCTCGCCCTCACATCCTGCATGCGTCAGCAGCCCGAGGAGCGGGTGCATAAACTCCTGACCGACCGCATCCAGACCCTTGCCACGGCGGAAAGCTGCACGGGCGGTACCATCGCGGCACGCTTCACGGCCATGCCGGGTGCCTCGGCCTATTTCAAATGCGGCGTAGTGACTTACAGCCTCGATGCCAAGCAGAACTTCGTAAACATCTGCTGCGATACGATAGCGCGCTACGGCGCCGTCAGCGAACAGGTCGTACGCCAGATGGCCGAAGGCGTCCGTCATCTGGCAAATGCACACTACGCTATCGCCACGACAGGGATCGCAGGCCCCACGGGCGGCACCCCCGAATACCCGGTCGGTTCGGTATGGATCGCCGTCAGTTCGCCCCTGCGCACCACGGCCCGGCTGATCCATGCCAAAGGCGACCGCACGCAAATCATCCGCGAAGCGGGAACGGCCGCCATCGAACTGCTCGAAGAAGAGTTGCTCGCCGCCCAACCGGGCAAATAGTTTCAAATTACGGCTGATCCGTTTGTTTTTGCAAACAATTTAGCTTATTTTTGCAGCAATTCAGCCCAGCGCAAAATGAAAAGAACCTTATTCCTGTCGGTGTTGTTCGGTATGCTCCTCACCACGGCCCATGCTGAAAACGAAAGCCACCAACAAGTAGAGAGTACGCTTTACGCCTATTACCGCTGGTGCAACAACAACATACGCGACACGGCCGTCCTCAGCAAGGCGGACACGCTGTTCCGGCTCTCGGGCGAGAAGCACGACATCCGGATGCAGGCCGTTGCCCTGAGCTTGAAAGCCGACCATTACTATTTCAACAACAACCTCGACTCGCTCAAGGCATGGATTCCCCGCGTGCAGGATTTCGCCCGCAAGAATGACCAGATCAAGTATTACTACTTCACCTGGTCGCGGCTGATTCTCTATTATACCAAACAGGCGCAATACACGCTCGCCCAATACGAACTGGAGCAGTATATGTCGCAGGCCGAAAAGGACAATTACAAACCCGCAACCGCCGAGGCATACAAACAGCTCGGACACATCTACCGCACCCGCGGATTGAAAAAACCCGCTGTGGAATACTACCGGAAGGCAATCGATTTCATCATCCAGAACGGGCTCAACACATTCCATCTCTCGAACCTCTATTCGGAACTCGCGACCATGCTGATGGATCTGCAACGCTATCCCGAAGCCGCAGAAGCCGTCGAAAAAGGCAAGGCATGCATTCCGCTACCGGACTACATCTGGGGTCTGAAGGCCAAGGAAACGCACCTGCTCGCCCAGACAGGCCAGACCGACAAAGCCAAAGCACTTTTCAACGAGATCAAGGCCGGGCAGAACGGCAACCTCTCGGAGATCAAACTCGCTGAAATCGAGGTCGCCATCTACAACCATTCGCACGAATACGGCAAGATGATCGCCGCAATCGACAAATTGATCAGGTCGTTCGAAAGAGAAGGATACAAGGAATCCTATTTCTACTACCTCTATGAAAACCGTGCAGCCGCCTACGCCGCCCTCGGCAATTTCGAAGCCGCCTACCGGGACATACAGCATTACACAGAACTCTACCACAAACAAGTCAACGACGACAACGAGAAGACACTCGGAGAATTCGCCACGCTGCTTGATGTCAACCGGTTGAACATGGAAAAAGCAGAACTGCGCCAACAGGCGCAGGAAGAGCGCCTGCACCGCACCCAACTGGGCACGATCGGCT
>OGQI01001920.1_pt1 | contig 13301 bp, 11 predicted proteins | sample 1553171 | NCBI WGS metagenome assembly OGQI01 (sample SAMEA2579988, study PRJEB22360) | human gut metagenome | biome: human gut; feature: human-associated habitat; material: faeces | place: Denmark | collected 2008/2010
CCGCCGCGCCTTCACCGCGCAGATCATCATCGACAAGCTGAAGAAGCGCGACGGCATCACAATCGACAACATGACCGAGGCGCTCGACCGCTGCGTGGAAGACGGCGTGAAGGAAATTGTCGTGCAGCCGACGCATCTCATGGCTGGCCTGGAATACGCCGACGTGAAAGACGAGCTCGACAAGTACGCCGACAAGTTCGACAAGATCTCGCTCGGCGACCCGCTGCTCACCTCCGACGACGACTACAAGAAGGTGGCCGCAGCCATTAAGGAGAACATGGCGTCCTTCGACGACGGCAAGACGGCGCTGTGCCTCATGGGCCACGGCACCGAAGCCGATTCCAACGCCGACTATGCCAAGATGCAGGAAGTGTTCAAGAACGAGGGCTTGACGCAGTTCTTCGTCGGCACCGTCGAGGCTGAGCCGACCTGCGAGGATGTTATCGCCGCCGCGAGCGCCGCAGGGTACAAGAAGGCCGTGCTCGCGCCGTTCATGGTGGTCGCGGGCGACCACGCGAACAACGACATGGCAGACGAGACCGACCCCGACAGCTGGGCTGCAAAGTTCGTGGCCGCTGGCTTCGAAGTGACGTGCCTGCTCCAGGGTCTGGGACAGAACGCCGCGGTCGACGACATCTACGTCTCGCACGTGGACGACGCCATCGCCAAGCTGTAAACTCGCCGCGCACGGGGGCGCCGGTCGCGTCCCCGTGCAACGGGCATGCGCCTTCCCCGACCGACGGCGCGGGCCCGTTGCATTCGCATCCCGCCCGCCCACCGCACGGCGCGGGCGGTCGAAGCGATTGAAAGGAACCCCCTCCATGTTGAAGAAAACCCTCGCCTTCGCCCTGTCAGCGGCGCTTTTCGCGTTCTCGCTCGCCGGCTGCGGCGGAAATTCAATCGACAGCGCAAAGGCAAGCGATGCCGATTCCCAGGAAAAGACCGAACAGGCGGCCGATGCGCCCGAGGGCGCAAGCGCTGCCCCCATCACCGCCGACAAGGTGGCCGACGGCACCTATCCGATCACCGTAGATTCCAGCTCGAACATGTTCAGGATTGTGGACGCCCAGCTCATCGTGGAAAACGGCTCCATGCACTGCGTGATGACACTTTCCGGCACGGGCTACGGCAAGCTCTTCATGGGCACGGGTGACGAGGCTGCCGCCGCGAGCGAGGCCGACTTCATCCCCTATATGGAAAACGCGGAAGGCAAGTACACCTACGACGTGCCCGTTGAAGCGCTCGACGAGGACACCGCCTGCGCCGCGTGGAGCATTAAAAGGGAGCGGTGGTACGACCGCACGCTCGTGTTCGAATCTGCCGGCGTCGATCTGCGCGCCGACGCACTGAAGTAACGCCATGCGGTCGATTCTTCCCAAGGGGGAAAACAGGAAGCGCCGCAGCATCACGGCGCGCGCGTTCGCCTGCGTTCTCGTCGCCCTGCTCGCGTTTCCCTTCGCGGGGTGCAGTGCGAGCCCGAACGCGACCGGTGGCACGGCGGGCTCTCAGGAATACACTGTGAGCGTCTCGCTTTCCGGGGGGTCAGGACGCGCAAGCATCGCCTCACCCACCACAATTGTGAAGGATGGCGACACCTACACCGCGACCATCACCTGGTCGAGTTCGAACTACGACAAGATGACCGTCGACGGCGTGGACTACGCGCCCGTAAACGACGGCGGCAACTCCACGTTCGAGATACCCGTCACGCTCGACGAGGACATCGCCGTGTCGGCCGAGACCGTCGCCATGTCGACGCCGCACACCATCGACTACACGCTCCACTTCGACTCATCCACCATGAAGGAGAAAACGGGCGACGATGCAAGCGGCGGCTCCCCTGCGGGAACGGCTTCAAGCGCCGTGGCCGACTTCCACAACGCCGATTTGGGCTGCGGCTGGGAGCCGACGGGGGCGCTTCAGCTTGAATACGCCAAGCACTTCACTGTCGACGAGTTCGAAGGCGGCCTGCGGCTTATCTGCGTTTCGAACGGGGAGCGCTACCTCGTGGTGCCGCAAGATGCGAAGGTACCTGATGGGTTGAGCTCCGACATCGCGGTCATAAGGCGCCCCGCCGACAAGGTGTACCTCGTGTCGTCGGCGACGATGTGCCTGGTCGACGCGCTCGATGCGAACGACAATATCATCATGTCGGGCACGAAGGCCGACGATTGCTCGGTCGCGGGCTTCAAAAGCGCGCTCGAAAGTGGGGCGATCGCCTACGGCGGCAAGTACAGCGCGCCCGACTACGAGCGAATATCGGCCTCGGGCTGCACGCTCGCCATCGAGAACACTATGATCAACCACACGCCCGATGTGAAGGAAAAGCTGCAGAAGCTCGGGCTCGTCGTGCTCACCGAACAGTCGTCGAGCGAACCCGAAGCACTCGGGCGCGTCGAGTGGATTAAACTTTTCGGCGTCCTGTTCGACAAGGAAGACGAGGCCGCGCACCTGTTCAACGAGCAGAAGGCCCGCGTCGAGCAAACGTCGGGGCTGGCGTCGTCAGGTAAAACCGTGGCGTATTTCTACATTAACTCGAACGGGGCCGCCGTCACGCGGCGGGCGGGCGACTACGGGGCGCAGATGATCGAGCTTGCAGGCGGCAGCTACGCGCTCGATGACGCGCAGACGGCGTCGACGTCAGGTTCGTCAGTAACGCTCGAAATGGAGCGCTTCTACGCGACGGCGAAGGATGCCGACATCATCGTCTACAACGGCACCATCGACGAATCGGTTGCCACCTTGAAAGACTTCGTAGGCAAAAACGCGCTATTGTCGCAGTTCAAAGCCGTAAAGAACGGCAACGTATGGGTCACAAGCGCCGACATGTACCAGCAGATGACTTCTACCGCCGACATTATCGACGAGCTGCACGGGGCGTTCACCGGCGATGACGCGAGCGACTTCCATTATCTGAGGAAGCTTGGCTAGCGTCATGAGAAGCCGGCTTTCCATGACATACGACGAATCGGGGCGTGCCGCGCGGTGTCGCGTCGTGACGGCGCTGCTCGCTGTTGTCCTCATCGTGCTCGTCGGGGCCAACCTGTGCATCGGGAGCGTGCTCGTGCCCGCAGACCACATCCCCGGCATCCTTTCGGGCGGCGCGGCCAATTCCATGGAAAGCCAAGTCATCTGGGAGATTCGCCTGCCGCGCGTGCTTTCAGCCGTGCTTCTCGGCGGGGCACTTTCGCTCTCCGGGTTCCTGCTGCAGACGTTTTTCAACAACCCCATCGCCGACCCGTTCATCTTGGGCGTCTCCTCGGGCGCAAAGTTCGTCGTCGCGCTTACGATGATCGTGCTTCTGGGCGCGAACCAGGCCATGTCCTCGCCGGCCATGGTGGCCGCAGCGTTTCTGGGATCGCTTATCACCATCGGTTTCGTGCTCCTCATCGCACGGCGCATAAGTTCCATGGCCATGCTCATCGTGGCGGGCGTCATGGTGGGATACATCTGCTCGGCGGCGACGAACTTTCTCATCGCCTTCGCCGACGACCAGTCCATCGTGAACCTGCACAACTGGTCTTTGGGTAGCTTCTCGGGTTCGAGCTGGGACGACATCGCGGTCATCGCGGTCGTGGTGATCACCGTGAGCGCATGCGTATTCGCGATATCGAAGCCCCTTTCCGCCTTCCAGCTGGGAGAAGCCTACGCGAAAAGCGTCGGCGTGAACGTCGCACGCTTCCGCGTGGTGCTCGTCCTTCTAGCGAGCATGCTCTCCGCCTGCGTGACCGCGTTCGCTGGTCCGGTGTCGTTCGTAGGCATCGCGGTTCCGCATCTCGTTAAGTCGGCGCTGAAGTCGTCGAAGCCCATCCGCGTGATTCCTGCGTGCTTCTTGGGAGGCGCCATCTTCTGCGCGGGCTGCGATTTGATCGCGCGCACGCTGTTCTCCCCCGTCGAGCTTTCCATCAGCGCCGTCACCGCCATCTTCGGCGCGCCAGTGGTTATCGCACTCATGTTGAAGAAGCGGGTGAGGTAGATGGGGGAATTCGTACCGCGGCCCAAAACGCTCGGAGGGGACATTCCATGCTTAGACAGTCCTAAGCTCGCACGAAAGCGCCAGAAGGCACTTTCGGCTTGTGCGGAACTGCGCACGAAACGCCTCCTCCGAGCGGAGTCGAACCTCGAAACCCCGGTCGAAACGCAGGCTGACGGAGTGCCGCTTTTCCGCATAAGCGACCTGTCGGCGGGCTACGACAAGAAGGTCGTAGTCGAAGGCGTCGATCTGGAGGTTCGCGCGGGCGACGTCGTGGCGCTCATCGGGCCGAACGGCTCGGGCAAGTCGACCATCTTGAAAACCATCACACGCCATCTGGCACCGCTTGCCGGCGCGGCCGATCTCGACGGGCGGGAGATTTCCCGATGGAAGACGGCGGAGTTCGCAAGGAACCTTGCCGTTATGCTGACAGATCGCCCCCGGACCGAGCTCCTCACCTGCCGCGATATCGTAGAGGCGGGAAGGCACCCCTACACCGGGCAAATGGGAACACTCTCGCCCGACGACCATAGTCGGGTCGATGAGGCCATGAAAACCGCACATGTGGAAGGGCTCGCCGAGCGCGACTTCATGCAGATAAGCGACGGGCAACGCCAGCGCGTCATGCTCGCACGCGCCATCGCGCAGGATCCGCGTGTGCTCGTGCTCGACGAGCCCACGTCGTATCTCGATATCCGCTACCAGATCGACCTGCTGCGAATACTTCGCCACCTTGCGAAATCGCGGAATGTGGCTGTCATCATGTCCATCCACGAACTCGAGCTCGCGCAGAAAAGCGCCGACAAGGTGATTTGCGTGAAGGACGGCCGGGTCTTCCGCGCCGGCGCACCCGAGGACATATTCACGCGCGAGACGATTGGCGAGCTCTACGGCCTTAAACATGGCACCTTCAACGAGCGCTTCGGCAGCGTGGAAATTGGGCGCCCACACGGCGATGCGCACACGTTCGTCATCGCCGGCGCAGGTACGGGGTCAGCTGTGTTTCGCCAGCTCATCCGGCAGGGCAAGGCGTTCTACGCGGGCGTTCTGCACGAAGGGGACATCGACTGCGAGCTTGCGCGCGACCTGGCGACGGAATGCGTGGCCGAGCGCGCCTTCGAGCCGATCGGGGATAAAACCATAGCCCGCGCCAAAGAGCTCCTCGTCCACTGCGCGCGTCTTATCGTGTGCCCCGCCGCCTTCGGCACCCTAAACGCCCGCAACGCAGAGCTCGTCGAGTTCGCACGATCGCATGGTATCGAGGTCATGCAAGCGTGCGAAGGCGCATCGCAGGATTCCAATGGATACGCCTAGGCGCGGTCCAAGAAATCGTCCGCATCCCCATCTGACACTATTTCACCGCAACTTAGAAGGTGTCGGCGTATAACGCTTCACCCCAAATTAAATTGATTCGTTGAATAGACACATTCCAAATCTTTAGGCTTCGTTTAATCTACAAGTGGGTATTATCACACATTAAGCACACGTGAAAGGATATACCCATGTCGCTTACACAGTCAGCAGAGCGTGCAGCGCTTAACAAGCTCATCGATTATCTCGACGACAACCCGCAAGAAAACATCGACAAAATCATGGATCTCGTGAACAAGCTGGTCCCCAATCGCGTATTTCCTGTACAGCGAGAGGCATTCACCAATGTCATCAAGAGCCGCGGCAATTGGTATGACCTGATCATGCGTGTGTTCAGCCTTAATCCCCAGATGCGAACCAAGCTGCTTAAGACCCTCATTGTCGACGCCAACCTGCTTGCTTGGCCAGAGCAGGAAAAGAACCGCGAAAAGTACCAGTGCAACGTTCCGTGGGCCATCCTGCTCGATCCCACGAGCGCCTGCAACCTGCATTGCACGGGCTGCTGGGCCGCTGAGTACGGCTACAAGCAGAATCTCTCGTTCGAAGACATCGACTCTATCGTTACGCAGGGCAAAGAGCTCGGTACGCATATCTACATCTATACCGGCGGCGAGCCGCTCGTCCGCAAGCACGACCTGATCAGAATTTGCGAAAAACATCAGGACTGCGTGTTTCTCTGCTTTACCAACTCCACGCTGATCGACGAGGCCTTCTGCGACGACATGATTCGCGTAGGTAATTTTGTCCCCGCCATCAGCGCCGAGGGCAATGAGCACACAACCGACGCCCGTCGCGGCGAAGGTACCTACGCAAAGATCGAGCACGCCATGAAACTCCTGCGCGAGCGCGACTTACCTTTTGGTATCTCCACCTGTTGGACCAGCGCCAATGCCGATACGGTTGCTACCGAGGAGAACATGGACTGGATGATCGGCGAGGGAGCACTCTTCTGCTGGTACTTCCACTTTATGCCGGTTGGCCGCAATGCAACCTCCGAGCTCATGCCCACGCCCGAGCAGCGCGAGCACATGTATCACTTTATCCGCGAAATGCGTGAGAAGAAGCCGCTGTTTACGCTCGACTTCCAAAACGACGGCGAGTTTGTAGGCGGATGTATCGCCGGTGGAAGATACCAAAGGGGCGGCCGCCCCCCCCCCCCCCCCCCGCCGCTACCTGCACATCAACGCCGCCGGAGACGTGGAGCCGTGCGTGTTCATCCACTACTCAAACGCCAACATCCACGATGTGAGCTTACTCGACGCGCTGCGCTCTCCCCTCTTTATGAAGTACTACGAGAACATGCCGTTCAACGACAACTACCTCAAACCATGCCCCATGCTCGAGAATCCCGACGTGCTACCCAAAATGGTTGCCGAGAGTGGCGCAATGAGCACCGATCTTATCGAGAAGGAGTCACCCGAGCAGCTGCGCGAAAAGACCCAGGCTGCCGCCGAGGCATGGTCACCTTTCGCCGACCGCATCTGGAACGACTCCGACGATCCGCTATACGCCAAGCGTCACGAGGATAAGTCACAGGGTATGGCCGATAGCGACATGCACAAGTTCGAAAAGCAGGGCCGCACGCTCAAAAACGGCGATTAATGCTGTTCTACACGGCAAACGCTCAGAAATGAAGCGGAGCAGTCTCGAGGCTCATCTTCGAGGCTGCTCCGCCTTACCATCAAAACAGTTTTACTAAGTTGCGGTGAAATAGGGACTAGATCGGCCTTCCAATAACCAAACGATCCCTATTCCACCGCAACTTCTTTAAGTTGTTGAATTATCGATGCTATTCGAAGCGAGATTCCAGGCTCGACAGGCCGTTGAGTGTGAGGTCGTTGGCAACCTCCGAGACGCGCTCGATAGGAACCGAGCCATCAGACAATGCCCACGTGCGATAGATACCGATAATACCCGACAGCAAAAACGCCAGATAGTAGTCGAACATCTCGTCCTTGAGACCTTGGGGCAGCAGATCGCGCTCGGCAATCTCGTGCTCGAGCGGCGCACGAAGACGAGCCATAAAATCATCGAGCGGAATGTTCTCGATCAGCTGACGATTGAGCACCAAATTGTTGCACAGTGCCTCGTTAACGGTTTTAAAGAAGGTCGCCGCCGCGCCAAGAGCGCGCTCGTTGGTGTCGCCGTCCATTGAAGCAAGCGTTTTCTCGACCGAGTCGACAATCATCTCCACCACATCGACGGCAATGGCATCGAGCAGGCCGTCAACCGTGCCAAAGTGCACGTAGAAGGTTTTGCGGTCGACATTGGCCTCGCGCGCGATGGCACTCACCGTAATGTCTGCCAGCGGCTTTTCCATGAGCAGGCGCTCGAAAGCGGAAAGGATGGCATTACGGCTGCGAACGATGCGACGATCAAGACGCGGTTTGCTGGTTGCCATGGGCGTGTCCCTTCGATATGCGAGCATTCATCAACAGATGAGAGATAATCTACGTAAGAGGATTATCCCCCATACAGCACAAATATGCCCCGCATCATGAAGAACGCACGACTGCCCTACTGCGACTTAGGGTGCTTCTTCTTATTGAGTGCCGACGGAGATACGCGAATACCATCGCCTGTCTGGCGCACATAGGCTTTATGAGCCGGCTTAGCGGTCCCAGAAGCCTTCTGAGCGCGCTTCTTGGGATCAACGGTAACAGCATTCGTGGGGTGCGGCATAGTGGGCGCAGAGGTCGTCTGAGGCGTGCGGCCGAGCTTGCGCATCACACGATCCCAGCGCGCATGGATGCTCTCGTTGTGGGCACTCTTAAGGCCCAGCAGGGGCGCAGCCAAAATGGTCGGCGCAATAAACGTAATGAGGCGCCACAGCAGATAGCCAGCGGTCGAAGCCGACCCAAAGAAATGACCCAAGAACAATGCAAAGCCGCCCTCAGCGCCACCAGTTCCACCGGGCAGGGGGACCGCAGAGCTCAGCAGCTGGACAAAGGCGCTCGCGGCCATGACCGAGAAAAAGTCGACCTCGTGGTGGCCAAAGGCAAGCATCAGGAAATACGGCACGAGGTAGAAAAACGCGAGTTGCAGCATGGTGATGACCACCGTGAGCAGCATGGAAGAAAAATGTCCGGCTGAAAGCTTGAACTTCTCGGAGAAGGAGTAGATCTCGCCATCGACAAACGTGCGCCATCCCTCGATCTTAGTGGCCGAGACACCAATGCGCTCAAGCCAATTGATGATGCAATGGGCGACGCGCGTGACGGTCTTAGGCATGAGCGCGACGGCGAAGATGCCCAGCAAGATGCAGCAGTGCCCACCAAAGCTAAAGACACACAGCAGCGTCATGTCGCCATAGCGCTCGGCAAAAAACGGCATGCGAGCAAGCAGTAGGATAGCGCCCCAGGCAACGAGGCCAAACTGATACACGATAAAGCGCGTGAACTGCGTGGCGCCAGCCTCGCCGACATTTTGGCCCGCCTTGGTCAGGCGGTAGATCTGGGCGGGAGTCGAGCCCATCATCATGGGCGTCAGGTTGCCAAAGAAGATGCCGCTCGCCTCGACCGAAATGAGGTCGCGAATACCGACGGGTGAATATGGGTCGAGCCAGACGGCGATCGCATAGGCCACAATGCCAAAGAACAGATACATGAACATGCAGAGACACGCGACAACGAGCCAGGGCGCCTGGACGCTCGACATAGCGGCCCAGAACTGCCCCATCTGCCCGGTTACCACCAGATAGACGATATAACCCACCAGCACGACGCCGATAAAGATGGCGCCGCGGCGTGCACTCTTATTGTCATCTCCGCCCGAGGCCTCAACCTCGACCTGGGGCTTAGACGTATGCTGAGAGGACTCCGTCATGAGACTCCTTCTAACAGTCAAAATATCTTGGATATTGTACCCGTAAGGGCCATAGGCAGAACGCAAAGCTCTGGTTCAAACGGGAATTGCAGACGGTTGTTTGATAACAAAAAACCCGGACTTCCACGGGAAGTCCGGGTATCAGATGCGTGGTAGCCCGTACCAGATTCGAACTGGTGATCTCCGCCTTGAGAGGGCGGCGTCCTAAACCGCTAGACGAACGGGCCACATGACATCTGCACTGCCGTGCTGCGAGGAAATATATTACGGGACAAATAACGTCAGCGCAAGAAGAAATTCCAAATTGCCGAAAAATTGTCGGCAGGTTATGGAACACGCAGGTAAACTGGGTAGCTAATTCAAGTTGAGATGGACCAAAAGAGCTTCGCGATCGTTGGGAATGTTGTCTTCGATCACGGCGTCGAGGGCGGAGTTGAGAAGCTGACCCAGTTCCGGCCCGGGCTTGACTCCGGCACGGATCAGGTCGCCGCCGTTGATGGCGAGCATCTTGAGCGTATAGGGCTCCCCTGCCTTCAGCAGCTCGTGCGCCATCGCGCGCATCTCCTCAATCGTCTCAACGTAATAGAAGCACGACGGGGCCTTGCCAAGCGTATCGGCGCGTTTAAGGTCCATAAGCTCGTCAATCAAACGCGACGTGTCGATGCCCTCGCCAGAAAGCAAGCGCATCATATTGAGCAGGCAGGATCGCTCGGGACGCAGCGGTTTATCGTGATATTTGATGAGCAGGCACACGTCGCGCACCAGGTCGTGCGAGAGAGCCAGGCGATCCATAATGACGCGCGCTTTCTTGGCGCCGAGCTCGGGATGACCGTAGAAGTGTCCGCTGCCGGCGTGATCGACCGTAAAGCACTCGGGCTTGGAGACATCGTGCAAAAACGCCGCCCACATAAGGCTCGACGATGGCGCGACGCCGTCGCACAGCGCCAGCTCCCCTGCCACCGTCAGCACACGGGCGATATGCTCGTAGACGTTAAACGCATGGTAGACACTTCGCTGATCAAACCCGCGACCCGCTGCCAACTCGGGCACAGCGGCACAGATGAGCTCGGGATAGCGAAGCATCGCGTCTCCCCCATGACCGGTCGAAAGAATGCCCTCGAGCTCAATACCCACACGCTCGCGCGCCACGGCATCGAGCAGCGGCGCGCACTCGGCAAGCGCACGCTTAGTCTCGGGCTCAATCATAAAGTCCAGGCGGCAGGCAAAGCGCACCGCGCGCAGCATGCGCAGTGCATCCTCATTAAAGCGACGCTTGGGATCGCCGACAGCACGAATCAGCTTGCGCTCCAAGTCACCCTGGCCGTCGTAGCGGTCGACAAGACCGCGCTCGGGATGCCAGGCCATGGCGTTGACGGTAAAGTCGCGGCGCGCCAGATCGTCCTCGAGCGAGGCGGCACGCTCCACACTCTGGGGATGGCGCCCATCGGTGTAAAAGCCATCCAGGCGGTACGTGGTGACCTCGATACGCTCGCCATCGGAAATAGCCGTGATTCCGCCAAATTTAATGCCCGACTCCACGACCGCGATATCAGCGGCCTCGAGCGCCGCTTTGGACTCCTGCCACAGGCCGCTACAGCACATATCAACATCGTGGCTGGGGCGCCCCATCAGGGCGTCGCGCACCCAACCGCCTACGTACCAAGCCTCAAGACCAGCCGCCTCAAGCGCGCGCAGGACGCGCAGGGAGGCATCAGACGGTTGCGTACCGTTGAGCGAAACATTGCACATGCCTATGGCCTCCTGCACTTTTGAGCGTTAATCGAGGGTTCTCAAGAAGTCTAACAAGAAACGAGAAAGCGCGCACACGCAATCGCGTCATCGATTCGATAAAACGAGACAGCAGACGCCATATGCGTTCAGTGCACAAAAAACACCCGCCTCGGAAATCCAAAGCGGGTGTTCGGCAACGAAGTATCGATGCGGCTAGCAGACCTGGCGAACCTCGATGTGCTTCTTATATTCGTCAACCTTGGCAAAATCGCCCAAACCGGGGCACTCGACCACGTTGGCGCCGGTGGCCATCGACAGACGGAGAGCTTCCTCAACGCGCTCGGGGGCGTCATGCCACACGGACAGGAAGGCAGCGAGCGAGGAATCGCCGGCGCACACCGTCGACAGCAGCTTGACGTCGAAGGTGCGGTTGGCAAACCAGATATGCTCGCCGTTGGAGAAGTACGCGCCGTCGCCACCAAGGGTCAGCAGCACGTTCTTGGCGCCCTTGGCGTGCAGCTCGGCCATAGCGCCCTTGACAGACTCGTCGTCGCCACCGCTCACCTTAATGCCAAAGATATCGAGCAGCTCGTCGTCATTGGGCTTGATCAGCAGCGGCTCCATGGCAATGAGGTCTGCCAGCTGATGGCTCGAGATGTCGAGGACGAACTCGGCACCCTTGGCCTTGACGCGGCGCAGAACCTCGGCCAGGAAGCCCTCGGAAGTGTTGGGAGGCAGCGAGCCGCTGATGACCAGGCAGGTCATGTCATCGAGCGAATCGATAAGGTCAAACATCTCCTGCTCGTTAACCTCGTTGATGGCGGCACCGGCGTTGACGATGTTGTACTCAGTGTCGGGGCCGGCATTAAGGAACACGTTGACGCGCGTGATGCCGTCGGTCCACACGGGCTTGACGGGCACGCCCAGGGCCTCGGCGCCCTTAACGATAAACTCGCCCGAGAAACCGGCGAAAAAGCCCAGGATCGTGGTGTCGACACCGTAGTGGTCAAGCGTAAACGAGACGTTGAGGCCCTTGCCGTTGGGCGTGTAGACGGCGTTGCGGGTACGCGTGACGGTGTTGGCGTCAAGACCGTCGCAGGCGATGTTGTAGTCAATGGCGGGATTTGCAGTGAGCGTGTAAATCATGAATGTTCCTTTCACGAAGCAACGTGTTAATGAAAGTATATTCCACGCATAGACAAAAGGCTAGGACAACTCGGTGAACGGTGTGGAAGCGATGAAGTACGGCAGGACACGTCTCCCCCATGGCGGAACAAAAAAGGCGCCCCGGCCGAAACCGGGGCGCCGCATGCGCACGAATATGTCGCGTTTCGATTACTGACGATCGAGCTTGCGGACAGCAACGCGCTTGCTGTACTCATCGACGTGACCGAAGTCGCCGATGCCGACGGACTCGGCAACGTTGGCGCCGGTGGCCATAGCGAGCTTCATGGCCTCCTCGACGTTGTCGCGATCCCTGTACCACTTGTGCAGGAACGCAGCGAGGGTGCAGTCGCCGGCGCAGACGGAAGAAACCAGCTTGATGTTGAACTCACGCTTGGCGTACCAGATGTCCTCGCCGTTGGAGAAGTAAGCGTCGCCGCGGCTACCACGGGTGAGCAGCACGTTCTGAACGCCAGCGTCGTGAGCCATCTTCATGGCGACGCGAACCTCGTCGTCGGTGTCGACCGGCACGCCGAAGATGGCCTTCATCTCGTGATGGTTCGGCTTGATGAGCAGCGGCTTCTTGTGAGCGAGCTCCTTGAGCTTGTCGGAGGACAGGTCCAAGACGACGTCGGCGCCACGAGCCTGAGCGTGCTCCATGACCTGAGCCAGGAAGTCGGGCGTAGCTTTGGGAGGAACGGAGCCGGAGACGATCAGGCACTCAAGATCGCCCGCGGTATCCAGGATGTTGTAGAGCTCCTCCTGGTGCTGCGGCGTAATAGGAGCACCCGGGTTCAGGATGCCGTACTCGTGCTGGCCATCGTTGACGTAGGTGTTAATGCGCGTGATACCGTCGGTCCAGACCGGGCGGCAGAGGCAACCCAGGTTCATGACCTCCTCGACGATGAACTTGCCCGTGAAGCCGGCGAAGAAGCCGAGCGCGACGGTGTCGACGCCCATCTTCTTAAAGGCGAAGGACACGTCGAGGCCCTTGCCGTTAGCCGGTGCGGACGTTCTCGTCGGGCTCGAGCGGAGAGCTCGAAACCGTCATGTCGACAGCCGGGTTAGCGGTTAGCGTGTAGAACATTTACAGTACCCCCTGTATATGTGAGGGCCGCGTGGCCGGCCCATTCCAACCACGCGGTTACCTCTGATACCAAATTAACGAGCTGCGGACTCGAGCAGTGCCTTGACCTCGGCGGCGGTGTTGCAGGCGAGCGCCTTCTCGGCGAGCTCG
>OGQI01001921.1_pt1 | contig 13293 bp, 10 predicted proteins | sample 1553171 | NCBI WGS metagenome assembly OGQI01 (sample SAMEA2579988, study PRJEB22360) | human gut metagenome | biome: human gut; feature: human-associated habitat; material: faeces | place: Denmark | collected 2008/2010
ATGAGTTCCGGCTACCTTGAAGTCCATGTCGCCAAAGAAGTCCTCAAGACCCTGGATATCAGTAAGAACGATATAGTCATCATCTGTGTCACCTGTTACAAGACCACAGGAAATACCTGCAACCGGCTTCTTAATCGGTACACCGGCAGCCTCAAGAGACATGGTGGATGCACAGATACTTGCCTGGGAGGTAGATCCGTTTGACTCAAAGGTCTCGGATACAGTACGGATTGCATATGGGAATTCTTCTACGCTTGGAAGAACCGGTACAAGTGCTCTCTCAGCAAGTGCTCCATGACCGATCTCACGGCGTCCCGGTCCTCTGGATGGCTTTGTCTCACCTACAGAATAGGACGGGAAATTGTAGTGATGCATATATCTCTTGCTTGTCTCAAACTCGTCAAGTCCGTCAATTCTCTGTGCCTCTGCAAGAGGTGCCAGAGTAGTGATCGTACAAATCTGAGTCTGTCCACGGGTGAACATAGCAGAGCCATGTACTCTCGGGATGATGTCAACCTCTGCTGCCAGAGGACGGATCTGTGTGATTGCACGGCCGTCCGGACGTTTGTGATCTTTCAGGATCATCTTACGAACGGTCTTCTTCTGATACTGGTAAACAGCCTCACCAAGAACAGCAAGCCACTCCTCTTTCTCTGCGAAAGCTTCTTTCAGCTTGTCTGTGATCTCTGCAATATTGTTCTCTCTTGTCTGCTTGTCATCAGAGAATACGGCAACTTCCATTTCTTCCGGAGGAACGATCTCCTTGATGGCGTCAAACAGCTCCTGCGGAACTGCACAGGACTCATAGCTGTGTTTCTCTTTCCCGCACTCAGCGATGATCTGATCGAAGAATCTGATGATCTCCTGGTTTACCTCATGTGCTTTATAAATAGCCTCGATCATCTGATCCTCCGGAACCTCGTTGGCACCGGCCTCGATCATGATAACTTTGTCTCTTGTGGAAGCTACTGTCAGCTGAAGATCAGAAATATCCTTCTGAGCCAGTGTAGGGTTCACAACATACTCTCCATTGATCAGGCCGATCTGTGTCGTTGCACATGGGCCATCAAATGGAATATCAGAAATACAGGTAGCAAGGGAAGAACCAAGCATAGCCGGGATCTCCGGGTTGCACTCCGGATCTACAGACATAACCATGTCTACCAGTGTTACGTCGTTTCTGTAATCCTTCGGGAACAGAGGACGCATAGGTCTGTCGATAACACGGGAGGTAAGGATTGCGTGCTCGCTTGCCTTTCCTTCTCTCTTATTGAAACCGCCCGGAATCTTTCCTACGGCGTACATTTTCTCTTCATATTCAACGCTTAATGGGAAAAAGTCGATTCCCTCTCTTGGCTCCTTGGATGCAGTTGCTGTAGCAAGTACAGTGGTATCACCATAATGCATAAGTGCTGCGCCATTGGCCTGTTTCGCAACACGTCCGATATCTACGGTAAGTGTTCTTCCAGCTAATTCCATGGAATAACTTTTGTACATGTCTTCTCTCCTTTTTCATATAAAATATTGATCTGAAGCCACCTTACACTTCTGCAGAAGCTGTAAAAACCAGTTCTGACCGACGTATATTGCAGCTCTCTTTGCCTCTGTCACAACAGAAGTCCGAAACGACTGAAAAATACATTTGATATTGCTGGGAACAGTTCTCTTCAAATGTTCTCTTCAAATGTCCTTTTCAGAAGTCTCGGAAATCTTTATCTGTCAGGTCGCCCTTACAGACAATAGTGCCTCTATTGTGACACTTGTCACTATCCACAAAAGCTCCGGTAGGAAGCTTGTCTGTGAACAATCATAACTTTCCTTACATCTTAAAATAGGGCGGATGGATATCCGCCCCTTCCGCATACTAATTATTTTCTTAAACCTAATTTCTCAATCAGTGCACGGTATCTTTCGATGTCTGTTTTCTTTAAGTAAGCTAACAGTCCACGTCTCTGACCTACCATTTTCAGCAGACCACGTCTGGAATGATGATCCTTGTGGTTGTTCTGTAAATGCTCAGTAAGCTCCTGGATTCTTGCAGTAAGAACAGCTACCTGTACCTCTGGTGAACCAGTATCTCCCTCACATCTTGCATACTCTTTCATAATTGCTGTTTTCTTTTCTTTTGAAATCATCTTGATTTCCTCCTTATTATTCTTAATGGTCTCCCATGCAGGTATTCCTGTGGGGACGTAATCGCCACATATTAAGAGACGGTCGGAGTGTCCAACCCCTGAATATGGGCTGTCTGATATGTGAACACAGGGACTAAACCTGCTCACACCTTGCCTAGTATAGCATACCCGCCAGATTCTGTAAACTGTTTTTTCGTTTTTCTTCCGATATTATTTCTCAGTTTTCTCAAAAAATCTCCGGCCGTCCTCTGCATCCGCCAGAAGTCTGCTCTTCAGCGCCTCAAGAGAGGGAAATTTCCGTTCCGGCCTCAAAAACTTTTTGAAATCCACCCGGCATTCCTCTCCGTAGAGATCTTCCTTACAGTCAAAAAGATAGGTTTCCACCCCTATAAAGCTCTCACCAACCGTAGGCTTACAGCCAATGTTGGTAATTCCGTGGTATATCTTATCCCCGAAATAAGAGCTTGTCACATACACACCGTTTGGCGGCAGGATCTTGGTCCTGGGAGGCACGAGATTGGTAGTGGGAAGCAGAACCTTATGTCCCATTCCCCTGCCATGTACCACCTGGCCTTCCACAAAATAATCCCTTCCCATAAGGGAAGTGACTTTCTCCATATTTCCTTTTTTCAGTTCTTCTCTGATATAGGTACTGCTGATCTTCCTGTGTCCATCCATTTCTTTGGAAAGGATTTCCACATCAAAGCCATACTTTTCTCCAAATTCCATAAGAAGCCGGGGCGTACCTTTCCGCTCAAAGCCAAACCGGTTGTCCTCTCCCACTACTACGTAGGATGCCCCAAGATCTCCCATAAGAATCTCTTTTATAAAATTCTCAGCCTTCATATGCCGGATTCTGTCATTTAACTGGCATTCTACCAGCACATCCACGCCAAGCTTTTCAAGAAGGGAAGCGCGCTCCTGGCTGGTAAGGATCATGTTGCTGGAAGCATCAATGGCAAAAAGGACAGCCTGTTCTCCAAGTGTCTTCCGCTCCCTGATCTTCTCAACCAGTTTCCTGTGGCCACGGTGGATCCCGTCAAATTTTCCCATTGTTACTGCACAGTTGGCAAGTTTTGGAAACTCACCCTCTATCTTCAGGTATTCCATAATCTCTCCTGTCAAACCAGTTTATGCCTGATTGGTAACTGTTCAGCACCTGCTGAATCGTCACTTTATTATTCAGAACATTTTCACCGGATAATATTTCTTCTTCCCCGCATCCCACTGAAAAATACCTGTAAAAGTTCCGTCACTGGCGTACATGCGCACCCAGCCTTCTTTGTGCTGGGGACTCACCAGATTGTCGGACAGCGGATTTCCATTTGCCAGAAGCCTGTCCCCGTAAGAATCCGCATAAAGAGCGGGGTACTCAGCCAGAACTGCTTCCACCGGGTCGATCATATCCTGGACGGTTCCATCTGCCACGGCAGCTTCCACCTGGGCAAGCGTATGGCTCTCAGAGAGAGAATACCGGCCTACCCTTGACCGGAGCAGTTCTTCCATACAGCCGCCACAGCCAAGCTTCTCACCAATATCATGGCACAAGGTGCGGATATAGGTTCCCTTACTGCAGGTCACTCTTATTTTCACCAGCGGAAGATGAAATTCCAGAGGCTCTATCTCGTAGAAACACACTGGCCTGGCTTTTCGCTCAACCGTTTTGCCCTCTCTAGCCAGCTCGTAAAGTTTCTTTCCATTTACCTTCAGAGCAGAATACATAGGCGGAACCTGAAGCTGCTCCCCTACAAAGCTTTTCAGTACTTTTCGCACTTCCTCCTCAGTCACATTCACTGGCCGCTCTTCCAGAACTGTTCCAGACATATCCTGGGTATCCGTGTCGATTCCCAGATGAAGCACTGCCTCATACGTTTTTTCCTTATCTGTAAGAAGATCCACCAGCTTGGTGCCCTTTCCAAGAGCTACCGGCAAAACACCGGTAGCATCCGGGTCAAGAGTACCTGTGTGCCCTATTTTTTTCATATGGAGAATTCCCCGAAGCTTGGCTACCACATCATGGGAGGTAAAGCCTTTTTCCTTGTGAATTACAATGATTCCCTGAAAATCTGCCATTACTTATCCTGTCCTAAAAGCTGTTTTTCGATCTGTTCTGAAATATTATTGATAACATCGTACATGGAACCGGCCAGATCGCAGCCTGCTGCTTTCACATGTCCGCCTCCTCCGAAATAGGAAGCGATCTTGCTTACATCTACAGAACCGTTGGAACGGAGTGATACCTTGAATACCTGGCTTTCATGCTCGTAAATAAACATTGCCACTTCCACACCTTTCGTAAGACGGAGCTGGCTTACGATTCCATCCAGGTCTGACGGCTTTACCCCATAGAAATCCATGTCTCTCAGCTTCATGTAGCCAACGATACATTTGCCATCCAGAAGCATAATGCTCTCTGCCAGAACACGTCCCATGACCTGATTCTGAATGTAGCTTTTCTGATAGAAGGATTCGTCAATAATATTGGAAAAATCAACGCCTTTTTCCATCAGGTCACCGGCAATACGCATGGTGTCCGGAGATGTGGAGGAATACTGGAATACACCTGTATCGTGGATCATTCCGGTATAAATAGCAGTTGCAATATCCAGATTGATTTTTTCTTTGTCAAGAAGCTTATACAGAACCTCGCTGGCAGAGCTGATCTCACCATGTACGTGGTTCACATCTGCAAATCCCGGATTGCTCACATGATGGTCAATGCAGACGGTCTTTTTCGCAGAAGCGAAATAATCAGACGCTACTGCCAGACGGTCAGGAGCGCTTACATCACAGGTCACAAAAAGATCATACTCTCTGGGCTCGCCTGCTTCATAATGCACCTCGTCCATGCATGCAATATGTCCGAATACCGGTTTCGGCTTCTCCAGATAGATATCTGCCTTGATTTCAGGATACCATTTCTTTATATACAGATAAAGTGCCATGCAGGAACCTACACAGTCACCATCCGGGCGAACATGTCCCCCAATTCCCATGGTCTTTACGCCATCCAGAATTTCTTCGATTCTCTCCATTCCCTTCACCTCGATTTTTACTCTTCGTCTTCAGTTTCTGCTGTATCCTGTTTTTCCCCGTCCTCACTCTCAGTGCCCTTCGAATGGTCGTGTTCGATCACGTCATCAATGAGTCTGGACATATTTACGCCATATTCAATGGACTCATCCAGAATGAAGCGGATTTCCGGAGTGTTGCGAAGATTCAGGTTCTTCGCAAGCTGACGGCGGATATAGCCTTCTGCACTTTTCAGCCCTTTAATTGTGGACTGCTTGGATTCCTCGCTGCCAAGGACACTGATAAATGCCTTGCAGGTCTTAAGATCCGGTGCAACCTCCACAGCCATGACAGATGTCATGGGATGGATGCGGGGATCCTTGATCTCACCGCGGATAATGTTGCTCAGTTCTTTCTGAACTTCTGCATTGATCCTTGTATTTTTAATGCTGTTTTTTCTCATTTTTTGGTCTCCTATATGAGTGCAGGCTCTGGACAACGGAAAATTGGGGGCAATGAGCTTGCCCCCAACTGACACCTGCGATTACTACGCTCTAGCGCGGCACCTCAACCATAATATATGCTTCAACTTTATCTTCTTCTTTAACGTCATTGAAATCCTGGAATACAAGACCACACTCATAGCCTGCACGAACTTCTTTGACATCATCTTTAAATCTCTTAAGGGAAGCCAGCTCACCTTCGTAGATCTGCTCCTCGTCTCTGGTGATGCGTACCTTGCATCCTCTCTGGAAGGTACCGTCAAGCACATAGCTTCCTGCGATAGTACCGATACCGGAAGCCTTGAACAGCTGACGAACCTCTGCATGACCGATTACCTTCTCCTCAAATACCGGATCAAGCATACCCTTCATGGCAGCTTCCACGTCCTCAATTGCCTGGTAGATAACACGGTACAGACGAAGGTCAACGCCTTCCTGCTCTGCCAGCTGTTTTGCTGTGGTATCAGGACGAACGTTAAATCCGATGATGATCGCATTTGATGTAGCAGCAAGGCTGACATCAGACTCATTGACAGCACCAACGCCGCCATGGATCACTCTTACAACAACCTCATCATTGGAAAGTTTTACAAGACTCTGTTTTACAGCCTCTACAGAACCCTGCACATCGGCTTTGACAATAATCGGGAGCTCCTTAAGGTCGCTTGCCTGAATCTGGTCAAACAGATTATCCAGGGAAAGTTTACCCTTAGTTTCCTCAAGAAGACGGTTCTTATTCTCGGAAACAAATGCTGCTGCAAAATTCTTAGCCTCTTTATCATTCTCAAAGGACATAAGAACCTCTCCGGCATTCGGAACATCGCCAAGACCAAGGATCTCTACAGGAGTAGACGGACCAGCCTGTTTTACACGGCGTCCCTTATCATCCATCATGGCACGTACTTTACCATTGCATGCTCCGGCTGCGATAAAATCTCCAACATGAAGAGTACCCTTCTGTACAAGGATCGTAGCAACCGGTCCTTTGCCTTTATCCAGCTGAGCCTCGATCACAAGACCTCTTGCTGCACGGTTCGGGTTTGCCTTCAGCTCAGAAACCTCTGCTGTTAAAAGGATCATTTCAAGAAGATCATCAATGCCCTCTCCTGTCTTGGCAGATACCGGAACGAACGGAGTTGTACCGCCCCAGTCCTCAGGAATCAGCTCATACTCAGAAAGCTCCTGTTTTACACGTTCAATGTTTGCACTTGGCTTATCGATCTTGTTGATGGCAACGATGATCTCAACACCAGCAGCCTTTGCATGGCTGATAGCTTCTACTGTCTGTGGCATAACACCATCATCAGCTGCAACTACAAGAACAGCGATATCTGTGGAGTTTGCTCCACGCATACGCATGGCAGTGAATGCCTCATGTCCCGGTGTATCAAGGAAAGTGATCTTCTGCCCGTTAATATCAACTACATAAGCACCGATATGCTGTGTGATTCCACCAGCCTCGCCTCTTGTTACGTTTGTCTTACGGATTGCATCCAGAAGAGAAGTTTTACCATGGTCAACGTGTCCCATTACACAGACTACCGGTGGTCTTGAAACCATTGTGGATTCGTCTTCCTCTTCCTCTTTCAGAAGCTCCTCAATTACATCTACTTTTTCTTCTTTTTCTGCAATAATGTCAAATCCAAGAGCAATCTCTTCTGCCTGCTCGAAATCGATCTCGTGGTTTACCGTTACCATCTGACCTTCCATGAACAGCTTCTTAACAATTGCAGATGGCTGCATCTTCATCGCTTCTGCAAGCTCGCGGATGGTAAGCTTCTCCGGAATTGTGATCTCTTTGATCTCCGGTTTCTTCTCTTCCTGTTTCTGCTGCGGAGCAGGCTTCTGAAGTGCTTTCGGGATTCTGGACATCTGGTTTCTGCCGCCCTGGTTTGGTCTGTGTCCGCCACCTGATGTCTTATCGAAATCTTTCTTTTTATTCTTGTTCTCTCTGTCACGCTCACGCTTGCTGTCCTTGGATGTCTTGGTCAGCTCTGGTGTAAAGATTGCGTCAGATCCGCCGCCGCTTCTTCTTGCACCGCCGGAGCGCTGTCCACCCTGGTGGTTCTGTCCGCCAAAGCGTCCTTCACTACGGTTATCTCCGTCTTTTCCTCCGAAACGTCCCTGACCGCCCTGTGGTCTTCCCTGGCCAAATCTGCTGCCATTTCCGTTTCCATTTCTATTGTCTCTGTTGTCACCGCCCTGACGGAATCCACGTCCGTTTCCATCACCCTGGCGCGGTCCTCTGTTCTGGGAGTCTCCCTGTCTTACAGGTCTTCCCTGACCATCATTATTTCTGTTTCCGCGGAATCCGCCCTGGCCGCCCTGTGGTCTTCCCTGGCCAAATCTGCCTCCATTTCTGTCACCACGATTGTTGTCTCCGCGATTATTGTCGCGGCCCTCGCCCTGACGGTTGCCCTGGCCATTTCCCTGACGCTGCTGTCCTTCGTTTCTGTTCTGCTGTGCAGCTGGTCTCTGGGATTCTGTCCTTGGAGCTTCTGCTTTTGGTGCAGCCTGAACCGGTTTTGCAGGCTCTGTCTTCGGTGCACTTATCGGTGCGCTCTTTGGTGCTTCTGCCTTTGGTGCTTCTGCCTTTGGTGCTTCTGTCTTAGGAGCTTCAGCCTTCGGTGCACTTACCGGCTTCGGTGCACTTACCGGCTTCGGTGCTTCTGTCTTAGGAGCTTCTGGCTTCGGTGCTGCCTTTACAGGTGCCTCTGCTTTCGCTGCCGGCTGTGCCTGTGCTGCAGGACGTGTGCCCTGTGGACGTAGCTTTCTCTCTCCAGCTGGTTTCTTTCTGTTCTTCCCGCCGTCACTTGCATTCTGTGCATGATATACGCGGATAATATTTTTTTTCTTCTTCGGTGCCTCTGCACCGTCGCCTTCTTTCTTTACTGACACTTTCTGCTCTTCTGTCTTAGGAGTCTCCAATGTTATTCCTTTCTCCTTTCCCGTATCTATAACTTTTTTCACTCTGTTTTTATTCTCTCTGTTTTGCTTATTTCTGTCTTTGGCAGGCTCATGTGAATTTATCACCATATGCCATTCTCCCTTCACCAGTACGAGTCAGGATACGCTTTCACAAGTTTTCCGCAGCTCGTATTATCAAAAATCATTTCCCGGGAACATTTAAAAGCATTCCCTGGAACGCTTTTTCCTCTTTGGTTCAGGTCGTTTTCTCAGACAACAGTGGTATGCTCTAAAGCTCCTTCCCCTCATCCTGCAGCACCTTCCTAATAGCTTCTGCAAAATTCCAGTCCTGTACAGCCAGGCTGGCACGGAATTCCTTACCCATGGCATGCCCTAACGTTTCTTTATCTGAAAGGATATACAAGGGCACTTCGTAAAATTCACACATGTTCCGGAATTTCTTCTTGGTGTTATCAGAAGAATCCCCGGCTACGATTGCCAGATATCCTTTGCCGGTCTTAATGGATTTCTCAGTGGAAAACTCTCCGCTGACTGTCTTTCCGGCCTTTGTTGCAAGTCCGATCAGGGACAGCGCTTTATTATTCTTCAATACTATCAAACTCCTTCTCAAGGCTATCATAAACCTCATCCGGGATAGCTGCTTTCAAAGAACGCTCCAGTCCGTGATTCTTTCTGGCTTTCTCCAGGCACTCACGGCTCTTGCAGATGTAGGCTCCGCGACCGTTTTTCCTGCCTGTAGCATCCAGAATGATCTCATCCTCTGCGGTTTTCAACACCCTGATCATTTCTTTTTTATTCTTCATTTCTCTGCAGCCAGTACACTGGCGCATGGGAATTTTATTCTTCGTCTTCATTCTCTACCGCATCCTCAGTCTCTTCAGACTCTTCACCGGCAGCTGTTTCTTCGCTATCCTGAGAAATTTCTTCTGTAGCGGACTCCTCAGACTCTTCGTACTCGTCATCCTCATAGTACTCATCGTCATCCTCGTCATAATCATAGAAGTCGCCGGACTCTCTTGCCTGGGTTTCACTCTTGATATCAATCTTAAATCCAGTCAGACGTGCTGCAAGACGTGCATTCTGTCCTTCTTTACCGATTGCAAGGGAAAGCTGGTAATCCGGAACCACAACAAGTGCAGTCTTCTCATCCGGATCTGCCATAACAGCGATTACCTTCGCCGGGCTTAATGCATTCTCGATCAGGATTGCAGGATTCTCATCCCAGTTGATGATATCAATCTTCTCACCGCGAAGCTCATTTACAATCGCACTTACACGGGCACCATTTACACCAACACATGCTCCAACCGGATCTACATCAGGATCGTTGCTCCATACTGCCAGCTTGGTACGGGAACCTGCCTCACGGGCAATGCTCTTGATCTCAACAGTTCCGTCCTTCACCTCAGCAACCTCAGACTCAAAGAGGCGTTTTACAAGGCCAGGATGTGTTCTGGAAACAAGGATACGAGGTCCCTTCGGTGTATCCTTTACCTCAAGAATATACACTTTGATTCTCTCAGTAGGCTTGAAGGTCTCACCCTTCACCTGCTCATTCTCAGCAAGGATTGCATCTGCCTTGCCAAGATTTACGCTTACATTATGTCCTACCACACGCTGTACAATGCCGGTAACAACTTCTTTCTCATTGCCGTGATACTGGTCAAACAGAACTTTTCGCTCTTCCTCACGGATTTTCTGAAGGATTACGTTCTTTGCATTCTGTGTTGCAATACGGCCAAATTTGTCAGAGTGAACCGGTACCTTCAGGATATCGCCAACCTCTGCATTGGTATTCTGCTTCTGTGCTTCTACAAGAGAAACCTCTTCAGCAGGATCTTCTACGAATTCTACAACCCGGCGGTCTGCATATACACTGAAATCGCCTGTTTCTCTGTTAATGGTAACATGTACATTGTCAGCTTTTCCAAAATGATTCTTGTATGCCTGGATCAGGGACTGCTCAATGGCATCCAGCAAAGTTTCCTTGCTGATATTTTTCTCGCGTTCCAGTTCGTCCAGAGCACCCATTAACTCCTTGTTCATTTTTCTTATTTCCTCCTTTTTGCTTTCCAGCATAATCGCTTATTTCTTAAATCGGACATGTCGCCGACTGGCAGCATCTTCCTATATGAAAGTCAGCTGTTCCGCGCCTGTGGTACTCCCACAGCTGCGTCCGGACTTTCATGGTAACTCAAAAATCAATCGCCAGACGCACCAGTGCAATGTCTTTCTTATCGAAAGTGCGAGGAGTTCCCTCCTCATCAATGGTCACACTGTTATTATCATATGCTGTCAGTTCACCACAAAATTCTTTCTGTTTCTCGATTGGCCGGTAGGTTCTGATTTCTACCAGTTTGCCAATGCTTCTGGCAAAATCTTTTTCTTTCTTCAGAGGTCTGTCAAGTCCCGGAGAACTGATCTCCATGATGTAGCTGTCCTCGATGAAATCATCTTCGTCAAGCCTGTCGCTGAAAGCCCTGCTTACTGTCTCGCAGTCATTCACTGTGATTCCGCCTGGTTTGTCAATGTAGCCGCGAAGATACCAGTTTCCTGCTTCCTTGACATATTCCACATCTACCAGTTCGAATCCATTGCTTTCTACGATCGGAGATAACAATGCTTCTGCTTTCTGTTCATACTCTTCTTTTCTGCTCATTTTTCCCACCTGCCTCTCTATCCTTATCATCAAAAAGAGTGGGCTCACGCCCACTCCTTTGTCAACAAGTTCTGATTTCTTGTATCATTCTAACACCTTTAAATCCAAATTGCAAGGGCTTTTTCTTATAAATGCCCATTTTACAATGGTTTTAACCCATTTTAACAGTATTGTTAAGCTTGTTTCACCAGCAACAGCTTTTACTTTCAGCTCTTTTGAGCTTCTGCTGCACAACCTGTATAACAGCCTTTTCTTCATAATCTGCTGCTTAAATTCTGGGTTTCATACCCTTGGTATCACGTTTGGCCAGCTTTACCTTGTTCAATGCATACGGCTTGTCGTGATACTGGATGGTGTACTCCTGTCTCGGTTCCACCAGATAGGCATGCTCAAGAACATCCCCGTCCCCCAGCTTCATTCCTCTTACACCAACAGAGGTCTTCTTCATAGTAGAAACATCCGTTTTCAGAATACGTAGGAAATAGCCATTCTGACTCTGAAATACTATCTGTTCCATTTCATCTGCTGGACCTACAAAGATCAGCTGATCCTCTTCTCCAAGCTTGGTAGATGCAATCGTTCTCTTTGCCACATCGAATTCCTCACCTGCGACAAGCTTGCACATGGAGGTCTTAGTCACGAACAACAGGGTGGATAATTTCACCTGTCCTACAGGTGCCACATAAAGGATCTGTTCCTGGCTGCTGTCGTAGTTACTCAGATTGTCAGCCGGAGTTCCCTTGTCACGGAAACGCACCAGCGGAATGTCTGCCACTTTAATGGAATGCATGCGTCCCATATCTGTGAAAATGCAGATCTTGTCTGTATTCATACAGGTAAAAACAAATTTATTCTCTGCATGGGCAGCCTCTTTGTTTCTCTCATAAGCATTCTTATCAATAAGGCGCATATAGCCGAAGCGATCCATAAGGAAGCAGACCTCTGTCTCTTCCATCTTCTTTTCTTCGTAAACTGCCTCTTCTGCGTTCTCGATCACAGTTCTTCTCTTGGTGCTGTATTCTTTTTTGATTCCGTCAAGTTCTTCAATAATTACTTCACACATGGAATCATAGTTGTTCAGAATATCTTCATAAGAAGCAATATTTTTCATAGTCTGGTCATACTCTGCCTGAAGAGCCTCAATTTCCAGTCCGATCAGACGGTACAGACGCATTTCCAGAATGGCTGTAGCCTGATTCTCCGTAAATTTCAGATTCTTTGCAGCTTTCTCACTGGCTTTTGACTTGAATCTGATTCCCTCTGTGATACCCTCTACCAGACACTTTTTAACCTGGTCACGGCTCTTGCTGCCTCGAAGGATCTCAATGATCAGATCGATTACATCACAGGCTTTGATAAGGCCTTCCTGGATTTCCTTTTTCTCAAGCTCTTTTCCCAGAAGAGTCTTGTACTTGCGGGTAGTCACCTCGAACACAAAATCCACATGGTGCTCTATCACCTGCTTCAGGCTTAAGGTTTCCGGACGTCCGTCTGCAACAGCCAGCATATTGACTCCGAAAGTGTCTTCCAGTCTGGTTTTCTTGTAGAGCATGTTGGTGAGATTCTCTACATCTGCATCCTTTTTCAGTTCCAGTACAATACGGATTCCTTCCTTGGAGGACTGGTTGGAAATATCCACAATATCTGTGGTTTTCTTGGTTTCTACAAGGGAGGCTACGTCGTTAAGGAATTTTCCAATATTGGCACCGATCATGGTATACGGAATCTCCGTGATTACCATGCGGTCTTTGCCGCCTTTGCCCTTTTCAATCTCGATTTTTCCACGGATTTTGATCTTGCCGACCCCGGACTCATAAATTGCCGGAAGATCATCTTTATTTGCAATGATTCCTCCTGTCGGGAAATCCGGTCCCGGAATATACTGCATCATCTCCGCAGTGGTAATATCCGGATTTTTCATATAGGCAATCACACCGTCAATGACTTCACCAAGGTTATGCGGTGGTATGCTGGTTGCCATACCAACCGCAATTCCTTCTGCACCATTGATCAGAATGTTCGGTACTTTTACCGGAAGTACGGAAGGTTCTTTCTC
>OGQI01001928.1_pt1 | contig 13256 bp, 13 predicted proteins | sample 1553171 | NCBI WGS metagenome assembly OGQI01 (sample SAMEA2579988, study PRJEB22360) | human gut metagenome | biome: human gut; feature: human-associated habitat; material: faeces | place: Denmark | collected 2008/2010
TGCCTATATAGACAAAGAGAGGCTCTTGCTTTATCAGGCATGGCTGTCGAAGCGGGGCTGTATGCGCAATACGGTGTCCACCTATATGCGGCGAATCCGGCATATCTATAACTTGGCGGTGGAGGCTGGCGAACACGGCATAGTTCGTACGGCTCCAACGCTTGAAGCACGGGATCGGCTTCGCGGTTGAATGTTTCTTCATCTTGATGAAGTTTTTTAGATGGTTAATGAATAAAAACGAACATAGGCCCTGCCCAAAGGAGGAGCCTATGTTTTGTCGGTTACTTTTCGACGTGTCGTTTGCGCCACTCCCACGGCGCGACGTGGTCGGGCGAAGCCCAGATGCCGACGCCCTCCTCCTGTGCGAATCGCTCGGAGCGGATGTAGCGCAGTTCATTGACCGTATCGTTGCGATACCACGCAAATCCCGAACGCAGCATCAGATCGGCCACGTCGTCGTTGTCGCGCGTGGTGGCGATCACCCGCACGCCCTGCGGGGTGCGTCCGCCCTTGGGCGTCACCTCGACGCGGCGTTGCAGGATCATGTTGTAGAGGTATTTGCGCGCCTCGTACCCCTGCGGCTGTTCGATTTCGGGAGCCTCGATGCTGTACACGTTGTAGGTCAGCGTATCGCCTCCGTCGTCCAGACCGAGGAACGTATCGCCGTCCACCACGCTGATTACCCGCACGGGATAGCTGCGCTGGACGATCTCCGCCTGATGTCCTTTTCCCCGTCCGATGAGTTTCAGCCCCAGGACGGTCAGCATACCCACGGCGATCGTGGCGATCAGGACGCCGTTGCGGAGCTTCCGTTTGCGGCTGTTCCTGCGGTGCCGCCGGTGGTGACGGCGACGGGATGTTGTCGGGTTCGATTGTTCCGCCATAGTCTAATTGAGTTTTAGTCGAACAGGGCTTCGGTCTTCGCTACGACCTCTTCCGGATCGGGCGTGAGCGGGAAGACAAGGCTCGGTTCGAGATACCAGAGTTCCTTATCCTGCTGGCAGCGGTGTTCGCCGCCGCCCGTAATGTTGAGCATGACGATCTTCTCGGGGTCGATCCGCCCGTCGGCCACGGACTTGACGAGCGACGCCGTGGCGATTCCCGCCGCAGAGTAGATATCGATTCCCTCGGTCTCCTCGAACAGGGCGCGGGCCTTGCGTGCCTGTGCGTTCGTCGCTACCATGATGTCGCCGCCGGTGGCTTTGAGCGCGTCGTACAAACCGCCTGCCAGCGAATAGGGAGGTTTGCGGTTCGAGAGTACTTTGGCGTCGATGATTTCGGCGTCCCGACGGGCCTTGGCGGCTTCGTAGGGCAACATCTCGCGCGAATCGACCCGCCATGCGTCGAACATCGGGACGAAGGGGGCGTTCTGCGAGACGACGAGTTTCATCGTCTTGTTGCCGAAGCGGCCGTCCTCGTTCAGGCGCATGTTGGCCTCCCATGCTGCGATGGCGCCCGTGCCGCTGCCGACAGCCTGGAAATAGTAGTCCGGAATCTCGCCGATGGTCGTGGCGGCCGACAGCACCGTAGTGCCCATGCCGTCGCGGCGGGCGACATTCTTCGCGCCGCCTTCGGCGTAGAACTTCCGCGATTTGAGGGCCAGGTTGCTCAGGAAAATCGCGTCGAAATAGTCGCCGCGGGTTTTCAATGCCATTATGATTTCTTCAAGGTCGGCGTTGCCCGCGCGTTCCCCGATGCCCAGAACCGTGCCTTCGATCTGATTTGCGCCCGCTTTCACGGCGGAAAGCGAGTTTGCGACGGCAAGTCCCAAGTCGTCGTGGCAGTGGACGGACAGGTTAATGTCGCAAAGTCCGTCAACTTCCGAAAGAAGCGTTTTTACGATGTTTGCCATTTCGTCGGGGGTGGAATATCCGACGGTGTCGGGGATATTTATTGTCGAAACGCCGGCGTCGACCGCAAGCCGCGTAACCTTCACAAGATAATCGAGGGGAGTACGCGACGCGTCTTCAAACGAAAACTGCACGTTGTCGGTATACTTTTTTGCGTAACGAATGGCGTCGGTCAGCGTGTCGATTGCGGCGTCGGGCGTGATTTTGTATTTGTAGGCAAGGTGAATCGGCGAGGTTGCGATGAACAAATGCAACCTTGGGTTTTCGGCTTCTTTCAGCGCGTCCCACAGCACGTCGATATCGTGTTGTTTGCACCTTGCAAGCCCGGTGATTTCGGCGGTTCTTATGCGTTTTGCGATTTGTCTGACCGCTTCGAAGTCGCCTTCGCTCGCGGCGGGATAGCCTGCCTCGATAATATCGACGTTCAGGCGTTGCAGCGCGTCCGCCACGGCGATTTTCTCGTTGATGTGCATACTGCATCCGGGGGATTGTTCGCCGTCTCTTAAAGTTGTGTCCAGAAGTTTAATCGTTCTCATTCGTTCTCAACGTTTTTCCGCCGCGTCCGAGTGCCGAGCCGCCGGAGCGTGCCATTTCCAGTACGCCGTAAGGTTTCAGCACGTCGATAAGGGCGTCGATTTTGCTTGTTTCGCCGGTAAGTTCGATAATCATCGTGTCGTCGGACGAAACGTCGATGGGCTTCGCCTTGAAAATTGTGCAGATATCCACGATTTCGCTGCGCTGACTTGCCGCGCAACTGATTTTGATTAAAAGCAACTCGCGGAAAACGCAGTCGTCGCGGTCGAGATCGGCGATTTGCACGACGTCGACCTGCTTTTGAAGCTGCGCTTGAATTTGTTTTATGATTTTATCGTTGCCGCGCACCGTGACCGTCATACGGGAATAATCGTCGTTTTCGGTCGCGCAGACGGTAAGGCTGTCGATGTTGTAGCCGCGCCGCGCGAAAAGTCCCGAGATGCGGGTAAGAACGCCGGGGCGGTTTAATACGAGTACGGATAATCTGTGCATGTTGTCTTGCATAAAAACCTCACAATATATTTTCCTGCTTTTTAAGTTTCAGGTCGATGACGGCAGGAGAGTTTAAGTCGATTGAAGAAAGTACGCTGTCAAGTTCCCGAACGGTTTCCGCGCGGTATGCGGGTATGCCGAAAGAGTTTGCAAGGCGCACGTAATCGACGCCGCCCGGTAATACGCTGTCGACGACGTTCCCGCCGTATTTCTTCTTCTGAATTTCATAAATCATACCAAGCGACGAATTGTCGAAAATCACCGTCACGACGGGCAAAGAATAACGTCTGATTGTGATAAGTTCGTTGAAACTCATGTTGAACGAGCCGTCGCCCGTCACGTACAAAACGCGCTTGCCCGTTGCGAAAGCGGTGCCTACCGCCGCGCCTATTCCAAAGCCCATTGCGCCAAGTCCCGCGCTTGTGATAAGCCTGCCGCCCAACGAAAAGTCGTAATAATTCGTGACGTAAAGCTGGTGTTGTCCGACGTCGGTCGTAACGTACGCGTCGCGCCCGAAATGACGGCAAAGGCAGTTTATCATGCATTGAATCGTCGATAATCTTTCGTTTTTGTCGGGTTGCGCGTTGAACCAGGCGTGATCTTTTTCATTTACGCGGCTTAAAAGCAAGGGAAGCGTATTTGAAAGGTCGCCGACTATCCTTGCGTCCGACTGGTGGTTTTTGTCGATTTCGGCAGCGTCGATATCAAGGTGCAGAAGTTTCAGCTTTTTGTTGTAAAAAGTTTTTTCCGTTGCCTTGCTTGAAAACCTTGCGCCGACGGAAATAAGAAGGTCGGCGTCTTTTAAGGCGGCTTTCGCAAGAGTATTTTTTGCGGTCGAAACGCCGATGAAATATTCGTTGTCAAGGTCCGTTACACCGACGCCGCGCATCGAAACGCCGACGGGCGCTTTGAGAATGCGGGATAACTTCGTGACGAGATTTTTCGTGCCGCTTGCAATGACTCCGCCGCCGGCGTAAATCAAAGGACGCGCCGACTCGTTGATGATTTTTGCCGCGTCGGCAACTTCCGTCATATCGACAGAGTCTGCATTTTTTTCTGTTATTTCCGCGGGGACGTAATCGCAGGCTTCGTCGAAAACGTTTGCGGGAATATCGATAAGGACGGGACCTTTTCTGCCACTCGTCGCGACGTAAAACGCTTCCGAAACGGCGAAAGACAGGTCTTTCACGTCCTTGACGATGTAGTTATATTTTGTGATCGGCATCGTGATGCCCGTCGTGTCGACTTCCTGAAAACCGTCGTGACCGAGCATATCGACGCTCACGTTTCCCGTTATCACGACAAGGGGGACGCTGTCCGAAAAAGCGTCGGCAATCCCCGTGACAAGGTTTGTCGCGCCGGGGCCGGAGGTTGCGATGCATACGCCGACCTTATTCGTCGCGCGGGCATATCCGTTTGCCATAAACGCCGCGCCGCGCTCGTCCGCTGGCAGAATATGTCTGATATCCGACCGCGACAACTCGTCGTAAAGCGACAGAATACTCGCCCCGGGGTATCCGAAGACGATATCCACGCCGTGCCGACGAAGTTCTTTTATTAAAATCTCCGAGCCTTTCATCATAAAAGTGTCCTGAACGCGCCTTTTCGTTCGTATAATGATTTTTAACTATTTTATTATAATTATTTTATATAGTCAAATCTTTTCGGTTCGGAAATTCGTTGATAATACGATGAAAAACGGTTACAATATAATCATGAGTTTTTACGACGTGGTTTACGAACAAGTGAAAAAAATACCAAAGGGCAAGGTCGCGACGTACGGGCAAATCGCGTTTTTATGCGGTAGTCCGCGCGCAAGTCGCGCCGTCGGATACGCGCTGCATTTCAATCCCGATCCCGATTCTATACCGTGCTATCGCGTTGTAAATCGTTTCGGCGGGCTTGCACCGGCGTTTGCTTTCGGCGGACGGGAAGTGCAAAAGGCGCTGCTTGAAAACGACGGCGTCGTCGTCCGCGACGACTTCACGGTCGACCTTGAAAAGTACGGTATGAGATGAAATTCATTGACATTTTCCGTCCGATTGTTTTATAATGTCTTTTGTTTGAAAAGGAGTAATTATGGACAAGTTTTATCACATCAACATTGCGGGGCTTGAAAGGGATTTACCCATTTGCCCGATTAACGAAAACCTTTACATAGCCGGATTCGTCATGTTTTCCGACGTCGAAATGACCGTCAGGTGCGCGGAAGAACTTCTGAAAAAAGCACCCGAACACGACCTTATCATCACGGCGGAATCGAAGGGTATTCCTTTGGCGTACGAGATGGCGAAACAGGAAGGCAAAAATTATATTCTTGCCAGAAAGGGCTTAAAAGCCTATATGGTCGATCCCGTTAAGGTTGAGGTGAAGTCCATCACGACGGCGAAAGTCCAGACGCTTTATCTTGACAAGTTTGACATCGACAGAATGAAGGGCAAGCGTATCCTTATCGTCGACGACGTTATTTCGACGGGCGAAAGTCTGCACGCGATTGAGGAACTCGTGCGTATCGCGGGCGGTCAGATCGTCGGGAGAATGGCGGTGCTTGCGGAAGGCGACGCGGCGGAAAGACACGACATTATTTTCTTGCAGACGCTGCCGCTGTTCTTCAAATAAAAGCGGATAATTACAAACAAAGAAATATTTAAGGATAGCGAAATCGCTATCCTTTTTGTTTGTTTCGATATATGAAGAACGGGTATTCGCGTTGCACAAAACGAGAGAAACGGTATGTGCTAAAAACGCACTTGCAAAATATTATTTTCTGTCTTCTTTTGCCGTGGCGAGCATTGCTTTAAGGACAACGACGTGCAATTCTTCGTCCTCGATTATTCGCTCAATCACGGCTTTTAACGTATTGTTTTGCATGCATAAAATTGTGTTTTTGTAATTTTCAATCGCACACAGTTCTCCTTGAATATCATATTCCAGAAGTTTAATAAGGTCTGTTGCGTAGTTGACGTAACTGCCGTTCCAGAACGCCGTCCTGCCGCCGATAACGGGGAAACTTCCGTAAGCCGCAATCGCCGTCCCGAGGATTTTCTGGTGCTTCATTTCGCAAGCCGCAATCTCTGCAAGATTTTTTGAAAATTCCGGAAACTCCCGCGATAAAACGTAACTTTGATAAACGTATTGCAGAATCGCCGTCGTTTCGCTGTCGCGCCCGCCATAGTCGTTCATTAGTTTTTTCGCCTCGACGGGGTTCGGGTACGGTATGACCGGTTCGGGATATGGTAAGTCTTTTCTCACGCTCAAATCAGAAAAATTCATAAAAAACGCCTCCGCATGTACAAGATATGCGAAGGCTTGAAAAAAGGTTCAAAAAATTATAAATACACGACGAGAGCCGCAACGCCGAACAATACCAAAAAGTACAAAAAGTTGACGGCAAGAAGTTTCAGCACGAAATGTTTTTTGACGTCGTATTTTCTTTCAAGGCTCATTACCATATAGTTGTTCAAAGGGGCGGTGCCGTATTTTCCGATATTTATGCCGTACATCAGCGACACGGTATTTTTTGAAAAAGTCGGGAACACGAGCGCGACGGGATTGTTTGTGAGAAGTTGCGACGCAAGCGCCGAAAGCCACAGCTCGTTGCCGGCGATGATTTTTGTCAGAAATTCGTTGACGGACGGCATACGCAGGAAGTTGCCGCTCATTACGAAAAACGCCGTAAACATTATAATCACGCCGTAGTTCGCTTTTTTATAACTTCTGGGGTGGACGAAAAGCATCACGACAAGGATAATCGGCGTAACTATGTAATAAGGCAGAACGTCGAAAATCGAAAGTATGATGAACACGAACATCACAAAGTATATTAAAAGTTCGAACTTCGGCAGTTTATATTCGCCGACGGGGGGCGGATTGAGTTTTCCTTTTTTGACGAACAGACACATTATAAACGTCAGTCCGTATCCCGCAAGCGCAAGCGGCCACAGGTTTTTGACAAACCAGAAGAAATCGAAATCGTAATAGTCGATAAGGAACAGGTTTTGCGCGTTGCCGAGCGGAGACACGATGCCCGATAGTTTCACCGCCATCGTCTGCATAATCACGACGAACGGGATAAGGTCGTTCGCTTCCGCCTGCGACAGCATGATTATCGCAAAGGGAATAAAAGTAATCGTCGCGATATCGTTCGTGATGAAAAGGGCAAAAAATGCCGGTAAAAAAATAAGCACCGTCGCGATGGCACGGCGGTCGGATATTTTATCGAGGATTTTGCCCGACATGATCCCGAAAAAGCGGCAGTCTTTCAGCCCCCTGACGACAAGCATGAGCGACAGAAGACACAATATCGTTTTGTAACTGACGTAGTTTAAGTATTCCTTATCGGGCGGAACGAAGAAACAGGTGATTATCGCGCCGAGGACGGCAATTATCACGATAATGTTGTTTTTTAGAAGATTCTTGAACTTTAAAAGGCGCAGATAAGCGTCCGTCCCGTCGTGCGGGTCGGTTGAAAAAAGTTTAAGTTTTCTCTTAAAAATCTTGCGTTCCATTTTATTACTATATTTATAAGGTAATAATTAATATACAGTCGTTTTACCGTAAAGTCAATAACAAACGGAAAAATTTAACGCGAAATTTTTAATATTTGCTCCTAAAACGCTGAAAAACGGTTGTAATTTTGAAATTTATATGGTAAAATTCACTTTGCTAATTAAATTCGGAGGAATTTATAATGATAAAAAGTTTAATGCCGATGTTATCGGTTATACAATATGAAGTCGGTCAAAAGGTCGGCTGGGCAATGATGACGCTCATGGTGCTTGCGGCAATCGCTCTCGTCGTCGTGGTTCTTATGCAAAAGAGCAGCGGCGAAGATATGAGCGCAATCGCCGGATACAACCAGAAAAACGACTCGTTCTTCGGAAAGAACAAATCGCAAAGTTCCGAGGGCAATCGCGACGGTGGTATTATCGGTATTACTTCTTGTAGTTTCGGTTATCTACTTCGTAATTTTAAGCCTCAGCGGAAGATAAGGTTTATTTTAAGTACAAAGGGCGACGATAAGTCGCCCTTATTTTTAATATGGAATTTAAGGAAAGAGTATTAAACGAAATAAAATCGGCGGGGCTCGACAACTTTTCGGACAGATTGTTAAACCGAAAACTCGGGATATATTCGACGTTTGAAAAGCGCGAAGTCACGAAAGCCCTTGACGAACTCGTGCGCGACGGCGTGCTTGTGTCCGTCGAAAAAGGAAATTATACGCTGAAAGACAAATGCGACGCGGTAAGCGGCGTGCTTCGTGGCAATCGCAGGGGTTTCGCGTTTCTTATCCGCGACGACGGCAAAGCCGATTTGTTCATACCGCACAAAGGTTTGCACGGCGCGCAAAGCGGCGATAAGGTTTACGTCGTGCCCGTGAAAGGCACTGCCGACGAAGGCAAAGTCGTTTCGGTCATCGAGCGCGGAAAACGCCCACTCGTGGGCGAATATACAAGCGACCGCGCGGGACACGGATTTGTCATTCCCGACGACGAAAGTTACTTTTCGGACGTGTTTATTCCGACTGCGGGACGCGGCGGCGCAAAGAACAAAGACAAAGTCGTCGTGAATATTTACGACTGGGATTCGGGCAAAAATCCCGTTGGCGAAATCACCGAAATTCTTGGCCGCGCAAACACGATAAAAGGCGATACTCTGGCAATAATCCGCGACCACGGGTTTTACGAGAACTTTTCAAAAGAGGCACTTTACGACGCAGAAAGAATAAATAAACCCGTTGATAAGAAAGAAATCGCAAAACGCACCGACTATCGCGATTTGCTCACGATTACAATCGACGGTGCCGACGCGAAAGACTTTGACGACGCGATAACGGTTGAAAGACGCGGTGACGGATTTGTCCTTTACGTCCATATCGCGGACGTCGCGCATTATATAAAACAGGACGGAATTCTGGACACAGAGGCGTTGAAACGCGCAACGAGTGTTTACCTTCCGAACATGGTGTTGCCGATGCTTCCCGAAGCCGTGTCGAACGGGGTTTGCAGCCTTGTCGAAAACAAAGACAGATTGACTCTTTCCTGCGTTATGGAAATCGACAAAACGGGAAAGGTCACGGGAAACAAAATCGTCGAAAGCGTGATAAGAAGCAATCATCGCATGACCTACGACGACGTGCAGAAAATCCTTGACGGCGACAAAAAACTCATTGAAAAATACGCCGACGTATACGATATGATAGCGTGCGCGCGCGACCTTGAAAGGATACTGAACGCGAAAAGAAGAAATCGCGGCAGCATAAACTTTATCTCGGAAGAGCCGAAGTTTACGATAAAAGACGGGAAGGTCTTGGACGTCGCGCCTTATCCTTATTACGAAAGCAACCTTATTATCGAAGAATTTATGCTGCTTGCAAACGAAACCGTTGCGGAGTTTATGTATCATACCGAACTGCCTTTCGTTTACCGCGTGCACGAAGCGCCGAACAAAGAAAAAGTGTTGGAATTCAAAAAGTTCGTTTCGTCGTTCAATTATAACTTCGTCGTGCACCAGAGCATGCACGCGTCGGAGTACCAGAAGCTGCTGGACGACATAAAAGGCACGGCGGAAGAGCGCATAATCAGCAAAGTCATGCTTCGCAGTATGCAAAAGGCGAAGTACACGACGGGGAATGCGGGACACTTCGGGCTTGCGCTCGAATACTACTGTCATTTCACGTCGCCGATACGCCGTTATCCCGACCTGACCATCCACCGCGTCATCAAAAAGATGCTTGCGGGACAACTGTCGGGCGCGGAGATTACGAAAACGCTTATCAGGTGCGAAAAGGCGGCGGCAATATCGTCGGAAAGGGAAATCGCCGCGGAATGTGCCGAGCGCGACGGCGACGATTACTTCAAAATGCTGTATATGGCGGACAAATCCGGCGAAGTTTACGACGGTATAATCAGCGGCGTAACGGGTTTCGGAGTGTTCGTTCAACTTCAAAACACGGTGGAAGGGTTTATCTCGCTTGACAAACTTCCCGCCGGAAAATATAAATTCGACGAAGGGCGGTTCACTCTTTCTTCGGGCAAACACGTTTATTCGTTGGGCGATAAAATAAAAATTAAAGTCGACGGCATTTCTCGCGAAATCCGCCGTGTAAATTTCTCGGTTTATGAAGAAAAAGCAAGACGGCAATAAAATCATTGCCACCAACAAAAAAGCATATCACGACTATTTTATCGAAGACACTCTGGAAGCGGGCATCGCTCTCGAAGGGCACGAGGTAAAGTCGTTAAGGCTTAATAACGTCAATATGAAAGACAGTTTCGCAATTGTGAAAAACGGCGAGGTTTTCCTTGTCGGCATGCACATTTCGCCGTATAAAATGGCGACGATGTTCAAAATCGATCCGATGCGTAACCGTCGCTTACTGTTGCATAAGTCGGAAATAAGAAAACTGAAACAAAAGGTGGAGCAAAAGGGATATACCCTTGTCCCCACGAAACTTTATTTCAAGGACGCGCTCGTAAAGGTAGAACTCGGCGTCGCAAGGGGCAAAGAGTTGCACGACAAACGAGACGCGATTCAGGAAAAAGAAAACAAAAGAAAACTCGACCGCGTATTGAAAGAATACGGCGCGAGATAGGAGATATTTATGGATAAAAAAATCGATACTTTATGCGTACAGGCGGGCTATACTCCGAAAAACGGCGAGCCCCGTCAGATCCCCATCGTGCAAAGCACCACGTTTAAGTATGATTCGAGCCCCGAAATGGCAAAACTTTTCAATCTCGAAGCAAGCGGGTACTTCTACACAAGGCTTCAAAACCCCACCAACGATTACGTCGCGGCAAAGATCGCGGCACTTGAAGGGGGAACGGCGGCTATGCTCACGTCAAGCGGTCAGGCGGCAAACTTTTACGCCGTGTTCAATATCGCAAGTTGCGGCGACCACGTCGTCAGCAGTTCCGCAATTTACGGCGGCACGTTCAACCTGTTTGCGGTTACGATGAAAAAGATGGGCATCGACTTTACGTTCGTATCGCCCGACTGCACGGAAGAAGAACTCGAAGCGGCGTTCCGCCCGAATACGAAAGCGTTGTTCGGCGAAACCATCGCAAACCCCGCGCTTGCCGTTGTGGACATTGAAAAATTCGCGCGGGTAGCGCATCGACACGGCGTTCCGTTTATTATCGACAATACGTTCGCAACGCCCGTGCAATGCCGTCCTATCGAGTGGGGCGCGGATATCGTAACGCATTCCACGACGAAATATATGGACGGTCACGGTGTGGCAGTCGGCGGCGCAATCGTCGACGCGGGCAAGTTCGACTGGTTCGCTCACGCCGACAAATTCCCCGGGCTCACCACCCCCGACGACAGTTATCACGGCATCGTTTATGCAGAGCGTTTTGGGAAAGAAGGCGCGTTCATCACGAAAGCGACGGCGCAACTTATGAGAGATTTCGGCTCGATTCAGTCGCCGCAAAACGCATTTTATCTTAATCTCGGGCTTGAAAGCCTGCACGTCAGAATGAAACGCCACGCCGAAAACGGTCTTGCCGTCGCAAAATTCTTGTCGGAAAACGAGAACGTCGCGTGGGTTTCGTATCCGCTGCTTAAAGGCGACAAGTATTACGACGTTGCGAAAAAGTATCTTCCGAACGGCGCGTGCGGAGTCGTCAGCTTCGGCGTGAAGGGCGGCAGGGAAAAAGCCGAAAAATTTATGGCTGCGCTGAAAATCATCGCAATCGAAACGCACGTTGCCGACGCAAGAAGTTGCTGCTTGCACCCCGCAAGTTCGACGCATCGCCAGATGACCTACGAAGAGTTGACGGCGGCGGGCATTTCTCCCGATCTTATCCGCGTAAGCCTGGGGCTTGAAAACGCAGACGACCTGATTGAAGATATCCGTCAGGCGCTTGAAACGGCGGTGAAGTGATATGCCGATCGTTATCCCGCGCGACCTTCCTGCATTCGACAGTCTGCTGCACGAAAAGATTTTCGTCATGGACGGCAGCCGCGCCGTGTCGCAGGACATTCGCCCCATCGAAATCGCAATTCTGAACCTTATGCCCACAAAGGAAGTTACCGAAACGCAACTTCTGCGGTTGCTTGGTAATACGCCTTTGCAAGTGAACGTCACGCTTGTCAAAACGTCGACGTACAAGGCAAACCATACGAGCGAAACTTATCTCGACAAGTTTTACAAAAACCTTGACGAAATTAAAAAAATGAAGTTCGACGGTATGATAATCACGGGCGCGCCCGTCGAAACCCTGCCGTTCACCGACGTCAAATATTGGGCGGAACTTCAAGAAATTCTTGATTTTGCGGACGATAACGTCACCAGCACGATGTTTATATGCTGGGGCGCGCAGGCGGCGCTTTATTACTACTACGGCATAAATAAGCATCTGCTTGACAAAAAACTTTTCGGGGTGTATAACAACGTTAAGTGCGTCTTGCACGAGCCGCTGCTAAAAGGCATGGACGACGCGATTATGATCCCGCATTCGCGCCATACCGCAATCGACGAAGATAAGCTGAAAAAATGCCCGGATCTTGAAGTGCTGGTGTCGGGCGAAAAGTGCGGCCCGTCCATTATAAAGTCAAAAGACAACCGCCGCATCTTCCTTACGGGACACAGCGAATACGACCGCGAAACGCTGGAAAGAGAATACCTTCGCGACAAAGAAAAAGGGCTTGAAATCGCCCCGCCCGAAAACTATTACAACGCGGACGGCACGATAAATATGAGTTGGGGCAGCACGGCAAATCTCCTGTATTACAACTGGCTCAACTACTACGTTTATCAGGTCACGCCCTTTGAAATCGACACGATTTCAAAGTAAGCGGCAAAAAATAATACTGCAAATCAAACGGTTTATCGTATTGTTTCGTACGGTAAACCGCAAGATATATCAACTTAATACTTTTTTCGTTATTTTATCCACGGGGATGTTTTTGGATTCGACGTTTTTGTATGGACGATAAGAAGCATGTCGCAGGTCCGGCTGCGTTAAAGACGGAAAATTAAAATTAAACGCAAAAAATAACGAAAAAGTGAACGCTCCTGCGTTCGCATTCGCTGCTTAATTAATTAGCGGCACGTCGACCTTACGTTCCTGTTCCGTAAGCAATCGGCGTCATACTGAACGGGCTACGGATTTACCCACGGCGGTAAGTAAATCGGCATTCTCCGCCTCTTCAAAACCGCCTGTCGGCGAACGACGGTAAGAGAACTTAATCACCGAATAAGCATGTAGAAGGTGTCGGGTGTAGAAGGACGAACCGGGGTTCAAATCCCCGCATCTCCACCAGTCAGAATACAAGTTGAACCCCTCAACTTGTATTCTTTTTTTATGCTATTTTGGGGGATTAAAGTTTTACAATGCAATAAAAAGGCTCGTTGACAAATATGCCTGTAAT
>OGQI01001929.1_pt1 | contig 13252 bp, 9 predicted proteins | sample 1553171 | NCBI WGS metagenome assembly OGQI01 (sample SAMEA2579988, study PRJEB22360) | human gut metagenome | biome: human gut; feature: human-associated habitat; material: faeces | place: Denmark | collected 2008/2010
CTCTCGTTGATCGTTTGTGGTATCTGCATCGCAGTTTTCTACAGGCGCTATTTCTCGCTCGCAAAATAATACGTGAGGGTGTGTAAGGGGTCGTGTAATTTGACACATTGTTGATTGCGAATATGGGAACAATGTGTCAAATTACACGACCCCTTACACACGATTCCCTTTTCTCTGTTGAAACAAAAAAGCCAAGACAGTCTGCCTTGGCTTAATAGTTTTCCTGGAGCGGGTGACGGGACTCCAGATTTGCTGCGCAAATCTGAACCCTCGCAATCGCAGATTGCTCAGGCGATTTCCTAAAAACGTGCCACTGGCACGTTTTCTTCACGGAAATCCACCTCATCGGTTCGATTCCCTCTACCTTTTTGAAATGAAAAAACCAAGGTTGGCTTTCCTTGGTTGAGAGATCTTCTGGAGCGGGTGACGGGAATCGAACCCGCGTGACCAGCTTGGAAGGCTGGAGTTCTACCATTGAACTACACCCGCAAAAAAAAATGGTCGGGATGACAGGATTCGAACCTGCGACATCCTGCTCCCAAAGCAGGCGCGCTACCAAACTGCGCCACATCCCGACGCGACGTTAAAACATTATAACAAAAATAGCGACGTATTTTTCTCTATTCTATTAGCGGAATATACGCTTTTGACAGGGCGATATAGGTATTTCTAATAATGCTATCCCGATTGACAATTAATACTATTGGATGTTTTCCGAGTAACCGCAAAGAATAGAGCTACAGGGCCAAACGTATTCTATTTGATACGCGTCTGAAAGGAAGAGCAATGCAAGTATCGGGTCATACGCAAACTATCGCATTAATCGGGTCCCCAGTTGAGCATTCTTTATCACCAGCTATGCACACTCAATCGTTCAATGAGTTGGGCGTAGATTGTGTTTATCTTGCATACGACATTGAACCACAAGACCTAGAGTCTGCTGCTGTAGGTATGAAGAAGATGGGATTTGCAGGGTATAACGTTACTATGCCTCATAAAACATTCATTCTGAAATACCTTGACGAATTATCCGATGCAGCAGAGTTGATGGGTGCTGTAAACACGGTTGCTATCAAGCAAGGAAAAGCCATCGGCCATAATACTGATGGGGCTGGCTTTATGAGGAACCTCAAGGAAAATGGAGTCGATGTTATCGGAAAGAAGATCACGATCGTCGGCGCAGGTGGTGCAGGATCGGCTATATACACTCAAGCGGCACTTGATGGCGTCGATGCGATCGATGTCTACAATATCAAGGATAAGTTCTTTGATGCGACTGCTGAACGTGTAGCGGAAGTTGCCGAAAAGACAGGTTGCAAAATGCGCCTTATCGATCTTGAGGACAAAGAATCACTCAAACAGTCTATCGCTGAATCAGCGTTGTTCGTTAATGCAACACGCGTTGGCATGGGGGATTTAGCTGATCAGAGCGTTATTTCGCCTGATTATCTTGTCGATGGCATTGCAGTAGCCGATACAGTTTACGAGCCACGTAAGACCAAGCTCTTGAAGGATGCCGAAGCAAGGGGACTCAAAGCAATCTCGGGTCTGGGTATGCTGCTCTGGCAAGCTGCGATCGCTGAAGATATTTGGGTGGGTAAGGAAATGCCCACGAAGTTCATTGAAGAGGAATTCTTCAACTAAGGGTTGTTGCCATAGGTGTCTTTAAAGAGGACCTCAGTGGCCTATCTGTTCAAAATCTTCCCTTGCATTGATTTGGCAAGGGTCACAAAGAAAGGGATTTCATCATGGCAATCAGACTAGCAGTTTTTGGACTCAATCAAGGATCGAAGATAGCTCGAGACGCAAAGGCAAGTGAGGAGTTCGATCTGGTGGCAGTTGCAGGTTTTGGCCAGCAAGCTGAAGACGTTTCAGCAGAGCTTGAGGTGCCGCTCTATGCAGATTTCAATGATCTTTTAAAAGAGATTCCGCTTGATGCAGTTGCGATCGCACTTCCAAATGGGCTTCATGTAAGCTCGACGCGTGCATGTTTGGATGCGGGGGTTAAGAACATCCTATTAGAGAAACCTATTGCTAATACGGTCGAAGAAGCGCAAGAAATCATCGCAATGTGCAACGAAGCAGGTGCGATGCTGCTCATTGGCCATCATCGTCGTTCTTCGTCAAAGTATCTTTTTCTGCGCGATTTTATCGAATCGGGCAAGCTTGGTGATCTTGTTGGTGTGCAGGCTTCTTATGCGATCGCGAAACCGTATGCTTACTATGATGTCGAGTGGCATACCAAAAAAGGTGGCGGCCCGTTTCTCATCAACGCGATCCATGATATTGATGACCTAAACTACACTACTGGTATGAAGGCTAACCGGGTCTATGCGGCAGCGCGTAATACGATCCGTGGTAACGAGATCGAAGACTCGGCTTCGATCGTTATTGAGTTCGAAAACGGCATCACGGCTACCTATTTCATTTCCGATGGCACTCCTGGTCCTTGGAACTACGACTTAGCTGCAGAAGAGAATCATTTCTTCAAGTGGTGCCCAGGTGAGAATAGTCTGCGTTTCTTCGGAACAAAAGGTTCGCTTGGATTCCCGAACATGGACTTCTATCATTACGCTGATGACGATCATTATGGTTGGGGAGAAGAGCTGATCGCTGAGCATTACGAGATCGAAAAAAATGATCCCATGACAGCTGAGCTCGAGCATTTTGCTGATCTGTGTACGGGGCGCGAGACTAAACCTCGTTGCACTGGTGAAGACGGCATTGCAACGCTCAAAGTTATCAATGCTATTCTTGAATCAGCAGAGACGCGTAAAGTTGTTGATATCAAATAAGCTATGATTTTATTTGGCAGTTCTTTCTCGGATCAACGTTAAGCAGAAAGCTCAGTGAGTGAATTTTTCTCATCTAACATATTTCAAAAAGCTTGCAGAAGTGAAGCATTTCACAAAAGCTGCTTCAGAGCTTTACGTTTCGCAGCCAACGCTTTCTGCCGCTATTTCTTCGCTCGAAAAGGAACTAAATACCCGTTTGTTTTATCGTGCGAACAATAAGATAGAGCTAACATCATGCGGAGAAGAATTCTATGATTACGTTTCTCGGGGATTGCGAATCATCGAGCAAGGAATTCAAGCTGTCGAAGAATATGAAGGGAAGATAAATGGAACCCTGAACCTCGGTACGCTTTACGCGATACAGAGTAAAGATTGGTCGCAGGCGATACAGTCCTTTAAAGACGAATGTGGAGCTGGTCTGACGATCAACATAACTCAGGGTTTCACCCCTTCTTTGTTTGAAGGACTAGCGTCAGGCAAACTGGATGCCATCTTCGCAGGAAAGCCTCAAACTTCGAATAAATACAACTGCACCTATTGCTGGGCGCAAGAGCTGGCAGTCGCAGTGAACAAGAAGCATCCTCTCGCGAAAAAATCGGTCGTATCGCTCGCTGACTTAGCTAAGTTTCACATCATTTCATACCATGAAGAGTCACCGGTATACGATGAGATGAAAGCATTGCTTCAGCAGGCAGAATACGAATTGGACGTCGAATATGCTTATAACGATGAAATCACTTTGTCTTCTCTGGTAAATTCAGACACCAATGATGTTGCATTGTTGTGCTATTCGTTTTTGGTCAAGGCTTTTGACGATGTTGTTTATCTGCCTCTTCAAGATGCTCCTAGAGAGTTTCACAAAGTCTATCTGATCTCAAATAAAGCCATTACGCAGCCAAGAGTCGTATCGGATTTTGTCACCTACATGAAAAACTACCATTTTCCAACCGCAACAGTACGTCCTTTACAGAAATAATGGGGGGGAGAAGGCAACGCAGAATAAAGAATGAAGAATAATGGCATCTGCTTTCACTGTCGTGAAAAGCATCATATGGTATGCCTCAACCAGCCCTTGAATCGAATACTGTTTTCTTAAGACAAAGCAACATTAAGGCAAACACTTCTATTGCATATCTCTATTTCATGGTAAAAATAGTAGGTAAGCAACTTGCTATTTGTAGAGAATATTGGATATTGTGGAACTGCATTATTGCAATATCTCAATAGAAGTAAAGGACCTGCTATGCCTAATATCTCTGGTTGCACGAAAACGATCTGCCTGATCGGCTCACCTGTGGAACATTCGCTTTCACCCGCTATGCATACGTTTTCTTTCGAGCAGCTTGGTGTCGATTGCGTATACCTTGCTTACAATGTCGAGCCTGATCAGCTCGAAGCTGCTGTAAACGGCATGAAAGAGCTTGGGTTTCTTGGCTATAACGTCACCATGCCGCACAAGACCTATATTTCGCGCTACATGGATGAGGTCTCTCCAGCTGCTGAGCTGATGGGCGCTATCAATACGGTAGTCATCAAAGACGGCAAAGCGATCGGTCACAACACCGATGGCGCGGGCTTCATGCGTAATATAAAAGAAAACGGCGTTGATGTGGTTGGCAAGAAGGTCACGGTAATGGGTGCAGGTGGCGCTGCGATGGCGATCTATACCCAGGCTGCTCTCGATGGTGTTGCTGCGATCGATGTTTATAAGCGAAAGAACGATTCGTACGATGCCGCAGCAGAGCATATCGCGCATATTGCTGAAAAAACCGGGTGCAACATTCGTTTGGTCGACATGGCAGATAAGGATGCCATGAAGGCTTCCATTGCGGAATCGGTATTGCTCATCAATGCTACCAATGTAGGCATGGGCGATCTGGAAGGAATAAGCGTTGTTCCTGCTGAGCTCTTAGTTGAGGGCCTCGTTGTTGCGGATGTCATCTACGTGCCACGCAAGACGAAGTTGCTCGAAGATGCTGAAGCCAAGGGGCTCAAGACCATCAATGGTCTTGGCATGCTCCTGTGGCAAGCTGCTATCGCTGAAGATATTTGGGTAGGTAAGGAAATGCCCACGGAGCTGGTCCAAGAAAAATTCTTCGACTAAGAACGCGTTATTCATGATCTCGTGCATGGTGTTCGAGGGTAAGCACCAGAGATCTTTTGGGTACACAAGGAAAAATGGAGGGGTAATAACATGGCTATTAGATTTGCCGTATTCGGATTGAATCAGGGTTCGAAGATCGCGCGCGATGCGAAGAAGAATCCCGATTATGATTTGGTGGCGGTTGCTGGCTTCGGTCAGCAAGCTGAAGACGTTGCTGCAGAACTTGAGGTGCCGCTCTATGCGGATTATACCGAGCTGCTCAATGAGGTACCGCTCGATGCGGTTGCGATCGCGCTGCCGAATGGCTTGCATGTGAGTGCGACCCGTAATGCACTCGACGCTGGTGTTCGCAATATCTTGCTCGAAAAGCCCATTGCCAACACGGTTGAAGAGGCGAACGAGATCATCGCAATGTGCAAGGAGGCAGATGCCACGTTGCTTATCGGTCATCATCGCCGTTCTTCTACGAAGTACCTGTTCCTGCGCGATTTCATTGCTTCGGGCAAATTGGGTGATCTGGTCGGTATTCAAGCCACGTATGCTATTGCGAAACCTTATAACTATTGGGATGTGGAATGGCACACGAAAAAGGGTGGCGGTCCGTTCCTCATCAACGCGATCCACGATATCGACGATTTGAACTACACCACTGGCATGAAGGTCACGCGCGTTTATGCTGCTGCGCGTAACACGATTCGCGGTAATGAGGTCGAGGATTCTGCTTCTATCGTGATCGAATTCGATAATGGTGTTACGGCAACCTACTTCATCTCGGATGGTACGCCAGGCCCGTGGAACTATGACTTGGCTGCTGAAGAGAATCATTTCTTTCAGTGGTGTCCGGGCGAGAACAGTCTGCGCTTCTTCGGTACGCAAGGTTCGTTCGGTTTCCCGAACATGGACTTCTACCACTATGTCGACGACGATCATTACGGCTGGGCAGAGAAGCTCGTCACTGAGCACTTTGATGTTGAGAAGAACGACCCGATGACGGCAGAGATCGAACATTTCGCAGACCTCTGTCTTGGACGAGAAACGGTGCCGCGTTGTACGGGCGAAGACGGCGTTGCAACCTTGAAGGTTATCAACGCAATACTTGAATCAGCGGAGACCGGCAAGCTCGTCGAAATCGATTAAGACACTTTCCTTTACTTCAATACAGCAGGAAAAGGCTCCTTTCGAGGAGCCTTTTCCTGTTTCGCGTTGTTTTTTCGCACTCGTGTGGCTTGCGGCAGACGCGGTTGAATTCCTAGGCTATAATAATCACGTTTTGCGCCCATAGCTCAGCTGGATAGAGCAGTGGACTTCTAATCCAAAGGTCGTAGGTTCGAATCCTACTGGGCGCGCCATTTTATTTGTTCACGGGCCGTAACGCACGGCCTCTTTTTATTTTTTGAGACAAAAAGCATCACGATAAAGCAAATAGAGGTGCTTTGACCGTTCATGCTGCGCCGTCCTTTCTTTTGACAAATATACCCCCTAGGGGTATGCTGAACGCGAAGAATCACTGGAAGACAACCGCTTGGCAAGGACGGATCTGTATGACAGAACAAGATTGTGCATGCAAATATAAACACACACCACGTTCCGAGGAACTGCAGAAAGATGTCACGCGACGCCTCAATCGCGCGATCGGGCAGTTGAATGCTGTTAAGGACATGGTTGCTGATAACCGCTATTGCGGCGATGTGCTCACGCAGCTTGCTGCTGCTGAAAGCGCGATTCATCGTGTCTCAGAGATGCTCCTTGAAGAGCACATGCACACTTGTCTGATCGAAGATATACGCTCAGGCAAAGACGAGGCGGTCGATGAGCTCTTCATGCTCATGCGACGTTTCAACTGATAGGAACAGGAAGACACCATGGAACAGACCATTCGTCTAGCGATCGATGGTATGCACTGTGCGAATTGCGTAGCTAATGTCGAGAAGCATTATCGTGCACTGCCAAGTGTCATCGATGTCGCGGTCAATCTTGCGAACAACACCGGGCGTGTGACGTTCGACCCTGCTCAAGCGAGCGTGGATGACATGCTGAAGGTCTTCGACGATCTGCCCTTTACGGCAGAGCTCATCGCTGAAGATGCGCCTTTGGTCGATGAGAAGCGACGCGCAAAAGAGGCTGCTGAGCGCAAGCGCGACCTAAAGGTATTCGTGGTGTCTGCCATTCTTACCGTGATCATCTTCTCGATCGGCATGATCCCTGGCTGGCATATGGCGGTAGGCCACTTCATCGCAAGCGTTATCTTCGGCAGTGCAGCAACGCATGTGCAAGCGATGTTCGCTGGCAATATCTTGCTGCTCGTGCTCACGTTGCCTGTGCAATTCGGTTGCGGCCTGCGTTTCTACAAAGGTGCATTCGATTCCCTGCGCAGTGGGAGCGCGAATATGGATGTGCTCGTTGCGCTCGGTACCACGATCGCATTCATCTTTTCGCTCTGGATCACGTTCTTGCCGGTTATCACGAACAACTGGAGCGATGCTGAAGTGGCGCTTGCCATCAACGAAGGCATGCCCTATTTCGAAACTTGTGCGATGCTCATCACGTTCGTTCTGCTTGGAAAGATATTGGAAACGCGCGCAAAGGGAGCGACCAATCAGGCGATTGAGGCGCTCATCAATCTTACGCCGCCGACAGCGCAGGTGCAGCGCGGAGGTGCGGTGGTGGAGATTCCGCTTGCGCAGGTAGTAGTGGGTGACAGCGTACTCGTCGGGCCAGGTGAAAAGGTGGCAGTCGATGGGGAAGTGATCGAAGGCTCGACCGAGATTGACGAATCCATGCTCACCGGCGAAGCGTTGCCGGTGATGAAGCAGCCGGGCGATAGTGTTACGGGTGGTACGGTGAATACGACAGGTGCCATTACTGTACGCGCGCTGCGTGTGGGAAGCGATTCGACGCTTGCGCGCATCGTTCGCGCCGTTGAAGATGCGCAGGGATCGAAGGCGCCAGTGCAGCGCTTGGCGGATAAGATCGCATCAATCTTCGTGCCCTGCATTCTAGGGATATCGCTCATCACGTTCTGCATCTGGTTCTTCTTCATTCCGCTAGCTGGCGCGAACACCCTGTTCACGCAGTCTCTTTTGCCGGCGATCGCGGTCATCGTTGTTGCGTGCCCCTGTGCGCTTGGCCTTGCAACGCCAACTGCGCTCATGGTGGGCATGGGTAAAGGTGCCCAGCTCGGCATTCTTATCAAAGACGGCGAAGTGCTCGAACGATTAGGGAAGCTCGATGCGGCGGTGTTCGATAAGACTGGCACGATCACGGTGGGGAAGCCCCAGGTAGTTTCGTGTTCGCTCACGCCCGAGAACCTTCGTCTTGCCGCTGCGCTTGAAACGAAGAGCGAACATCCGCTCGCACGTGCAGTCGTTGAATACGCCAAAGCGCGTGGGCTTGTGCTTCCTTCACCGAGCAGCTTTCGGGCGCTTGTCGGCGAAGGGGTCGAAGGCGAAGTTGAGGGGCGTCAGATGAAGGTTGGCTCTTCGGTCTTCGTTGATGGCGCCAGCGTGGGCGGATTCGAGTTCTCCGATGAAGCTAAGCCAGACGCGCAGCAGACGATCGAGGAACTGAAGCAAAGCTACGGCATTACAAGCTACATGGTTACGGGCGATAACGCCGTGCAGGCCACGCGCATCGCTTCCGAGGTTGGCATCGCGGCAGATAATGTGTTCGCGGGGGTCAAGCCGCTCGAGAAAGCAGAATGCGTTGAAGCCGTTAAAGCATCGCTTGAAGCAGCTGATCCGCGCACCAGCTCAAAGCAAATCACGAGAACCGTTGCCTTCGTGGGAGATGGCATCAACGATGCGCCAGCACTTGCGGCAGCAGATGTGGGTGTTGCGATGGCCTCAGGCACGGATGTCGCACTCGAGGCAGGCTCGGTCGTGCTCATGCGCAATCGCGTGCATGACCTGGTCACGAGCCTTCGCCTGTCTAAAGCAACCATGCGTAAGATCAAGCAGAATCTGTTTTGGGCGCTCATCTATAACTGCATCATGATCCCGCTTGCGGCGGTGGGCATCCTCGCTCCCGCACTTGCGGGCGCCGCCATGGCGCTCTCAAGCGTGACGGTCGTTTGCAATTCGCTTCTTCTGAAGCGTTTCCAATAGCGCAAAGCTGCCTTCGCAAGGCACACGCCGTTTCGCCCAGAAAATCGCAGACTTCACCTGCCTTAGGCGCTAAAGCGCGCGAAGAGATATACAATAATCTTTTCGTTTGAAACAACCTTCAAGGAGGACGCATGTCGTACGCGCTTTCAGGTAGGCATTTTCTCAAATTGCTCGATTTCACTTCAGAGGAGATCGTTGGCTTGGTCGATCTGGCTCAAGATCTCAAGGAAAAGAAGCATGCTGGCATTCCACATCGCTATCTTGAGGGCAAGAACATGGTTCTCATCTTCGAGAAGACCTCCACGCGTACGCGTTGTTCGTTCGAGGTAGCCGGCCACGATCTGGGCATGGGCGTTACCTATCTCGACCCTTCGGGTTCTCAGATCGGCAATAAGGAATCGATCAAGGACACCGCGCGCGTGCTCGGGCGCATGTTCGACGGCATCGAATACCGCGGCTATGGGCAAGAGATCGTCGAAACGCTCGCCGAGTATTCGGGCGTGCCCGTGTGGAATGGCCTTACCGATGAATTCCATCCTACGCAGATGATCGCCGACTTGCTCACGATCCGTGAGAACTTCTGCGATTTCCAGGGTCTCAATCTCGTCTTCATGGGTGATGCGAAGAACAACGTAGCGAATTCGCTCATGGTGGCCAGCGCTAAGATGGGCATTAACTTCACCGCATGCGGGCCAGCAGAATGCATGCCTAACGATGAACTGGTGGCCACTTGTCGCGCGATCGCTGCAGAGAACAACTGCGAGATCCGCCTCACTTCCGATGTGGAAGAGGCATGCACGGGCGCGAACATCATCTACACCGATATCTGGGTCTCGATGGGTGAGCCAGCAAGCCTCTGGGAAGAACGCATCCGCTTGCTTTCTCCCTACCAGGTGAACGCGAAGGTCATGGCTATGGCTGCTGATAATGCGATCTTCTTGCATTGTCTGCCGGCATTCCACGATACTGACACGTCGGTGGCGCAAGACATCGAGGCACGTTTCGGTCTCACTGAAATGGAAGTGACTGATGAGGTGTTCGAGTCCGCCCAGTCGAAGGTTTTCGATGAAGCGGAAAACCGCATGCATTCGATCAAGGCGATCGTGCTTGCTACTTTGGGTTAGAACGCCCTGTTCAACATGAGTTCATCGCCTGAAGAGGGGAGCGGCCCCGCGGGCGAATCGATAGGAAAGAGAGAAGGAAGATCCGCATGACGGTTCGTGAATCTTTGGAAGAGGTCGTGAGCAGTGCGCTTGCTGCGTGCGTGAACGATGGGAGCCTTGCGCTCGAAACAGTGCCCGAGCCAAGCCTTGAGCGTCCACGTGAAGAAGCGCATGGAGACTGGGCTTGCACGATCGCAATGCGTCTTGCGAAAGTTGCTCACAAGAACCCGCGCGAGATCGCACAGATCATCGTCGATCATCTTCCTGAAAATGCCCTCATCAAGAGCGTGGATATCGCTGGTCCTGGTTTCATCAACTTCACGCTCGAACCTTCTTCCTTCCAAGAAGTGGTGCGTGCGGTGCGCGACCTTGGAGAAGAATACGGCAAGTCCCAGCTTGCTGTTCCCTGCAAGGTGAACCTTGAGTACGTTTCTGCGAATCCCACCGGCCCCATGCATGTGGGTCATGGTCGTTGGGCGGCGCTCGGCGATTCGATGGCGCGCGTCATGCGTCATGCAGGTTATGCAGTGGACGAAGAATTCTACGTGAACGACGAAGGCAACCAGATGAACGTCTTCGCTGATTCGCTCGTGGTGCGTTATCAGCAGTTGATGGGCGAAGAGGTCGAGATGCCCGAGCAGTCCTATGGCGGCGCGTACGTGAAGGATCTTGCGCAGGTCATCGTCGATGCCGATGGCGACAAATGGCTCTTCGTCGACCCTGATGAACGCAGGCAGGCGTTCCGTGAGCGTGGCTATGCAGCCATGATGGAGTCCGTGCGCGATACGCTCGAGCTTTTCGGCACGCAGTTCGATACCTATTTCTCCGAGCATTCGCTCTTCATTCCTGGTGAAGATGGCAAGACGAAGGTGCAGCATGCCTTCGATGCCATGAAGGAGCGCGGCTACATTTACGAGAAGGATGGTGCAACGTATTTCAAGTCGAGCGAATTCGGCGATGAGAAGGACCGCGTGCTCATCAAGCAGAACGGTGAGCTTACTTATTTCATGAGCGACGTTGCCTATCACTACGATAAGAAGCAGCGCGGCTACGATCTCTTGATCGACATTTGGGGCGCTGATCACCACGGCTATATCCCACGTTGCCAAGCGATGATGGCGGCATGGGGCTATCCGAACGATCTTGAGGTAGTGCTGGGTCAGCTCGTTAATCTCTATCGTGATGGCGCGGCGGTTCGTATGTCCAAGCGCACGGGTGAGATGATCACGTTCCGCGAGCTCATCGATGAGGTGGGTGTGGATGCAACGCGCTACCTTATGCTCTCGCGTTCTTCCGATCAGCCGATCGATTTCGATATTGAGGTTGCGAAGAAACAAGACGCTACGAACCCGGTCTATTACGTGCAGTACGCTCATGCGCGCATCTGCTCGATCCTGCGCAAGGCTGCAGCAGAAGCGGGCATCGAAGATTGGGAAGCGCTTTCACCCGATGAATTGGCCGCAAAGCTGAACTTGGATGACGCAAAGCTCGAGCTGCTCACCCATGAATCAGAGCTTGCGCTCATGAAGGCTATCGATGGTTTCACCGATCTAGTGGCGGGTGCCGCGCGCGACCGTGCGCCGTTCAGGCTTACGCACTATGCGCAAGATCTTGCTGGTCTCTTCCATTCGTTCTACACCAATTGCCGTGTGCTTGGCGAAGAGGTGGAGCTTACCAAGGCTCGTTTGGCGCTGGTGGATGCTGCACGCATCAACCTTGCACAGACACTCGGCCTGCTCGGCGTTTCTGCTCCAGCAGTGATGTAGTTCGTACACGGAGCAGTTTTTGCAAGGCAGCGGATCGCGCTCGGATCGAGGTCGCGGATTCGTTGCCTTTCCCTTTTCCATTCGCCTGTAAGTTCGTTTCGTTGAAGCGCTGCATTGTTACATGCATGTTAAAGCTCGATGGCTCAGTCTTTTCCATCTTTTGAACATTTGGTTAAATACACTTACCGAAAAATTCATTAGGAGGTCACATGAGTTACGTCGAGTCCGTCATCGAGCTTGTCAAGGAGAAGAACCCGAACGAGCCCGAATTCATCCAGGCTGTTACCGAGGTTCTTACCTCTCTTGAGCCTGTCATCGAAGCCCACCCCGAATACGAGAAAGCATCGCTGCTCGAGCGCTTGGTCGAGCCCGAGCGCGTTATCATGTTTCGCGTTCCTTGGGTAGACGACGAAGGAAACGTGCAGGTCAACCGCGGTTATCGCGTGCAGTACAACAGCTGCATCGGCCCCTACAAGGGCGGCATCCGTCTGCATCCTTCCGTGAACCTCTCCATCATCAAGTTCCTCGGCTTCGAGCAGATCTTCAAGAACTCTCTCACCACGCTTCCTATGGGCGGTGGCAAAGGTGGTTCTGACTTCGATCCTAAGGGCAAGTCCGACAACGAAGTCATGCGCTTCTGCCAGTCCTTCATGACCGAGCTCTGCCGCCACATCGGCGCAGACACCGACGTTCCTGCAGGTGATATCGGAACCGGCGCTCGTGAGATCGGCTACATGTTCGGTCAGTACAAGCGCATCAAGGATGTCTGGGAAGGCGTTCTTACCGGTAAGGGTCTTTCCTATGGCGGTTCGCTCGCTCGTACCGAAGCAACGGGCTATGGCCTCGTGTACTTCGTTCAGGAATACCTCAACTGCCACGATGACAGCTTCGAAGGCAAGACCGTTGCTGTTTCTGGCTCGGGTAACGTTGCGATCTATGCGACCGAGAAGGCTCAGCAGCTCGGCGCTAAGGTCGTTACCATGTCTGACTCCACTGGCTGGATCCATGATCCTAATGGCATCGATGTGGCACTCGTCAAGCAGATCAAGGAAGTTGAGCGCGGCCGCATCTCCGAATATGCAAAGCGTCGCGAAGGCGTTGAGTACAAGGACGGTCGTGGTGTTTGGAGCATTCCGGTCGATATCGCTCTTCCGTGCGCAACTCAGAACGAACTTCACCTCGAAGATGCTAAGCAGCTCGCAACGCATAACTGCATGATCGTTGCTGAAGGCGCGAACATGCCTACCACCATGGAAGCAACCGAGTACCTCATGAACAACGGCGTGGTCTTCATGCCGGGCAAGGCATCGAACGCTGGCGG
>OGQI01001943.1_pt1 | contig 13201 bp, 11 predicted proteins | sample 1553171 | NCBI WGS metagenome assembly OGQI01 (sample SAMEA2579988, study PRJEB22360) | human gut metagenome | biome: human gut; feature: human-associated habitat; material: faeces | place: Denmark | collected 2008/2010
AAAAAGGTCAACTCAAAGCCGAGCGGATCGGGGCGTTCGCCGCTAAACCGCTTTGCGAATCGCCCCGTAAAACCGCAGTCGGCATTTTTTGAGTTTTGTTCCTTTTTAGTTACTGAGTTTTTTTCGTTTCGTATTGTTTCGGGCGGCGTGTTTCTCACGTCGTTTTTTTTGTTTTCTCACATCACAAATTGTTTTTTTTGTCACACGGGCGTCCTTGTTCTCCTTTTTAATAAGTGGTATTTTGTCAATTCAAATTTCTTTAGCAAAAACATTTTTATACGTCATGTCATAAAGATTTTTAACTGTCGCAAAACCTGCAACAGTTGGTAGGTATTATTTTCTCGAACACAAATTATTTGAAGAAAAAATTCAACATAAAGGTTTCGTCACGTTTCAAAATCTGCAACGTGAGCCATGTAAATTAAAAGCAACAGGAAAAATATTTTTCAAAGTCGCAAAGAATTTGCGAGTTTGAAGGTTACACTCAACAAAGAAACACAAGGACGTAAAAATGCTACAAACAAATTTAAACGTAATAGCGGTCGGCGAGCCGAATTTAGATGTTTTATCCGACGGCGAAAAGAGATCCTTCTTTGAATCGCTGTTTTCGCGAATAGTCGAGATTTTTAACGAAAAACAAGCCGAGACTTTTGCCATACAAAAAATCTAATAAAAGGAGGAAAAAATGAACAACCAAGATATGAAAATCTATTTCGATGGCAGTCATTACATAGGAATACCCAAAGGGGCTTTTCCGAGCAAGAAAGGTCGCAAAAGACGCGTCGTCAAACCTATGCAACAAACACAAAAAGAACAAACGGTTGATACACCAACCGAAACCCAAAAAGAACGCTTTGAAAAGGCATACAAAGAAAGTCAATCGTTGCCCAAGCGAGAACGCAAAGCTCATATAAAAGAGGAATTGAAAGACCGGTTTGGTTGCGAGGAAGAATTGAATGCTTTTGTAGATGAAAACGTAGAAAGAGCAAAAACCAACGCAATAAAGCGCAAGGTACGACTTATGCGAAAGCTACGGCTACAAGATTGGAACTACTTTTGCACGTTTACTTACTCGGACGAACTTAACACCGAAGAAACTTTCCGCAAGAAACTATCCAACACACTCAAACACTTGGTGGCAAGAAACGGTTGGAAGTACGTAGGTGTTTGGGAGCGTGGCAACGATACAAACAGACTGCATTTCCACGGTATATTTTATATACCGAAGATGGTTGGAGAGTTGGAAAAGGTGCGAGATTACGATACACGCAACCACCGTATGCAAGCAACCTATCAAAACAGTCATTTTCTCAAACACTTTGGCAGAAACGACTTCAAAGATATTGCCACGCAAGACGATATTTCCTATTCCGCAAAGTACATAACCAAGTATATGGAAAAGTCCGGGGAAAGGCTTGTTTATGGCGGAAAATTGCCGACTTATTTCCATTCGGACGTGTTGGACGAAGACGTAGCTTGTCCCTACGGAGTGGATGATAGAAAGGTATTGCTATTCGACAACTTCACTTGTATGAACGAAGGCGAAATTCTTGGCAAAGTAAGCAAAGAAGTCATAGACAAGTTGCCTAAGAGCAACTAAATACAATCGTCTTTCGCAACGGGAGCGTAAACGAAAACGGCTTGTCCGTCAAGGGTAAAGTGCATTGCTTTATGGCAACCCTTGACGTACAAGAATAAAGCAACTTAAGAAACTAACCCTCAACCGTTTCCGTTTATCTCGTTCCCGTCGAAAGACAAAAATAAATATAATAAGGAGAAAACAAATTATGGAAAATACAACTAAAACGGCTGTAATATATGCTCGCTATTCAAGCGACAGCCAATCGGAGCAATCCATAGAAGGACAACTGCGAGTGTGCAACGAGTATGCCAAAAACAACAATATACTCGTCCTTAAAACTTACATAGACCGTGCAATGACAGGCACAAACGACAATCGTCCGGACTTTCGCCAAATGATTGAAGACAGCAAAAAACATCAATGGCAGATGGTTCTGGTTTACAAATTCGATAGGTTCAGCCGAAATAAGTACGAAACAACCAAGCACAAGAAAACATTGAAAGACAACGGTGTTAAAGTCGTTTCCGCAACGGAATACATTCCGGACAGCCCCGAGGCTATTATTCTTGAAAGCATGATAGAAGGCTATGCGGAATACTATTCGGCAGAACTTTCGCAAAAGGTAAAGCGCGGAATGAACGAAACACGGCAAAAGGGCAACTTTACGGGCGGATATTTAATTTACGGCTACAAAGTTGAAAACCATAAAGTTGTAATAGACGAAGAAAAAGCCGAAGTCGTTAGATTTATTTACGAACAGTATGCTCGCGGAGTGTATGTGAAAGACATTATTAAAACGCTAACCGAAAAAGGTATATTCAACCGTGGCAAGAAGTTTGCGAAGAATACCATTTACAACATACTTAAAAACGAAAAGTATTCGGGAGTGTATCACCACAACGGCGAAACGTTTACCAATATGTATCCGCCGATAGTGCCAACGGATTTGTTTGAAGTCGTGCGGAAAAAGACGGAACAAAACAAATACGGAAGCCGTAGCGTGGAGGTTGTGTACCTTCTTCGCAATAAAATTAAGTGCGGTTATTGCGGCAGTCCTATTTCTGCCGAATGCGGAACGGCAAAAAACGGAGAAAAGAAACGGTATTACAAATGTTTGGGACGGAAACATAAAAACGGCTGCACAAAATCTCAGGTGCGAAAGGAAATACTCGAAAAGTACGTTTTAGACAACGTTGTAGGGAAAATGAGCAAACCGGAAATATTAGAAAAAGCGGTTTACTACCTTTTGCAAGTGCAAGAGAACAGGATAAAACAAAACTCGGTTGTTGCCAATCTTGTGAAAGAGAAACGACAAACCGAGAACGCAATAAACAACATTATGGACGCCATAGAGCAAGGCGGACAAAGCGCAACAGTTATGAAACGTATGCGAGAACTCGAAACCAAACTAACGGATATTGAGAAACGATTGACGATAGAGAAATCTCAAACTGAGTTCAGGCTAACAAAAGAACAACTAACGGAATATTACAAATCCGCGCTAACAAAAGAACCGTTACAACTGATAAATTACTTCATAAAAGAAATTCAGTTGTATGACAATAAAATGATAATTATCTACAACACCCCAAAGACGATAAACCTTGACGAGAGTCAGGGTTTTTCTTTTTTCGACAAAAACGTTAAAATGCCGTATGTGATACAAAACAGAGAGTATTACGGACTTAAAGATTTCAGACTTATAATGCGTATCTGATACATACACAGACGATTTATTCCACGGTGTTCTTGACCTGAGCCTCTCAGGAGCGTGTCGATAGGCAAATAAACCGCCAACCGACAGCCCCATAGGGGCTTTTCGTTTGCCTTTGGCAAAATAGCCTGACACACTCCTTTCTCACGTCAAGAACCTTTCGCGGCATAAAAAACTATCTATTGAATAACGAAATATCAATACAATTCAGCGTTAAAGCCATACTATGCACTTCATCGGAAAAACGTTTTGGATTTATAAGGTAAGGTTTTTTTCTATAAAGTTCATTATAGTTTGAGGTAGAATAACGGAAATGCGAGCCATCATTGTCCAAAAAATCTAACACTTCGACTAATACAGAAATTCGTTTAATAAAACCTTTCTCTTCCTCTAATATGAAAGACTTATTCTGTTCGACAAATATATCCCATAATTCTTTAATATTATGCGTTGGTTTATTTATCTCAATATGTGTTAGTTCCAATGCATTTTTTAATGATAATTCAACGGCTTGTCTACATAAAAATAAGAATGGAACCCAAATAGATCTTAACGAAACAATTTTAAGATTTGGGTTATATGAACCATTGCATGATGGATTGGACAGAATATCTATAGCGTGCAAATATGATTGTACAATCTCAAACTTTGCGCCGCTATATTTAAACTCTTGTTTCATAATAGTAGAAGCCGAAATCAATTCCCAACCTTTTGACCTATCTAAATCAAAGCTGTTGCGAATAAAGTCCTCTTTTGTCGGGATATCATCGCTCATTTTAATGCCGATAAACATAACAAATCTCCTAGAAATTGGAATACATAAATAATAGCAAAAGCAAACACTTTTATCAATGAAAAAACCTAAACCAAACTTTTTAGGTTCGATTTAGGTTTTGACTGGCGGCACAGCTGCATGTCAAATTGAACTATTGATCAGCAAGCGGCATTGCTTTGCCGTAGTGAATAGAAAATTAAGGTAAATAGTGCAATTTAATACGCGTTACGAAAAATTGCGATATGTTGCATTTTTTCGTAATGAATAATAAATGCAATAAAAGTCGGCTAACAACCGACTTTTATTGTTGATTTTTCTGTCAAAATATGTTATAATAAAATAAAAATTATCAAAAGGTCGCAAGCGAATAAAAATCAGGGTGTGAAATCGGGAAATACATCTCAAAGAAGGATGACGATTTTCTTTACTACCCGATAACCAAACAAACTATGAGGTGTAATGTGAAATTTTCCGAAAAAGTAAAATATGCAAGAATGAAACTTCTTTTAACGCAGGAGGCATTGGCTAAAGAACTTGGTGTATCCTACGCTACAATTTGCCGCTGGGAAAAGGATAACCGTGAACCGCAAATCGTTTCTCAAGGCAAGTTTTATGCCTTTTGCGAAAGTAAAGGAATCACGTTTGAAGACTAAGGCGAAAAATATTGCTTATAAATAAAAAACTGTTGATTGTGGCTTTGTAGTCAATGTAAATATAAGGGGATTGTATGAAAATATCAATCAGATTTTTTAACGATAAAGAAGTGCGCGCCGCTTGGAATGAGGAAAACAACAAGTGGTATTTCAGCGTTCTGGATATTATCGGGGCAATCAGAAAGGAAGATAATTACGAAAAATGCCGTAACTATTGGAAATATCTGAAAGCCAAACTGAAAAAAGAGAACAGCGAGTTGGTTAGTGCCACTACCCAACTGAAATTAACTGCCGCCGACGGGAAAAAGTATATGTCGGATGCATTGGATTCTGACGGAGTTATTAAACTTGCCGCGGAGTTTCCGAGCAAGGTCGGCGCAGAGTTTATCGGTTGGTTTACGCGGTCGGACGATACGATTGACGGCAAAAGCAAGCAAAAGGCATACGCTTTGTTCGATAGTTCTTTTATAGACGCCATCGAAGTCGGAACAGTCAAAGGCTTACAACAAATTCACGCGTATTTATTCGGTGGATTATATGATTTCGCCGGGCAAATCCGCACGCTTAATATCGCAAAAGGCGGCTTTGCGTTTGCGCCCGCTATGTTTTTGCAAGATAATTTGCGGCTGATCGAAAAAATGCCCGAGGACACGCTTGAAAACATAGTAAAAAAGTACGTTGAAATGAACGTCGCTCATCCGTTTATGGAAGGGAACGGCCGAAGCACTCGTATCTGGCTGGATTTGATTCTGAAAAAGGATCTTAAAAAATGCACCGATTGGAGTAAAATCGATAAGAAGGAATATCTTACTGCAATGCAAGAAAGCCCAGTTGATTCATCGCATATTTACAAACTTATAAAAGGCGCATTGACCGACGATATAAACAACCGCGAAATCTTTATGAAAGGAATCGACTACTCTTATTATTACGAGCAAGTTGACTGATTTGTTTCGATGTTCAACAGTATAGAATTATATCTTTTGAATAAAGAAATTAAGTTTGAATATTTTGAGGAAAAGAGAAATGCCTATCAGTAAAAAACTTGAAACAATTTACTATAATGGACAACCTGATGGAATTCGTTCTATCCGGCGGCATTTGTCCACAATAACTACATATGTTATACCTCGTCCGTTATTATCTGAAGCAAAGAAAATTTCGGGAATTACACGTCCCGGAATATACTATTTAATTAACGAAAACGACGAAAATAAGATTGCTCAAATTTATATCGGACAGACAAGAAATGGCGTTACTCGGCTCGACGATCACAATCGTTCCAAAGATTTTTGGAATAAGGCTATTATGTTTTTGGCAGACAATAAAACCTTTTCGCTTGATATGATAAGCGGGCTTGAAGAATACGCCATTATCAAAGCGCACGAGTCAAAGCGATATAAAGTAGAAAACTCTGTTCGTCCCAAATATGAAATCGACGAATACGATCTTCCCTCTATCGAAGAAGTCTATGACGAAATTCAATTCGTAATGGCTACTCTCGGATATAAAATGGACGATGCAAAACAGAGCAACGATAATCGCGAGATATTCCATACAACAAGAAACGGTATTCTTGCTTATGGCGTTTATGACGGGGACAAGTTTCAGGTTTTGGAAGGTTCTCAAATCAATATGACGAAACCGACAAGCCTTGAAAAATACAATAAACAAAGAACGGAATTGCAATCTAACGGCGATATTGTAATGGAGAACGGCATTTATATTCTGAAAACCACGTTGGAATTTAATACGCCGAGCGGGGCGAGCGATTTTGTTCTCGGCGGCTCAACAAACGGTTGGGTTGAATGGAAAAATAAAGACGGAAAGACGTTGGATGAACTATACAGAAAATAACAAAGGGGGGGGGTTTATATGAAAAAAGCCTTAATAGTTGGGATTGATAATTATTTAAACATATCAGATTTAACTGGTTGTGTAAATGATGCACATGATGTTGCTAATGTTTTAACACGGAATGCTGACGGGACATTGAATTTCGATGTAAAAGTTATGACTGCCACATCAGAAAAAAATATTGTAACAAAAAATGAACTGGAAGAAGCAATTAAGGAACTATTTTCTGGAAATGACGAAATTGCATTATTTTATTTTTCTGGGCATGGATACACAGAAGATAATAATGGCTATATTATTCCTTCAGATACTCAATTGCCAGGACGCAATGGGATAAAAATGGATGATATTATGCAATGGTGTAATAGATCTAAGGTAAAAAATAAAATACTGATTTTTGATTGTTGTCATGCCGGTGCCGTAGGCGATGATAGATATTTCAGTGGGAATTCTATTATCGGAGAAGGAGTCACAATATTAAGTGCTTGTACAAAAGGACAATATGCACTTGAAAATGCGCACCACGGTGTGTTTACACAGTTGTTTGTCGATGCCCTAAATGGAAGCGGAGCGAACATTTTAGGACAAATCACACCAGGAAGTGTTTATGCTCATATAGACCAATCTTTGGGGTCTTGGTCTCAACGTCCGGTTTTCAAAACAAATGTCGAACAGTTTGTTTGCTTGCGTCAGATATACCCATCGATCAGTTATGATGATTTAAGGGAAATTACAAATATCTTTAAAAATCCTTCTGAAAGTTTCCCCCTTAATCCATCATATGAACCAGATTGCGAATTCGCACAATCTGAGCATACAAAAATTTTCAGAATTCTGCAAAATATGGTGCACGTAAATTTGGTTGTTCCGGTGGGAGAAACGCACATGTACTATGCTGCGATGAATAGTAAATCCTGCAAATTAACTGCTTTGGGCGTACATTATTGGAATTTAGTAAAAAATAATCGAATTTAAGGAGATATACAAATGAAAAAACGAGCTTTCATCAGTTTTGATTATGATCATGATGAGGAATTGAAACAGGCATTGATTGGACAATCTAAAAATCCAGATTCCCCTTTTTCCATCAATGACATGTCTATCAAACAAGCAATTGACGGCAATTGGAAATATTACGCTCGCCAAAGAATAAAACAATGCGATGTTGTTATTGTTATTTGTGGAAAATATACGGATACCGCCAAGGGGGTAACCGCTGAATTAACTATTACACAAGAAGAAGGTGTACCTTATTTCTTTCTATGTGGGCGTGCTGATGGAAATGTCGTTAAGCCTTTAGGAGCGAACACGTTTGATAAAATTTATAAATGGACTTGGGACAACCTAAAGGCATTGATAAACGGGGCAAGATAATTTTTTACCCGCAAACTTCCGATAATAAAAAATTATCGGAACAAAAATGAATGATTTGGGAGGCATTCAGATGTTACCTGAGGAGTTAGCCCGTATTAAAATAGACAAGCAATTACAAGATGCCGGCTGGGATATAGTTTCACGTATGGAATATATTCCAAACACTACTTCAGCCGTAAAAGAAGCCTTGATGAAGGGAAGTAAGGAAAGCGATTATTTGCTTTTTGTGGAAGATAAGGCTATTGCTGTAGTGGAAGCGAAAAAAGAAGACAATATGCTTGGCGAAGAAGTGGCATTGCAAGCAGAAAATTATGCCGCAACACCGCAAAATTGGTATGGTCTGTGGTTTCCGAAACAAATTCCATTGGTTTATTTGGCAAATGGAAAGAAGTTGTATTTTAAGAATCTTCTTAATCCTGATAGTGATTATGAAGAAATTTCTGCCATGCACACACCTAAGCAGATGCTTAAAATGATTGGTAAAACCTCTGAATACGGTGCTTTGCCGCATTTGAATCCAATAGGGTTAAGAGATTGCCAATACGACGCTGAAATAGCACTCGAGAACACTTTCAAAGAAGGTAAGAAAAAGGCTCTTGCCGTATTGGCAACCGGTTCAGGAAAAACTTATTTGGCTTGTTTGGCGTCTTATCGTCTTTTGAATTATGTTCCTAATGTAAAACGCATTTTGTTTTTAGTTGATAGGAATAATCTTGCAAAACAGACCAAAAGTGAATTTAGCCAATTTGATAGAACCGAAAACGGCAAGGAAATGAGTTCATTGTATGAAATCAGTCGTCTCAAAAAGGCGGATGATATCAATGGTGATGTAATTATTTCCACCATTCAGAAACTATTTGCTGTCCTTACAGGTCAGACGATTGCTGATGATGAGGACGAAGATAAAGAAGATGAGCTTAATTTTAATCGAGATAACGATAAAAATGCTCCGGTTATCGAACTCGGTAATGATTTGAAATTGCCACCCGATTATTTTCAGTTTATTATCGTTGACGAATGCCATAGGTCAATTTATGGCAAGTGGAAATCTGTCCTTGATTATTTTAGCGAGGCTAAGATTTTGGGGCTTACTGCAACACCTACACCGGAGGCATATGCCTTCTTCGATAATAACGTCATCGAAAAGTACACTTATGACGATTCCGTCGTTGATGGTGTCAACGTTCCTTCCCGTATTTTCAAAATTGCAACGGAAGTTTCTGTCCACGGCGGAACAATTAAAGAAGGAACGGCTATCACAGAAAAAACTCGTATAAACAACCAATCAAACATTGTTACCATGTCGGATCGCGTTGATTATACGACAAAACAATTAAATCGTTCCGTAGTCAATAAAAATCAGATAGAAACTGTTCTTTCGGCATATCGCGACTCTATCTATGACAAACTATATCCTGACCGCGAAGAAAATTGGTATTATATTCCTAAAACCTTGATTTTTGCAGTAGACGACAAACACGCTACAGAAATTGTCGAATCCGTAAAGAAAGTCTTTGCGGAAAAGTTTGCCAACAACAAAGTTCCGGAAAACTTTGTTCAGAAGATTACATATTCTGCGGGAGATTCCGACTCTCTTATTCGGGATTTCAGAGTTGAAAAGGATTTCCGTATTGCCGTAACGGTTACTCTTGTTGCAACAGGAACTGACGTAAAGCCTTTGGAAGTTGTATTTTTCATGAGCGATGTTAAATCCGATGTTTTATATACGCAAATGAAAGGTCGCGGTTGCAGAGTAATAACAGATGACAAATTGAAAGAAGTTACGCCTAATGCAACGACAAAAGAATGTTTTTATATTGTCGATGCCGTCGGCGTTACGGAGAGTGACAAAACCATACCGAAGCCGGCAGATCCGTCGCAAAAACGTCCTACATTGGCACAAGTTCTTGAACACTTGGCGCATAACGAGGTCAGCGACGATAATCTAAAACTATTAAGAGACTTCTGTTCGACAATTCAAAAACGTTATGAAAACAATGCACTTTTCGGGAGGCATTTAGATTCGTTCGTTTCCGATTTCGGTTTTGCCCCTCGTTCATTGGCAAACACGATCAATGAATCACTGTCAAAGGGTTCGTTGCCGCCGTTTGTAAGTCCGTCCGATTACAATACCGAGCGAAAAGCTTTGATTTCGGTTCTTATGAACAATATCAACGCAAGAAATAGGTTGCTCGAATTGCAAAAAGGCTATTTAGCATATACACACGAGCACGATGACAAGTTGATTTCTGCTGAGTTTTCAAGAGAAACGGCTCGTAGTTTTATCGACTCGTTTGAAAAGTATATCAACGACAATAAGGATAGCGTTGAAGCGTTGCGTATAATCTACAATTCCGAAAATACGGCAATTACATATTCTATGCTATGTGATTTAAGGGATAAATTGCTTTCTGAAAACAGACTTTTTACTCCGTCGCGAATTTGGAACAGTTATAAAATCATAGACTCGCAAGGGGCTGTATCTCCTCTCGACACAAAGAAAAATGTTAATGCGCTGACCAATTTAATACAAATCGTTAGATACGCATATAAGAAAAGTTCAACATTGGCAAGTCTTTTTGTCGGTTACACGCAAAGATTTAACTTGTACTGTGGACAAAGGCAACGTGAATTAACGGCAGAACAGCAAGATGTTATGCGCCAGATCGCTGAGTATATCGTAACAGAAGGTGCATTTACGTCTATGGAACTCAATCAGTTTGAGCCAGACCTTTGGAAAAAGGCTATGGTGTCTTTCAAGTCTCAAGGAAAGACTTTTTCAACAGAACTGCAACAATTATCAAAATTCATATTAAAGGTGGCATAAAATGGCAGATTTACAGGTAAAAAGCGAGGCAACTCTCGTAAAAAAAATTTGGGATATTGCGAACGTTCTTGCTGCGGCAGGTGTTGGATTCACCGACTATATTACGCAACTCACATACATTCTTTTCTTAAAAATGGATAATGAAAAGGAAGAATTAGGGTTAGGTAGTGCTATTCCTGAAGGATATAAGTGGGAAGACCTTGTTGGTTTGAGTGGACAAGACCTTGTTGATAAATACGAAGAAATTCTAAAAGAATTAGCGAAAGATACGGGGCTTATCGGTACTATTTTTACGAAAGCATCAAATAAAATCGACAGTCCTGTCCATCTTGCAAAAGTTATCAAAATGGTTGGCGGCGAAAACTGGTATATGATGGAAGGCGACTTCAAAGGCGCAATTTACGAATCTATTCTTGAAAAGAACGGACAAGATAAAAAAAGCGGCGCTGGGCAATATTTTACACCGCGTTCGCTGATTAAGGCCATGGTTGACGTAACCGATCCGAAAATAACCGAAACCGTTGCCGATCCGGCTTGTGGAACAGGTGGATTTTTGCTTGCTGCTTTCGACCATATGAAAACACAAAGCAAAGAGATTTCAAAGCAGAATTTTCTTAGAAATAATGCTTTCTTCGGTGCGGATAATACGGCTCTCGTCGTAACGCTTGCCTCGATGAATTTGTATTTACACGATATAGGCACGGCAAAAAGCCCTATTGTTTGTCAGGATTCTCTCCTTGATACTTCCGACAGGCTTTATGATGTTATACTTGCAAATCCGCCTTTCGGCACAAGACCACAAGGTAGTGTGGATGTTTCCGCGAGTCGTCCGGAATTTGTAAAAACGTCAGATAATCAAGTAAATTTCTTGCAACACATTATGTCGATTGTAAAAACCGGTGGTCGTGTTGCTATAGTTTTACCCGATAACGTGTTGACCGACGGCGGAGCAACGGCTAAAGTTCGTGAAAAACTCTTAAAGGACTTTAATTTACATACTATTTTGCGTTTGCCTACCGGTATATTCTACGCCGGCGGCGTAAAAACAAATGTGCTTTTCTTTGAAAAAGGAAAACCAACAGAAGATATATGGGTTTATGATTACAGAACCGGTGTAAAACATACGATGGCAACCAAGCCTATGACACGAGAGAATCTTAATGAATTTGTCGAGTGTTATTGCACTGGACACACGCAGGATCGTAAAGAAACCTACTCTGCCGAGAATCCGAACGGACGTTGGAGAAAATTCTCCAAAGAAGAAGTTTATGCGCGCGATTTGTTGAAGCTTGATTTCAAATGGATGGATTTGGGCGAAAAGGACGAACGTACCGTAACGGAATTGCTTGCCGATATGCAAAGCAAAACCGAAGCCATAGCGGACGCTGTTGCTAAACTTCAAAGCATTCTCGGAGGAATTGACCTGTGATAGATACTGCCGCATTGAGAGAAAAAGTTCTTGACCTTGCAATAAGAGGCAAACTTGTTCCGCAAGATCCGAACGACGAACCTGCTTCCGTTTTGCTGGAGCGTATTCACGAGCAAAAATTACAAATGGTGCGTGAAGGAAAACTGAAAGCAAAAGACGTTAAAGACGATACCATCATCTTCAAGGGTGATGATAATTGCTATTATGAGAAGTATTCGGACGGAAGCGTAAAAAACATACAAGATGAAATACCGTTTGACCTTCCCGACGGTTGGAGTTGGTGTAGGCTAAATTCGATCTGCAGTCTAATTTCCGATATTGATCATAAAATGCCAAAATCCGTTAACGATGGTGTTTTGTTTTTGTCTGCAAAAGACTTACTTAACGACGGGACTATTAATTATGATGTTGATGTAAAAAGAATAAGTGAAGAAGACTATTTGCGGTTATCCAAAAAAGCAGTACCCCAAATTAACGACATTATATATTCAAGAATTGGTGCGTGCTTAGGAAAAGCAAGAGTAGTTAATAGAAATGTGCGTTTTTTGGTGTCTTACTCTTGTTGCACTATTCGTCCATTGATGATTGACTCTACATTCCTTGCATTAATTTTGGATGGCAATTTTGTACTTAAACAAGCAAAAAAAGAAACTCAATCAGTAGGAGTCCCCGACTTAGGCATTAAAAATATTAAAGATTTTCTTATTCCCATTCCACCTTTGAATGAGCAATCAAGGATAGATACTTGTTTAAAAAATGCTTTATCTTTGGTGGACAATATATCATATAATGCAACCTGCGTAGATGAAGACATTGATGTATTACAATCTAGAATTCTTGAACTCGCAATTCAAGGAAAACTTGTTCCACAAGACGAAAACGACGAACCTGCAAGTGTTTTATTGGAGCGTATCAGAGCCGAAAGGAAAGAGAAATTAGGCAAGAAATACGTTGAAAGTTACATCTACAAGGGAGATGATAACTGTTATT
>OGQI01001947.1_pt1 | contig 13165 bp, 10 predicted proteins | sample 1553171 | NCBI WGS metagenome assembly OGQI01 (sample SAMEA2579988, study PRJEB22360) | human gut metagenome | biome: human gut; feature: human-associated habitat; material: faeces | place: Denmark | collected 2008/2010
GCTGCACATCTTGGTCGAGCATGAACACGAAGAAGGCCATGAACAGGCACATTCCACCAATGCTCAGGTAGTTTAGCGCGCGGATGGAGATGTTCTTGCGCCTGATCTTCTGGTAGATCTCGATCACGAAGCGCCCACCGTCGAGCGGCGGAATGGGCAGCAGGTTCGCAAGCCCGAGCGAGACCGAGATGACCGCCGAAAAAGAGAGCAAGCTGATGAAGCCTGCCTCAAAGGCCGTCTTCGAAAGGACCGCGATGCCCACGATGGACGTGGAGTTCGCAACGGTATCGGCCGCCGTCGCAGGGGTGAACAGGCCTAAGATAGCTACCGCCACCATGCCGATGTACTTAAACCCAGCCACGATGGCATCAAACGGCGCAAGCACATAGTGAACCACTTCACCGCTTTGCATCTGCACGTCCACCCCGATGATCGAATAGATGATCACGAATACGATCATGGCATAGAGCAAATTCATGAACGGCCCCGCCAACAAGATGGTAATGCGCTTCCAGAACGGCAGCATACAGTATTGCTGCTTCTGCTCCGAAGCGAAGAATTCATTAAGATTCGCCACTTCACGAGGCGTTCCTTCGGCGTACTTAACGCCAGAAACAAGGCATGCGGGCGTGCGATAGGTGTTGAGCTTGTCCTTACGCGTAGGACGCTTGAGATTGCCCCATTCGGTGAGCTCTTCGAGCGCCTGATAGGCTTCGTCGTCGGTGATGCCGAGCGCATCGGCCACATCCTCCATATCGGCCGTGCCATGTGCATACATGTAGCCGAGCACCGCTTTCAGGTGCGGACTGGGCGTGCCCGTTCCCATGCCACAAACCGCTGCATACCCACCCAATGGCACAGCAGTAACGCCAAAACGCGTGCCCTTCCAGGTAACGCCGATGCTGGGGCCGGGAAGACCGATCATGAACTCGCTCACGCGCACCCCGAACGCGCGCGCAGCAAGAAAGTGCCCACCTTCATGGATGAACACCAGAAAGCCGAGCACAAGCGTAGCTATGAGAATCGTGAGTAGAATGTCCATGTCTCTATTATAGAAGGGTGAAGAGCGCCGCCCTTTCAAAGCAAGCAGATTTTCGCAATATGCTCACGCGGTGGGCTTTTACGGTCCTGGGATCCGACAAGCACCTGAACACTGCATCAGGAGGCGGCGCTACCTGGCGTTCGTAAAGAAACCCTGAACTCTTTGGGCGGACGCTATCGAGTGCGCTCCTTCGACGCGTCGCTCGTTCGTGCTAACTTCCGCAATCGTTGTTGCGAAAGTGGATCACTCACATTCGCTTTGGCTTACCCTCTATCGCGCGCTCGCTAGCATCCGCCAAGCAAGGGCACCTGTTCACGTGCGTAAACGCGGGTTTCAGCATCGATGGCGAGCAATTGATCGATGCTCGTAGCAGCCTGCACGCTTCCCTCGCGCACGGCATGGTTCATGGCGCGTTCGACCAGTTCAGCGATACCGAGATAGGGAATCTGCTCATCAAGGAACGCTGCGACCGCCACCTCGTTCGCCGCATTCATGACCGCTGGAAGTGTGCCACCGGTAGTGCCTGCCTCGATCGCAAGCGCTAGGCAGCGGAATGTTTCCAAATCGGGTGCCTCGAACTCGAGCGAACCGAGCGTACGGAAATCGAGCGGCTCGACCGGCGCCGACCAGCGCGCAGGGTAGCTGAGCGCGAACTGGATCGGGATGCGCATGTCAGTAGTGCCAAGATGCGCCTTCACGGACCCATCGGTGAATTCGACCATGGAATGGATCGCGCTCTGCGGCTGTACCACAACAGCGATCTTATCGTAGGGCATGGCGAAGAGATGATGCGCCTCGATCACTTCGAGGCCTTTATTCATGAGCGTGGAAGAATCGATCGAGATCTTGCGCCCCATGTTCCACGTGGGATGGCTGAGCGCCTGCTCAACCGTGATATTTTGAAGGTCGGCCGCCTTCTTCCCGCGGAAGGGCCCACCCGAAGCGGTGACCCATAAGCGCGTGACCTCAGCAGGGTCTTCACCTAACAAACACTGATAAATAGCACCGTGTTCGGAATCGATGGGCAAGAGCGTTTCGTGCGTGGAGAGCGGCATGAGCACATCGCCACCCACCACGAGCGACTCCTTGTTGGCCAGCGCAAGCTGCTTGCCAGCCACGAGCGTTGCGTAGCTCGCCTGCATGCCAGCGGCTCCCACCAGGGAATTCACCACCATATCGACCTCGGGAAGGTTGCACAGCTCAACGATAGCCTCAGGACCTGCGTGGAGCGTGGCACCGATCTCAGCGAACCGTGCGCGCCAAGCATCAGCTATCTCAGCGTTCGCAAGCACCACATGCTCGACCGAAAACTCCCGTGCTTGTTCGAGCAGAAGCTCTGCCTGCGTATTCGCACTGAGCGCCACGATCTTCACGAATTCAGGATGGCGGCGTGCTACATCGAGGGTCTGCGTGCCGATTGAACCGGTAGACCCGAGCACGCAGACGCGTTTCGGGCGCGCGGAAATATCTGCTTGCCTGTCAGCCATGAGAACCTCCAAAAACAGGAACCGAAGGGAAGATGAAGAGCAAAAGCGCGCACAAAACCTAAAAGAGCACGCCTGTACTGATGAACGTGAAGGGGAGGCAGTTGCCGAAGATAAGCAGCATCGAAGCACCGAGCGTTACGAGGAATTGCGAATCGCATCGGTCGAGCAACCCACCATGACCAGGCATGATCGTGCCCGAATCCTTGAATCCCGCATTGCGCTTGATGCGCGATTCGACCAGATCGCCGATAACGCCGAGCACGCCACAGATCGCGCCGAACACGAGCGACTGGACGATGTTCATCTCGACTCCAGGAATGAGCGGGAACAGGCACCAGAACGCCATGGAAAAGACGAGGCCGGCGAAGAAGCCTTCCCAGGTTTTCTTCGGCGAGACCTGCGGCGTCATCTTGTGCTTGCCGAACTTCGAGCCGATAAGATAAGCGAAGGCATCGTTGCCCCACACGCTCGCGAAGATACCGAGGATGAGCACGCCTCCCCAGTAATCGGGCACTGACATGCGGATGAGCATGGCCGCTGACATGAGCAGCCCCGTATAGAAGGCGCCGAACAGGCTCACGGCAACATCGACGATGCGCGCATGGAGCCAGAAAACGTACCACACAAGTAGCACGATGATGAAGAGAGACACCATGACCACCACGCCATTGATGCCGAACAGCCACATGGCCAGCGGAAACGAAGCAGATGCCACGATGCCGAGCACTTCGTTGGGAAGCTTCGCATCGGAGCGGAGCATGTAGTAGAACTCGCCTGCGCAGATCGCGGAAAGCGCCGCCAGATAGATGGCGGTGGTTGCATCGGAGGCGATGATGCAGAGCACCGTGAGCGTGATGTAGACCGCGCCCGTGCGAACGCGAACCTGCAGGTTAGAAGGATTCTTCAGCTTCGTAGGGGTCTTATCGAGCGCCTTTTGCTTGAACTGGCTTCCACGGGTGGGCTTTTCGTGCTCTTCGCGCTTGATAATGATCTCTTCGCGCGATTCGACGATGTTGCCCTGTTCATCGGCATGAGTGAAGGTACGGCGGATACGCTCGGTGGGCATGTGCTACACCGCCCCGAAACGGCGATCACGATGCTGGTAATACAGCAACGCACGCAAGAATTCATAGCGGTCGAAATCTGGCCAGAGCACGGCGGTGAAATAGAATTCCGTATAGGCGATCTGCCAGAGCAAGAAGTTCGAGATGCGCATCTCGCCCGATGTGCGGATGAGCAGGTCGGGGTCGGGAATATCGGCGGTATAGAGGCGGCTTTCGAATGCGGCTTCCGTGAGCGGTTCGGGCTGCTTTCCCTCCGCAAGTGCCGCAAGCGCCTCGTCGATCGAACGCTGGGCTGCTTCGAGGATCTCGGCGCGAGAACCGTAGTTCACGGCGATGACGAGCGTCATGCCCGTGTTGTTCTTGGTCTTCTCCCATGCATCCGAAAACGCGCGGGCCGTCTTTTCGGGAAGCGCGCTCGTATCGCCGATGGTGGCCACACGCACGCCTTCTTCATGCAGGCCATCGAGCTCGGCGAGCATGGTCTTAGCGAAGAGGTTCATGAGCCCGTTCACTTCGTCTTGCGGACGCTTCCAGTTTTCCGTGGAGAAAGAATAGATGGTGAGGTAATCCACGCCCACATCGTTCGCGCAGCGGATAGTCTCGCGCACCGCATTGATGCCCGCTTTGTGGCCGTTCAGACGGTTCATAGCGCGCTGTTTGGCCCAACGCCCGTTCCCGTCCATGATAACGGCAACATGGCGCGGTATGCGGCTCTGGTCGAGCTTGGCAGGATCGAGCCCCGCAGGGGGATCGGGGAAGATGTAATCCAGCGGTTGCCTCATACGACGAATTCGCCTCGAACGACTCTGCCTACGTAAGGCTAGATGGTCATGACCTCGTCTTCTTTTTTCTTCAGGATGTCGTCGATCTTAGCGACATAGGAATCCGTGAGCTTCTGGATCTCCTCTTCGGCGCGGCGCTTCTCGTCTTCGGGAAGGTTGTCTTCCTTCACGCTCTTCTCGACTTCGGTGTTCGCATCACGACGCGCGTTGCGGATGGCGATGCGGGCTTCTTCGGCGTAGGTCTTGCACTGCTTGGCCAGTTCCTTGCGGCGCTCTTCAGTAAGTGAAGGGAACGGCAGGCGAATAACCTGACCATCGTTATTGGGGTTCACGCCCAAATTAGCATTCATGATAGCCGCTTCGATCGCGCCGAGCGAACTCTTATCCCACGGCTCGATAACGAGCGTGTGGGCATCGGGGGTCTTGATGGCCGCCATCTGATTGACCGGCGTGAGCGTGCCGTAGTATTCAGCCTTCACGCGATCGAGGATCATTGCGTTAGCGCGACCAGTGCGCACCGACGAAAGGTTGGTGTTCAGCTGATCGATAACGCCGTCCATGCGTTTCTTTGCGGTCTCTTTGATGTCGTTTACCATGCTTCCTCCCCTTGGTGAGCGGCTTAAGGCCGCGTTTCTGGCAGGTGCCCGCGTGAAGCGACCGTGCCCTATGATTTTAAACCTCTGTTATTGTAGCGCGAAAATGCCCGCGCGCGATGCCTTTATCGTAGTGCCTGCATGCTTTAGCGCAGCGCACGTGAGGCAGATGCAACGGACGCTTAAGCAAAGCATACATATCCACCGGCTGTTGCGTGCGGTTCACGCTACTGCAGAACACGCAAAGCTTCTATGTATGCTCCGTGTGACTTGCACAAAATGGGAGGCTCTAGCCTTCCGCGGTAACTGTGGTACCGATGTCTTCACCCTTCAGGATGCGCGAGATGTTGCCCGGAACCGTGAGGTCGAACACGAGAATGGGCATATCGTTGTCCATGCACAGCGAAGTAGCGGTGGAGTCCATGACATGCAGGCCCTTCGCGAGCACATCGATGTAGCTGATGGTCTCGAAGCGCTTCGCATCGGGATGCGTGACCGGATCGGCATCGTAGATGCCGTCGACCTTCGTTGCCTTCATGAGGCATTCAGCGTTGATCTCGAGCGCGCGCAGTGCCGCGGTGGTATCGGTGTTGAAATATGGATTGCCCGTGCCTGCCGCGAAGATGACCACGTAGCCCTTTTCCAGATGATGCGTAGCGCGGCGGCGGATGTAGGGCTCCGAAACCTGGCGCATCTCGATCGCGCTCATAACGCGCGTGGGAATGTCGTGACGCTCGAAAGCATCTTGAAGCGCAAGCGCATTCATGCAGGTAGCAAGCATGCCGATGTAGTCTGCATGCGCACGATCCATACCCTGCGCCGAACCAGCCAGGCCGCGGAAGATGTTGCCGCCGCCCACCGTAACCGCGAGTTCCACGCCGTCGTTCACGATCTCTTTGATCTGAACGGCCAGCTCTTCGACCACTTTCGGATCGATGCCGTAGCCCTCTTCGCCCATGAGCGCCTCGCCCGAGAGCTTCAGGAGCACACGTTTGTACTTGTAATCCGAGTTCATGAAGATCCTTTCTTGTGAAGGAATACCCCGTTGAAGGATATATCTCATCCATATTACCCCATAGCTCAGGCGCAACGGAGCGCATAGGGAAAAATCGATGCATGCGCACAATTCGCACGAAAGTCGCGACTCATACCCTTCTGAACTTTGGTGCACCAGTAACGCAACTTAAGAAAGGCCTTGCAGACGCATCCTTGCAAGGGCTTCGCGAAGTGGTGCGAAAAGAGCCACAAACGAAAGCGGCCTACCAAGGCACGAACAGTAAAGCAGATGGATCATTGACCGAAACTCAGCTAAAGCGCAGGCAAAGCGAAAGCGGCCTGCCAGGCAGACCGCTTTCTTTCTCATCCGTTCCTCACAAACGGGAATGACCACGAAGTGGGTTGATGAGCAGGTGCGCTTGAACCACACGTTGCTCAAGCGATAACGATAGCGCGAGTACTATTGCGTATCGGCACCAAGTTTTACTTTCGTCGTTTCTTCCTTGCCATCGCGCAAGTAGGTTACATCCACCTCATCGTTAGGGCTATGTGAGCGAATCGCAAGCACCAGATCGGAAGAGCTTGTGATCGATTCGCCATCCACCTTCAGAATCACATCGCCTTCCTGCAGGCCCGCTTTGGCGGCGGCACCCCCGGCAGTAAGCGAGTTAATGTAAGCACCTTCGGTAGCTTGAATGCCAAAGCGCTGTGCAAGCTCGTTGTTCACGGTGATCAATGAAACACCCAACTGCGCGTGAGAGGGTGTTTTGCCCTGAATGAGCTGCTCAGCGATGCCGAACGCATAATCGACTGGGATCGCAAAACCCACACCAGAGCTCGTGCCGCTGGTGGACATGATGAGGGTGTTGATACCGATGAGCTTGCCTTCAGCATCCACGAGTGCGCCACCGGAATTGCCCGAATTGATGGCTGCATCGGTCTGAATCATGTTGGTATAGATTGCGCCAGACTCAGAATCAGCATAAGAACGGTTCACCGCCGAAACGATACCCGTAGACACCGACTGTTCCATGCCGAACGGGCTGCCAGCAGCCATGACCCACTCGCCCACCTTAAGATCAGAAGAGTTACCGATCTCGATAGGCTTCAAGGTTGCGCCATCCACCTTGATAACAGCTAGGTCGCTCGAAGGGTCGGTGCCGACCAGCTTAGCCTTGTAGGTTTCGCCTTCAGCGACGACCTCGAGCGCATCGGCGCCATCGACCACGTGGTTATTCGTAAGGATGTAGCCATCTGCTGTGAGCACGACACCTGAACCGAGCGAAGTCTGCTGTAGCTCCTGCGTAGCAGACTGGCCGCCCAACATACCGAACGGCGACATGCTTTGCTGACTTGTATTGGCATACACATTAATGTTCACCACAGAAGGCAGCGTTTTAGCTGCTACCGCTTCAGCAAGCGACATATCGTCGGTATCAACATCTATCGTGATGCCAGAGTTGGTCTCTTTGATGGTATAGCCACTATTCGAAGGATTGACTGCAACGAAAATACCCAAGGCAAGCACGCATGCAACAGCTGCACCAGCGAATGCGATGAAGAACGTTTTCACACCTTTGCGATTCTTCTTAGGCTTTGGGGCTGCAGGCTGCGCAGGAGCAGGTGCCGGCGCGGGAGCGGCATTGACCGGAGCGCCTTGCGGCGGCTGAGGTTGAGATTGGGATGGTTGAGGTGTGTCTGACATAGTCTGCAGAAACCCCCTTTTTGTCTCGGGAATAGTTACTTTGCAAACGTTACTAGAGGAATATGGAATGCCTATGTCGAGCAAACAAATTCACAACTTTTCTAAACTGCACCAATACGCACACGCAAAAACAGGGAGCGTGATGGCTCCCTGCTCAGTAGGCATGGCTATGTCAGGCACATAGAAAGAAAACTTAGTCGTTAGAGTCTTCGTTTGTTGTAGCAGTATCTTCGCCTTCGGCAGGTTCGGGCTCGGGCTCAGGAATGAGCTCGATGACGGTAAGGCTTGAAAGATTCATCTGCTCTCCCAACCACTTCTGATCGATGAGTTTCAACACTCCACCATCAGAGAGCTTTTTCAAAGCTTCACTCACCGCATCTTGAAGACCGGAAGCAGTGATGGGTGCGCCAATGCAGTACTTCGTTTCTTCAGCAAGCAGTGCAATAGGATAGATAGTCTGGTTGTTCGAGTGTGCTACATAGGAACCAATGGTGCTATCGGTGGCCACATACTTCGCCGACCCGCTTTTGAGCTTGTCGAAAGCCGTTTGAATATCGGACGTGGCATCGAGGTGATCCTGGCCGAGACGATTCGTAACCTCGACCGCACTCATAGAAGAAGCCTGCGCAGCAACCACGAACACATCAGTGGGCAACGGAACACGCGTGCCTTCTTCAGCGGCGAACAAAACGACCGAAGAAGAGAGATAGGGCTCGGAGACCCAACAGTTCTTCGCATCGGAGCCAACACCCATAACAATATCAACATTATCGGAGGTGAAAGCGCCTTCAGCATTCGTTCCCACATCAACGAGCTCAAGCTTCAAACCCAGTTCATCAGCAAGCGCTGCTGCTGTATCGACATCGATACCCACAATAGATCCTTGCGATTGTGCTGCATAAGGCGCATTCGAAGCATCCACACCAACACGCAGCGTGCCCGGCGTATGCAACAACGAGTTGTCGATCTTCTGCTCAGAAGGCTCAGGCGTGTAAGAATTGCTTGAACACCCACTCATAAATCCTACGCACAACGCTAAGACAAGCGCGGCCAATGCCGCAGCCAATGCGCGAAGCGCAGAAGACTTGCTCATCGGGGAAGATGCTGCAGCAGACGCACTTGCAGCTTGACTCTCTACGATGGTTTTTACGTTTGATGCTTTCTTCATGTATAGCCTCTCTTGTTAACCTCTTGGTCTTGTTCAAGATCTGCTTTGAATGCTCGTTTGTGTTCACCGTGTAACACAAACGAGCAAAAGCCTCTGTTCCCCTGAAAAAGGGTGCTTTTCCTTGCACAAACGCTCTCAGGGTTCTTTTAGCTGACCTAGTTTTCGACCCCACACCTGCATACGGGGACTTAGCCGCTGTAGACCGTGCGCGCACGAGTATTGCAGCGACGCCATCCGCTCGCCAGAGCAGCCCTATGCCGCTTCACCGACGGTACGACTTACACCTAGAATGCGCCGTGCTCATTCAATGATGAGCTCTTCGCCAAACCTGCAAAAGCGCAAGGCTAGCAGGAATAACACGCGAGCGATCACTGAACTTACGTGGATCCTTTCGACCGCATCTGCCATGGACTTGGAATGCTGCACTCGAAAGCGCTGCATGTCCGCAACTACAGACCTAAAAGAAACCCCCTTAGTATATCAGTAATGCACCCCTCACCTTAAATTTATATGACGAAAGCGTAAGGATCGGCACAAGGGGTTGCAAAAGCCTATAATTAGTTCAACCACGGTGCTGTTCACATATCTCTCACATATAGCACGCAAAACTTTCAATGCAGCACCCCTGCTCACGCATGTAGAACGCAAATCTTCCTTTTCAATTTGCACCACCGCGCGAGCTACGTATTGGCCGGGGTAAGGAGCCAGGTTGTTCGACGATATACTATCCACGCTCTCGTTCGTGGATATATTCAATATCTGTGTTTTCATCACCTTTACGTTTTGCTATGCCTATCAGCTCTTTTACGTTCTTGTCGTACTCACGCGCAAAGCACCGAAGCAAACCGCGAAGAAAAACCACCGCTATGCCGTGCTCATCGCAGCTCGTAACGAAAACGCTGTTATCGGCGACCTTATCCACAGCATCCGCGTGCAGAATTACCCGCAAGAACTTATCGACATCTTCGTAATCGCAGACAACTGCACCGACAACACCGCCGCCATCGCTCAAGAGGCTGGCGCGATCGTATTCCCCCGCTTCAATACCGAACAGATCGGCAAGGGTTACGCACTCGACTACGGCGTGACCTGCATCCACGAGCACTATTCTGAAAACGAATACGAGGCTTACTTCGTCTTCGACGCCGACAACGTGCTCGACGTGAACTACTTCCGCGAGATGAACAAAGTCTTCGATGGTGGTGCCATTGCTTCCACGAGCTACCGCAACTCGAAGAATTTCGGTTCGAACTGGATCTCGGCTGGCTATGGCGTGTGGTTCTTGCGTGAAGCGAAGTACCTGAGCCAAGCGCGCCTTACGCTGAACACCAGCTGCGCGGTTTCGGGCACCGGCTTTTTCGTGAGCGCCAAGATCATCGAGAAGATGGGCGGCTGGAAGTTCCACCTGCTCACCGAAGACATCGAGTTCTCCACCTACAGCATCTTGCATGGTGAGCGCATCGCTTACTGCCCCACCGCCATGCTCTACGACGAACAGCCCATCACGTTCCGTGATTCGTGGAACCAGCGTTTCCGCTGGGCAAAGGGCTTCTACCAGGTGTTCGGCAAGTACGGGCTCAGCCTGGTGAAAGGCGTGTTCACCAACCCCAAGGGACATCGCTTCGCCTGCTACGACATGCTCATGACCATCGCTCCCGGCATGTTGCTTTCCGTAATCACCATCATCTTCAACACGATCATCCTTATTCTGGGCAGCGCAGGGCTCATGTCCACGGGCGTCATGTTAACCTCGTCGCTCTCCTCGATCTTCTTCTGCTTGTTCAACTACACGCTGTTCATGTTCATGTTCGGCGCGCTGACCACCTTCACCGAGTGGGACAACATCCGTTCCACCACAGCAAAGAAGATCAAATACCTCTTCACGTTCCCGTTCTTCATGCTCACCTACATCCCCATCGCGCTGGTGGCACTGTTCAAGAAAGCGGCATGGAAGCCCATCCAGCACAGCATTTCGGTGGACGTGGAAGAGTTCAACAAAGCACGCGATAACGCGGAGCGCATCTAGGCGCGCACGGGCTCTCGCCCCTGCACAACCCCTAGACTTGATCGAAGCCAGCTTGAAAGCTGGCTTCTTCGCTTTCTGTCAGGATCCAGACTGCCTTCGCGCTCGCCCTGCCTCAAGGCAACCGTGCCACGGTAAGGCCGAATACCTGCTCGATGCCTGCCTCTTTGAGCACGCGTGCAGCTGCCATGAGCGTTGCACCCGTAGTGAGCACATCATCTACGAGGATTACCCGCTCGGGTATCACTCCCGCTGTGCACAGCAAGCCCTGCGGGTTGAATGCGAACGAACCCTTCATGTTCTGCTGGCGGCTCGAGACAGAGAGCCCACGCTGATCGCTGCGATCGACCGTACGCAATATATCGAGAAGCGGCAAGCCGCAGCGTTTCGACAGGCGTATACCCACTTCTTTCATATGATCAAACCCGCGCTCGCGAAGTGCCTGCTTGCGCGCAGGGATTGCCACAAGTGCGGTTTCTCCAGGCATGACCCACGAAGGATCTATATAGTTCGCAAGCATCTCTGCGAGCACCTCTGCTAGCCGCAGCTCCTTTTTGTCCTTATAGACCGTGATGAGCTTGCGGCACGGATCGACGAAGGAGAACACCGAAACAACCTTGTCGAGAGCCCGCTGTGGCCCATCTGTCATACACGCTCCCTGAGCTTCGGTAGCATATTCACTACCCCGTGGCGAAACGCCTCCTTCGCGCGGTAATCCCTGATCACCGTACGTGCGTGAGCGCTGATCAGGCGTAAGCTGGCGATGTGCAACCATGAAGGAGTTGCAATCGACACAGGCAAGCTTCCCGTAGGCCTGACCGCAATACGGACAAGCATGGAGCGCATCGATATAGGGGATCTCGAGACGGCAGTCTTCGCACAGAAGCGTGCCAGGAACATCGCAAAGTACGCACCGTGTAGGCCAGAGAAGCTCTTCTACGCCTTCTTTGGCAACATTCAGTCCCCAAGCTAACCTATCGAGCACAGGGTGCTCTCGTGCGACGAGAGCACCTTTCAAGCTCATTCCACCCTCGATTTGTGTGTGATGCATCCCATAGAACCATTGTCCACAGGAAAGCTCACAGAAAGTTGAACTTTATTTGAAGTTTTCTGGCGCGCGAACTCACGTTTTTCTGAAATGCGCAGTTCGTTGCGAAGAAGCAAATGCGTTAGGAGGCGTGCCGAATTACACGACCCCTGACACATGATTTGCTAAGCAAGCGAGACTTGCGGGGATTCCAACTCCTGTTTGACCGCATCGACGGGAGCCTGCCTGAAGGATTGATTCTTTTTGCGAGGCGTCTTGCTCTTCTTCACCACGGAAATGTCTTCTTCGGCTGCAAGCTCGCGCATACGGGCATCATAGAAATCCTGAACGAACTTCGTGTACTCAGCGGGCGACATATCGATCACTTCGTCCTCATCGTACTTAGGTCTGCCAGGACCAGGCTGCTCTATCAAACGATTGTCTACCGATTCTTTCAAAACCATGCGGCGTGATCCTTCTTTCCAAGAAGTAAGCTGCCCCGATTCGCACATTTGTGTTACCCGAGCGGGACTCACACCCAAAATACGAGCTGTTTCTGCAGCGGTGAATGCTTCAACGCGCGCAAGACTGCAATCAACGGCGACCGGAATAACGATGCCTCCATGCTGTGGCTCATGTCCCAGCTCGAACTTCTCGATCGGCTTTTCGTTAATCATGTCATAGATGACCGTCCAATAAAGCCAATCAGCTGCAAATTCGATCGCATCCTGTAAGTCTTCACCCTGAGTAGCACCTAAGCCTTCGCAAGGAAAAACAACGATGCAATTTTCACTTTCAAAAAATTCAAATTCTCTTACTACCAACATAGCAACAACCTTTCCTCGTGTGCATCCGTCAACGCAAACCTGCTTGACGAAGAATCACCTTGGCCATCTCATCAGAGATTTCGCGATGACGCCCAACCGTGACGGTCACACTCCCTTTGACATACTTGTCGTGATTGCTTCCCTTTTCATAAACGAAACCAGCAGCAAGAAGCTGTTTTACAAGAACTCTGCGCTTTGTCATCCTTGTTCCTTTCGTTAATCTTAATAACTATTAAGGGTTTAGTAAAGATATTTCTTAACAATTATTAAGAGTTTTCATTAGGCCCATTTCAAAGCTTTTGCTTCAGGATGACAAACGAATCTTAAGAAAAATTGAACTTTATTTGATGTTTTCAGGCGCACAACCTCACGTTTTTCTGAAATGCACAGGTCGTTGTGGAGAAGCAAAGAACAGCAAAGGTGTTGGGGGTCGGGTAATTTGACACATCTA
>OGQI01001959.1_pt1 | contig 13101 bp, 10 predicted proteins | sample 1553171 | NCBI WGS metagenome assembly OGQI01 (sample SAMEA2579988, study PRJEB22360) | human gut metagenome | biome: human gut; feature: human-associated habitat; material: faeces | place: Denmark | collected 2008/2010
GTATATAATACATTATTGATTATTGAATGTGATTGTGATAAAATATTATAAATATATATAGATTTAGGTGACTCAAATGATAAATAATGATAAAAAAATAACCCTTGCGGTTATATTCGGCGGCGTATCGTCGGAGCATGATATCAGCTGCATTTCGGCTAAGGGTATCGTTTCAAATATTGATTATAGCAAATATAATTTAATTCTTCTCGGTATTACCAAGGACGGAAGATGGTTTATTTTTAATGATAATATTGAACTTTTGCCTGAGGAAAAGTGGCTCAATTCAAAAAGCCTTGTCCCTGCCTATATTTCGCCGGACTCCTCTGTTCACGGCATAGTTACGGCTAAGGGTGAAATCATTAAGCTTGACTGCGTATTTCCTGTTCTTCACGGCAAAAACGGTGAGGACGGAACTGTTCAGGGGCTTTTGCAGCTTGCTCAAATTCCTTATGTAGGATGTGACGCAACCTCGTCAGGTGTTTGTATGGATAAGGCTGTTGCAAATGCCGTTGCAGATGCATTTGGCATCAATCAAGCGAAGTGGTGTGCTTTTACCCAGTATGATTTTAATAAAAACAGGCAGGAATGTATTGATACTGCCGTTAATAAGCTCGGCTTTCCTATCTTTGTTAAGCCGGCAAATGCAGGTTCTTCTGTCGGAATTACAAAGGCTCACGATGTTCCTGAACTTATTGAAGCTATGAACGTTGCGTTTAATGAGGATAAAAAGGCTGTTTTGGAGGAATTTATTGACGGCCATGAGGTTGAGTGTGCCGTTTTGGGTAACGAAGAACCTATTGCAGCCGAGGTTGGCGAGATTAAGGCTGCGGCTGAATTTTACGATTTTGACGCTAAATATAATAATCCTGCAAGCGAGCTTTGTATCCCTGCCGATATTGACCTTGAAAAGAGAAATGAAGTTAAGGCACAGGCTGTTAAGGCGTATAAGGCTCTCGGTTGCGAGGGTATGTCTCGTGTTGATTTCTTTGTAAGAAACAGTGACGGGGCAGTTCTTCTTAACGAAATAAATACTATTCCCGGTCAAACTCCTATCAGTATGTATCCTAAGCTTTTTGAAGCAGCAGGCGTACCTTATAAGGAACTTATTGACAGGCTTATCGGTTGTGCGTTGTCACGTGGCGGCAAGTTTTAATTATGGAAAAGGTATTAATTGAAGTAATAGGAACTCAAAATATCGACAGTCAGTTTGACAAAACGGAGCTTAAAACAGTCGGAACATTTGAGGAACTTGAAGAAAAATATATTATCAGATATAAGGAAGAGCAGGGCGAAGGGGAAGCGCCTATTGACGTAAGCGTTGTTGTTTTGAAGGACGAAAGCGTTGTTGAAATGACTCGTGACGGCGCAATTTCCTCAAGGCTTGTTATTGAGCGCTCGCAGAGAAATCTTTGCCATTACGGCACAGCTTACGGCGATATACTTATGGGCATTTCGGGCCATTCAATTGAGCATGAGCCAAATGAAAACGGCGGCAAATTCTCATTTGGATATGATATTGATATCAACGGTGCCCTTGCCTCCAAAAATCGTGTTAAGCTTACATATAAAAAGAAAAAGCAACCTAAATAACAGGAGTAAATAAGATGTCAAAAATAGTTAAAAAGACAGAAATTGAATTAAAAAATATAATTGATAGAGTATATTCCTATGTTATTCCTAATCAATTTGATTTTAAAGATCAATATGATAAATATAAGGCAAATCTATTTGATATTATTTCAAATTATGAGATGATTAAAAAACAAAAATTGTTAATTTTAACCCTTGAAAATTATCTTGAAAACTTGCCTGATTGTTATATTGATAATGAACAATCTTCACAAATTTTTATTGAATTGCAAAAGTATTTAGACGCATTGCATAGATTTTCTAAAAAATATTATTCCTTTCCGCTTTTAGATAAGTGTATTATTGATAAACATAATGAAAAATTTATTAATTATCATTTAAGCGATAAACTTTTTGATAACATAAACGGAAAGAGTTTAGATAATGAACAAAGGCGTGCAATTCTTTGTGATGCAAAGTCAAATTTAACGATTGCAGGTGCAGGTTCTGGAAAAACCTTAACAATTTGTGGTAAAGTAAAATATTTATTGGAAAATAGAATGGCAAATAAAGAGGAAATTTTATTGCTTTCTTATTCTAAAGCATCATCAGAAGATTTATCAATAAAAATAAGTGGTATAGCGGAAAATTTGACAGTAGAAACTTTTCACGCTTTAGGGCTAAAAATATTGACAGAGGCGAGTAAAAAGAAAAAAGCAATTGAAGAACAATTAAAATCTTATATTACACGATTTTTTGAGATAGAGTTGGCCAAAAATTCTAAAATAGCTAATGATATTTTTGAATATATTGCCTTATATTTTTATACTCATCCAACCTATGATAATAAATATAATAATGAAGGTGAATTATTTGAAAAACTTAAATCTTTGGATTATATAACCTTAAAAGATAGCTTAAGAAAATTAACCATTGACGAAAAAAGATATGAAACAGTAAAAAAAGAATATGTAAAAAGTAATGAAGAATTAGTTATTGCTAACTTTTTATTTATAAATGGTATAAATTATGAATATGAAAAACCTTATGAAATTGATACGAGTACAATTGATAAAAGACAATATATGCCTGATTTTTATTTAAGTGATTATGGTATATATTTAGAACATTATGGAATTGATAGAGAAGGAAATACACCACAATATTCAAAAGAAGTAGGTGAGCAATATATTGCTTCAATGAATTGGAAACGAGAAATTCATAGATCTAATAATACTATTTGTATAGAAACTTATTCTTATGAATTTAATGAAGGAAAAATTTTTGATAATTTAAAAAAACGTTTATTAGAAAAAGGGGTTAAATTTAATCCTCTTTCACAAATTGAAGTTTTTAATGCATTACATAGTGTATATAATGGAAGAAATTTTAGTTCTTTTTTTAATTTAATAACAACTTTTATATCGTTATATAAATCTCAAGAAAAAGATGATAGTGGTTTTGAAATGTTTAAACATCAGTTAATGAGCACACAATATGAAACAAATCGTGCACAATTATTTTTAGATATATGCAAAGATATATATAATTATTATATTGATGATTTAAGAGTGTTAGATAAAATTGACTTTGATGATATGATTTTACAAGCAATAGATTTATTAGACTCATCACCGAATTTTAAATATAAATATATTATAGTTGATGAATTTCAAGATATATCACGAAGTAGGACAAAATTCCTTCAAAAATTAATACAACATGGTAATTCAAAGTTGTTTGCAGTTGGCGATGATTGGCAATCCATCTACCGTTTTGCTGGGTGTGATATTAATATTTTTTTAGATTTTGATAAAATATTTCCATATGCAAAATTAAACTTTATTACCACTACTCATCGCAATTCATCTGAGTTACAAGAAATTGTAGAACCTTTTATTACAGCAAATCCTAATCAATATAAAAAACATATTAAGTCAACTAAACACCAAGATAGGCCAATTAGAATTATTTATCATAAAGGCAATAAATCAGTAGCTTTTAGTAAAGCCTTATCCGATATTGAACTTTTAAATCCAAATGCTAATATATTAGTTTTAGGACGAAATAAACATGATATTGATTCTTATATATGCCATAAAATTCAAGTTTATGACTATAAAACAATTAAACACAAAGATTTTCCTCAACTCACTTTGAATTATAAAACTGTACATGGTTCAAAGGGACTAGAGAATGATTTTGTCATTTTAATTAATGGTGAAAATGCACAAAATGGTTTTCCAAATAAAATAGAGGATGATAAAATATTAAACTTACTTTTAGGCAAGAAAGATAATTATAGATATGCTGAAGAAAGACGGTTATTTTATGTAGCTCTTACTAGAACAAAATCTATTGTTTATATTTTGTCAGATAAAAATAAATCTTCTGAGTTTGTAGAAGAAATTAAAAATAAATGTTATATAATAGAAGAACAAAGTGGAAGTGAACAAAAACAAGATAAAGAATACTCTTGTCCTTGGTGTAAATCAGGTCGTTTAATTATTCGTACAACAGAAAATAATAAAAGAAAATTTTATGGTTGTTCAAATTATCCTTATTGTAAATATACAAATAATAATATTAATATTGTTCAATATAATAATCGTTGTCCCAAATGCGGGGATTTTTTGGTATCGAAAAAAGGTAAGTATGGAACTTTTATTGGATGTCATAATTATCCAAGATGTAATCACACACAACAACGTTTTTAATTTAAAAATATTACATAAAATACCATATAATATCATAATGTAAAAGATATATAATGATTCGTATAAGTCATTAAAAAAACCTTACTTTTTAAGAGTAAGGTTTTTAAATACTATTTTTTATTGTTTATTTCGCATATGTGGGAAAAGAAGAACATCACGAATTGTATCTGTGCCAGTTAAAAGCATAACAAGACGATCAATGCCAATACCAATACCTCCTGTTGGGGGCATTCCATATTCTAAAGCTTCAATAAAGTCATTATCCATATCATTTGCTTCATCATTTCCTAGTTCGCGTTCTTTTAATTGATTTAGGAAACGTTCTTTTTGATCAATAGGATCATTTAATTCAGTATAAGCATTGCCATATTCTTTTCCATTAATAAATAACTCAAAGCGATCTGTAAATCTTGGATTATCTTTGTTCTTTTTAGTTAGTGGACTGATTTCAATTGGATGACCATATAAAATAGTAGGTTGGATTAGGGTTTTTTCTACATATTCTTCAAAGAATAAATTAATAATATGACCCACTGTTTGTTCATGTTTGGGTACTTCAATGTTATGTTCTCTCGCAAGACGCATAGCCTCATCAATATCAGTGATTTGCCAAAAATCAATACCGGTTTGTTCTTTAATAGCATCTACCATATGAAGTCTTTTAAAAGGAGCTTTTAAAGAAATGTCTTGATTGCAATAACTGATTTCAGTAGTTCCTAAAAGGTGCATTGCAAGGGTGCTGAATAATTCTTCTACAAGCCGCATCATATCAGACAAGTCACCATATGCTTGATAAATTTCAACGGTTGTAAATTCGGGATTATGAGTAGCATCCATTCCTTCATTTCTAAAAAGTCGACCAATTTCATATACTTTTTCCATCCCACCAATAATTAGACGTTTTAAATGTAGTTCAGTGGCAATTCTTAAATAAAAATCCATATCAAGAGCATTGTGATGAGTAACAAAAGGACGCGCTGCTGCTCCACCTAATATAGGATTTAAAACAGGTGTTTCTACCTCAACAAAGTCTAAAGAATCAAGATAATGTTGAATACAGCGAATAATTTTAGGTCTGGCAAAAGCAATTCTTCTTGCCTCATCATTCATAATTAAATCTAGATATCTTTTACGACGTGCTTCTTCTTTGTCTTGAAGACCATGAAATTTTTCTGGAAGTGGCTTGAGAGCTTTAGTGAGGTGAGTATATACAAAAGCTCGAACACTTAATTCACCTGTTTGGGTTTTCATAACTTCTCCCTCAATGCCTACAATATCTCCGATGTCAGCAACCTTAAATAAGTCATACTGTGCATCACCTAAAGTATCGTATCTTAAAAAAATTTGTATTTGACCAAAGCGATCTTGAATATGCATAAAACCAATCTTACCTTGACGACGTTTAGTCATAATTCTTCCGGCAAGTTTTACTTGAATATGCATTTCTTCTAATTCTTCTTTCGTATGATTAAGATATGCATCTTTAATAGACTGAGTTGAAGCGGTTCTCTCATAACGACTACCAAAAGGGTCAATTCCCTTGTCTATTAATTCTTGCATTTTATTACGACGCACAATTTCTTGTTCTGATAAACGAGTATCTTCCATAAAGTTCCTCCAATAATTAGTATACATATATTTATTATATCATATTTTTTTAAAATAAGTAAAAATTTACTACTAATTTATTAATTATTAGCATATATAATAACATACAGGGGGAAAGATAATATGAATAATGATATAACAAGTCAAGTAACGGGTCAAAATATAGTCTTAAAAGATCGAAAAAGATTAGAGATTTCAGGAATTAAAAAAATTGAAAGTTTGAATAATGAAGAGTTTTTAATTGATACAAAACTTGGAATGTTGTTTGTTAAAGGTAAGGAATTAGAAATGCAACAACTAGATGTTGATAATGGTAATCTTTGGATTAGTGGAACGATTAATTTAATTCAATATATAGAAGCGACTAAAAAAGAAAAGACAGGTTTTTTCGGCAAAGTATTTAAATAATGTATACAATTCAAGAAGAGTTATATATCCTCCTTTATTTAGTGGCTTTTGGGATATATCTTTTTTCAACATTAGATATTGTTACTATCATCTGTAAAAAGTTTAAAAAGAAAGCAATAAAAATTATAATTCAAGTGATATTTTGGTTGTTACAAATATATATATCATTTATCTTTAGTTATCAATTGATGAGTGGGTATGTGCCAATATATTTTATTGCTTTTGTCTATAGTGGTTATTTTATTTATGAAAAACTTTTAAACGACAAACTTGGAACGAATCTTGGATATCTGTATGAAAATGTCGTGGCACAACTTCTGCACTCCAATGGAAACGAGCTGTTTTACCATACATTTATGAACAAAACCTCACATCATAACTATGAGGTCGATTTTCTTCTTGCACAAAAAAATAAAGTTTGCCCGATAGAAGTAAAATCATCCGGTTATAAAACACATAAATCTCTGGATGCATTTTCACTGAAATATTCCGACCGTATTCTACAGAAATATCTGGTATACACCAAAGATTTCTGCAAAGACGGCGATATTATATGTCTTCCAATTTATATGGTTCCTTTTATAAATCAGAGCAGCTTCCGCAGCCCCTTCGGGTAATGATTCTTCATCACAAAACCCGCAAGCTTGCCCCAGCCGAGGCTGTATCCATCTACCGTGATCAGATACCAGCCCTTCTCCCCTTCTGCCGGAAACGTCTGCCCGGCCAGATACGCGCGTGCTTCATCCACAGACAGATTCCAGCTGTGGCATGCTTCCTGCGGAGAAATTGCAAGCGCCAGTGCGTGTGCCGGTTCCAGCCGGTTCTTTTTAACTGTGCCAAGATGCAGGCCCGGACGCAGCACATGCAGCCGTCTGGTTGCCGGCATATGTTCCGGCATCAGATACAGCTGCTCTCCAAAAAGAAGCAGCCTCCCGGCATCATCTGCCGGTATCTTTCCAAGAAACTCCTGCAATCCTGCAAGATACGCTTTTGCCTCTCCCTTTGCCAGCGGTTTTTCTTCTCCATTCGCACAATATCCCCGGTAATTTTCCGAAACGGTTCCCTCTTTTTCCAGAACCGCAACGAAATGTCCCTCTCCGTGCAGATGATGCGGAAATAACCGGATCGTATCGCCAATCTCCGCTGCCGGATGTTTTGTCCATGCCGCTACACCGTCTGCCATTCCCGGATATTTTTTCACCGGCACAATATGAAACTGCGGATGCTGTTCCAGAAAACGGCTGATCGTTCCCTCGTTTTCCTCCGGTGCAAAGGTACAGGTAGAGTAAACCATACGTCCTCCCGGCCGGAGCATGGAGGCCGCACATGCAAGAATTTCCTGCTGCCGCACCGCACAGACCTGAACATTTTCAGGACTCCACTCCTCACACGCCTGTTCATTTTTGCGAAACATTCCTTCCCCGGAACACGGAGCATCTACCATGATCCGGTCAAAATATTCCGTAAACATTCCCCCAAGTGTCTGCGGACTCTCGTTTGTCACCATCACATTTTTTACACCCATCCGTTCCATATTCTCGGAAAGAATCTTTGCCCGCGCCGGATGAATCTCATTGCTGACAAGGAGCCCTTTTCCCTGCATCGCTGCCGCAATCTGTGTACTTTTGCCCCCCGGTGCCGCACATAAATCCAGAACTTTTTCGCCCGGCTGCGCATCCAGATATGCAGCCGGTGCCATGGCACTCGGCTCCTGAATATAGTACACGCCCGCCTCGTGATACGGATGTTTTCCCGGCTGATCTTCCTTTTCGTAATAAAACCCGTTCGCTTCCCATGGCACCGGCTGCAGGTGAAAGGAAGTTTCCTCAGCAAACCGATTCCGGTCAGTTTTTGACGGATTGATCCGCAGTGCCTGATAACGCGCATCTTCGTAACTGTTTAGAAATGCCGGGTATTCTTCATCCAGCATTTGTTTCATTCGATCTAAAAAAAGTTGTGGAAGCATATCATTTCTCCTAAAGTTCTCCTAAAGTTTTCCAAAAAAACTTGGCAAAATATCCAACAAATAGTAAAATATAAATATGATAAAACGAAAGTACATGAGAACAAGACAATTAAAACCGGGCATGAAGCTCAATCATCCGGTCGTTGACCGTCTGGGACGTAATCTCGTTGCCAGAGGTGCCGAACTGGATGATTATATGATTGATTCCCTGTTGAAACTGGGTATTATGTCTGTTTACATCCAGGAGGGGGAAGAAGAGGAAAATCCAGAACAGGTTCCTACTTCTCCGGAAGCAGAAAAAAATATCGAACGGCTCCGTACCGAAGACCGCGCAAAAGTTACTCTTTCTGCCAGTATCCGTGAACGTGTCTCTACCGGTATCCAGTTTATCTACAACAATACAACCTCCGAGGAAATGGTTGCCACCACAGAGAGCATTGCCGATGACCTGATGCGTTCCATTAAAAGCAATGATGCCATCGCAATTGATATCTCTACACTCAAAACCAGTGACGAATACACATTCAAACACAGCGTGGATGTAGCAACCATTTCCATGATCGTTGCCAAGCAGCAGGGACTCTCTCCCGAAGAAGTACGGGAAATCGGTGTCTGTGGTTTGCTGCACGACATTGGAAAAACCAAAATTCCAAATGCTATCTTAAACAAACCGAGCAAACTTGATGATGATGAATTTGCCATTATGCGGCAGCACTCGACATACAGTTACAACATGATCAAGGATCGTGCGGAATTTTCTCCGGCTGTCTGCCTTGGTGTTTTGCAACACCATGAAAAGATCAATGGAAGCGGATACCCGATGGGTGTGTCTGCAGAGAAAATCTGCCCCTATGCCAAGATTCTGTCCGTATCGGATATCTATGATGCCCTGGTTACCGAACGCCCCTATAAAAAAGCCTATTCCCAGAGAGATGCCGTGGAAATGATTATGTCCATGACCATGGAACTCGACATAACTGCCATGAAAAGCTTCCTTGAAAGCATGATTCTATATCCGGTAGACAGCATCGTGGAACTGAGTAACGGCGAACAAGCGCGTGTGGTCAAAAATATTCCGCACTATATTCTCCGTCCTGTGGTTGTCGGGCTTACCAGCGGTAACGTTTACAACCTTGGGGAAGATATCAATTGTGCCAATATCATCATTCTTTAAACAACAGGGAACAGCTTTCGCTGTTCCTTTTTTATTGTGTTACCTCTTCACTTTCAAAAGGCTGTGCCGTCTCCGGCAGAAACGCATCGTAAATATCCACATGATCATAGATACAGCGCCAGCTGCTGGTGGACCCTGCAGTCACACAGATATACTCTTTTCCATCCGGTGTCTGTGCCATACTTGCCGCACAGCTTCCGGACTGATTCACAAAGCCTGTCTTTGCCCCGATAATTTCACTGTGTGTATCCTTATCTTCAATTCTCCGCAAAAACCAGTTGGATATTGTAATCCCATCCGGATGTGGTTTGGATTTTGATGTCGTATAGGTTCGCGTTCCAAGAACTTCCCTGCACAGATCATTGTCCATTGCGGCTTTTAAAATCATTGCCATATCATATGGTGTACTGTAATGGTCATCATTGTATATACCGACACAGTTGGTAAAATGTGTGGTCTCCGACAATCCCATTTTTTCCAGTTCCTGATTCATCATATCCACAAATGCTTCCTGTGAACCGGCCACATAAGTTGCCAGAGAGACCGCAGAATCTGCCCCTGATGGCAAAATGGTTCCATAAAACAGATCCCTTACCGTTACCTGCTCATCCACTTCGTATCCGGTATTGCTGCAGTCATTACTATAACTGAAATCTGTGGCATCAATACTGATGGTAACCAGCTCGTCCAGCTGCTCCGGCTTAATATTTTCCGCTGCTACCAGCACGGTAAAGATTTTGGTCATAGATGCCGGAACCATACGTTTCAATGCATCTTTTCCGGCCAGAATCGTTCCGGCATCCACATCAATGAGAATTCCCTGCTTGCTGACAACGGACTTCGGAAGCGATTTTGTCTCTGCGGTCTCCGTAGCGGAATAATCAAATACTTCCTCTGTTTCCGTCGGTATTTCCGATGCCTGCTCCTGCTGCGTCGGCTCAATCATCTTTGGATCTTTTTTGTTCTTTCCCTTTTTCCCCAGCACAACTGCCAATACCAGAACAACTGCTAAAATTACAACTGCTGCAACGGCTATGTACCATCTGTTTTTTCGTTTCTGCATTTTCTTATCTCCTGTCCTGCCTGAATTGCTCTTTTGTATCATAGCACTTTTCGGCTATAAATTGCAATCCATCAGATACAAACGAGACGCAAAATCCGGAAAATACCGTACGTTCTCATCATATCCGGTGCCTCCGAATGCCGGGTGCAAATGTACACCTCCATACATCAGAGCATCCCCGTATGCACAGAAATCCTCCGTTTCCCCATCCATCTTTACAAATTTTGCCAGCAGATGATGTGTCACGGAATCCGGGCGGATATGTACCGGAGCAACCGTGTTGACCAGATCCCCAAACTCCAGAATACTGTACGTTAACGCGCGGTTGGTAAAATGGTACCGTTTCTCTTTTGCAAGTCCTTTGGGATAATACGCGTGAAACTGTGTATTCGGTTCCGCAAGTTTCTGCATCAGCATGCCGACTGCCTGTGTCTGATCTTCTGAAACACAGGTCCATTCTGTGAGATTTCCGTCAGCAAATGTCCGCCCACGATAAAATATGCCCTGCTGCAATACACTACGCCACTTCCTGTACAGTGCAATCTGAGCCCTGATCTCCTCAAGTTCCTCTCTGGTACAGTCACAGAAATTACATTCATACCCCAGCACTGCGAATGCGGCAACTGCAAAGCGGGTCGTAAGCGGTGTCCGGCGCAGCGTCTGATGGTTCGGACACGCAGATACATGTGCACTCACCGTCGAGAGCGGATACCCGTAACTGTAATTTGTCTGTATGTCCGCCCTGCAACAGGCATCTGTGTCATCGCTTCCCCAGATCTGCGGAAAATAGCACAAAATGCCGGGATCAAAACGGTTTCCGCCTGCTGCACACCCTTCAAATAAAATTTCCGGAAAACGACGGGTCAGTTCCTCCATGCACCGGTACAGTCCCAGCACATAACGATGTGCCATCTCTCCCTGCTGTGCGGCCGGCAGGCTCTGTGAATAATAATCGGAAAACGTCCGGTTCATATCCCACTTCACATAAGAAACCGGTGCCGAAGAAAAGACCTTTGTCATACTGGCAATGATATACTCCTGCACTTCTCTCCTGCCAAGATCCAGAATTCTCTGGTTTCGTCCTTCTGCATGCGGTTTTCCGGGAATTTCAATGGTCCAATCCGGATGCTTCCGGTAAAGGTCACTGTCCACACTGACCATCTCCGGCTCTACCCAGATTCCAAAAGCAAGCCCCAGATCTGTAATTTTTTTGGCAAGGCGCGATAAGCCGCCGGGCAGTTTTTTTGTATTCGGCACCCAGTCTCCCAACGAAGAAGTGTCATCGTTTCGTCTGCCAAACCAGCCGTCATCCACCACAAACAATTCGATTCCGGCATCTTTTCCCGCCTTTGCCAGCTTTAAGAGCCTGCTCTCACTGATATCAAAATAGCAGGCCTCCCAGCTGTTTAAAAGTACCGGGCGCGGCCTGTTTTTCCAATATCCACGCACGATATGCTCCCGGATAAACGCATGCATCCGCCGGCTCATGCCTCCCCATCCATCCGGTGCATAGGTCATAAAGGCCTCCGGTGCCTGAAACTGTGCTCCCGGCTCCAGTTTCCACGAAAATTCCCGTGGATTGATCCCCGTAAGAAGCCGGAGTTTTCCAAAACTGCTGACCTCCGCAGTCTCACAGTGATTTCCACTGTAGATCAGATGAAATCCGTAACAGTCTCCCTGATCTTCTCCCGTTTTCGGACGGCTCAGCATCACAAACGAATTTGCCCGGCTCGACGTGGTTCCGGTAAAAGAATCATTGACAATTCTGCCACCGGTCAGCGTCTGGTCACAGCGGTGCATCTCCCGCGCCCATGCGCCGCGAAATGTCGTAAAAATATAATCACTGTCATCAAAATCCAGCTGCAGACTCATCAGACGCGTAAGCTGTACATCCTGACTGCTGGCATTGACGATCTTCGCACTCCGTCCGATCACATCTGCCGCCTCATAGACATAGTAGTAGAGCAACAGCTTCAGATCATACTGCCGGTCCACCATTGTCACACACAGCTGCTGCACTTCTCCCGCACTTCCATAGGAACCCGGAAGTCCGTCCAGCGCATCTTTTTTCCCGGTAATAACGGCATCTTCATAGCGGAAATCCAGAGTCCTTGCCCCATCATAAAGAATGGCCTCAACAAACGGCTCACGGATATCGCCCTTTCCGTACGAAGACATTTCCAGCCGCACATCCTCCAGCGAAAAACCGGCATGCTCTTTTTCACAGATATTCACATTTCCCGGTGCAAACACATGCTTTTCCACAAGAATTTCAAGATCATCCGGATGCTCGATATGAATAGTTCTCCCGTAATACAGATGCTCCGGATGTCCCCCCGGCAGAATGGAAAATGCATATGTTGTATGTGCCGTATCCAGTACGAATGCCTGTCCAATTTTACGAATCATAGCTGTCATCCTTTCTTTTAGCAGTTCTCCTGATTTTTAATTGCTGCATTAATCTCCTGCAGCTTTTTCTCTGTCAAAATATATTTTTTCCGAAATACCAATACCGCGATGAGAAGACCGATCATCGGAATTCCCGCCATCGTCAGCCGCAGTCCCAGCACCGAAGAATCCGCTGCACGCGCAA
>OGQI01001961.1_pt1 | contig 13098 bp, 9 predicted proteins | sample 1553171 | NCBI WGS metagenome assembly OGQI01 (sample SAMEA2579988, study PRJEB22360) | human gut metagenome | biome: human gut; feature: human-associated habitat; material: faeces | place: Denmark | collected 2008/2010
AAAGGCTACGCCCCGTTTGCCGGGCCGGATTCCAGGCCGGCAGCCGTAATATCTTCGGGTCTGTCGTATGATTTGTAGATATGGCAACTGCTTAAAAGAGCAGTTGCACACATCAGAGTTATAATTTGTTTCTTCATAATGATAAAAGTATTTATACCTAATACTTATTTAGTATATTGCTCAATTTCAGGTTCTGCGTCAGAGTTATCCACATCTGTCCATTCCATCGGTTTAATCTTCTCCTGCAGGTATTGGAATGCAACGAACAGAGCCGGCACAATAAAGATCTGCAGAATCATACCGATTAACATACCACCGATGGCAGAAGTACCCAGCGTACGGTTACCATTAGCACCTGCACCGGATGCCAGCATTAACGGAATCAAACCGACAATCATGGCCAATGATGTCATCAAGATAGGACGCAGACGGGCTGCGGCACCCAGTACGGCTGCCCACGTTATACTCATACCCATCTTACGACGGTCGAGAGCAAACTCAATAATCAAGATGGCATTCTTTGCCAACAGACCCATCAACATGATCAATGCAATCTGCATATAAATGTCGTTCGACATGGACCCCATTATCATCTTCAGAATGGAGATATTGCCGATAGCACTCATACCGTTGACGAACAGGAAGCTACCCAACAGACCGAACGGAATAGATAAAAGTACGGCAAGCGGCAGGATATAACTTTCATACTGTGCACTCAGCAACAGGTAAACGAATACGAAGCAGAGTACGAAGATTAATCCTGTGGTACTACCACTGGTTTCGGCCTCTTCACGTGCCATACCTCCCAATTCGTAAGCGAAACCGGCAGGCAGATTCTCTTTGGCAACCTCGGCGATAGCAGCCAGTGCCTGACCGGAAGTATATCCGGAAGCAGGAGCAACCATTACTTTCATAGAGGTATACAGGTTGAAACGACTGATAATATCAGGTCCGTATACCTTCTTGATGGAAACGAATTGAGTAATCGGGGCCATTTCATTGCCGTTGCGCACCTTGATGCTGGACAAAGATTCCAGATTCTTGGTTGCTTCGGGTTCTGCCTGAACCATAACACGGTACATCTTACCGAAACTGTTGAAGTTAGAAGCATACAGACCGCCGAAGTATCCCTGCATAGTGCTGAGGATGTCACTTGGACTGATTCCTGCTTTCTTACAAGCAGCAGCGTCAATGTCAAGCATGTACTGCGGGAAGTTCGGGTTGAAGCTCGTCTTTGCGGAGTTGATTTCCGGACGTGCTTCCAGTGCAGCATTGTAATCTTTTACTACGTCGAAGAAGTGGTTCAGGTCACCACCGGTCTTATCCTGCATGTTCAACTCGATATCGCTGGATGCAGAGTAACCCGGAATCATAGGAGGAGCAAAGAACAGTACCTGTGCTTCCTTGATAATCTTCTGTGCACGCATAAAGAGCGTGATATAAACAATGTTAGAGTTTTGCATTGTGGAACGTTCTTCCCAGTTCTTCAGCTTGATGATGATAGAACCGTAAGAAGGTCCTTGTCCACCGATGAAGCTATAACCGGAGATTACCGTACGTGATGCAACGGCTGGTTCAGCAGCTACCAGGCTGTCTACACGGTTTAATACTTCTTGCGCACGTTCCTGTGAAGTACCCGGAGGCAGAGTTACTACACCCATGATGGTACCTGTATCTTCATTAGGCACCATACCCGTCGGAGTGATCTTCATAAAGAAAATCAGCAATACGATAGAACCTGCTACAAGACCGAAACTCAACCATCTCTTCTGGATGAAGAACAATACATTATTCTTGTATTTCTTCAACATCTTGTCGTAAGCCACATTGAAGCCTGTATGGAAGCGACTGATAAATGTCGATTTCTTTTCACCATGTTCATCATGTGGTTTCAGGAAGATGGCACACAATGCCGGACTCAACGTCAAAGCGTTCAATGCGGAGAAACCGATAGCGATGGCCATTGTCAGACCGAACTGTCGGTAGAATGTACCTGCCGTACCACCCATGAAACTTACAGGGATAAATACAGACATCATGACCAGCGTAATAGAAACGATGGCACCACCCAATTCACTCATGGCATCGATGGAAGCGGCACGGGCGGACTTATACCCCTGGTCTAGCTTCGCATGGACACCCTCGACGACGACTATGGCGTCGTCGACCACTATCGCAATGGCAAGCACCATGGCCGAAAGGGTCAGCAAGTTGATACTAAAGCCGATTAGCTTCAGTACGAAGAATGTCGCAATCAATGCTACCGGAATAGCAATAGCGGGGATCAATGTGGAACGGAAATCCTGCAAGAAGATATATACCACAATGAACACAAGGATAAAGGCCTCGATCAAAGTCTTGATAACCTCATGGATAGAGGCGAACAAGAAGTCGTTGGCACTCTGTGCAATATTGATTTTCAGACCGGTAGGCAACTTTTCAGAGTATCCGTCCAATAGTGTTTCCAGGTCATTGATGGTTTGGGTAGCATTACTACCTGCCATCTGGAATACGATACAACTGACAGCTTTATGTCCGTTTACGGTATTGTTGAAGCTGTAAGTCAAACGTCCCAATTCAAGTTCGGCAATGTCTTTCAGGCGGAGTATCTCTCCATTGTCAAGTGCCTTGATAACGATGTTCTCAAACTCCTCTGTTTGTTGCAGACGACCTTTGTAACGTATCGTATATTGGAATGTCTGGTTACCACGTTCACCGAACTGTCCGGGAGCAGCCTCAATGTTTTGTTCAGACAGGGATGCTACTACATCGTTGGGGATTAATTTGTACTGTGCCATGACATCAGGCTTCAGCCAGATACGCATAGAATAGTCCACACCCATCACCATCGCATCACCTACACCGGCAACACGTTTTACTTCAGGGATAAGGTTGATGTTGGCATAGTTTTCCAGGAACTCGATGTTGTATTGGTCTGTCTCATCATAAATAGAGAATACCATCAACATGGAAGTCTGTCTCTTTTGTGTGGTCACACCTACCTTGGTTACTTCGGCGGGCAGCAGACCTTGTGCCATAGATACACGGTTCTGTACGTTTACGGCAGTCATATCCGGGTCGGTTCCCTGCTTGAAGTAAACGGAAATATCGGCAGAACCACTGTTGGTGGCATTGGAAGTCATGTACATCATGTTTTCTACACCATTGATCTGGTCTTCCAGCGGTGCAATAACGGAGTTCAACACCGTTTGAGCGTTGGCACCCGTATAGGTGGCACGCACCGATACGGTTGGTGGTGCAATGTCCGGGTATTGGGTGATAGGCAAGGTTGCCAGACCAATAAGCCCCAGGATTACTATCAGCACGGAGATTACCGTGGATAGTACCGGACGATTAATAAATCTATCTAATTTCATGTTATTTAGTGATTAGGGGTTGGTGATTAGTGATAAGTACCTGCGGTATAATAGCGCAGCCGCTAATCGCTAATCATTAACCGTTAAACGTTAATTGAACGCAGTTTGGATATTGCCTTCTTTCTGGTCTTTCAGTGCTTTCTGATATTCAGCTTCTTTCTCGGCAGGAGTGATAGGAGTGATAGCTGCTCCATCTCTCAGGTTCTGCACACCTTCCATTACTACTTTGTCACCGGCTTTCAAGCCTTCGGTTACGTAGTAATACTTGCCGTCGTTCAGCTTAAACACCTTAATTTCCGTATTCTTCAGGGTGTTGTCAGGCTGCACTACGAATACGAACTTCTTGTCCTGTATTTCTGTAGTGGCCGATTGCGGTATCATAATAACATCTGTCATCGGATTGGGGAATACTACATTACCGGTACTTCCGCTACGCAGCACATTGTGCTTGTTGGGGAAGAGGGCACGCATAGTTACCGAACCGGTAGCCTGATCGATAACACCGCTGATGGTTTCTACGCGGCCACTGTCGGCATACATGGTTCCGTCGATGAGTTGTAATTGTACATCGGGCATTCTTTCCAGAATTTCCTTGATGCTACCACCCTCGCGGATCTGAGACAGCAGTTGTCTTTCGGTCATGGAGAAGTAAGCATACATTTCAGAAATATCGGCTACAGTAGTCAGCGGGTTGGCAACGGAAGGGCTAACCAAACTACCTACACGGTAGGGGATATTACCTACTACACCATCGCTGGGGCTGGTTACACTGGTATACGACAGATTGTTCTTGGCGTTTACTAATTGTGCTTCAGCTTGTGCTAATTGTGCTTTTGTTTGTGCCAGTTGATTCTCTGCCATCTGCAAATCATAGTTGCTGATGATATTCTTTTTGTTCAACTCACGCTTGTTGTTTACGGTAAGTTCCTGCGTGTTCACGGCAGCTTTGGCTGTTTCAACAGCAGCTTTGGCTGAGTTCACGGCAGCTTGATACTGTACGGGGTCAATGCTGAACAACACTTGTCCCTTGCGTACTACTGAACCTTCGTCTACATGCAGTTTGGTGATGAAACCGCTTACCATGGGGCGGATTTCTACATCTTGTTTACCTCTGATCGTAGCCGGATAGCTGTTCGTTAAGTTGGCAGTGGTTGTTTCCACTGTAATCACTGCAAATTCGGGTGCTTTACCCGTAGTTTTGTCACTTTGTCCGCAACTGAACAGTGACAGGCAACATGCCAATAAAATCAATCTACTCTTCATACTTGTAATTATTCTCTGTCTTTTGGTTTATTTTTTCATCTTGGTAAAAAAGGCTTTTTATGTTTTGTCATAGTTGGATAATACGGAGGACAAAGGGGAAAACTAAAAGCACTCTTCGGGTTTTCCAGCTGCAAAATTATCTATTTTTGAACAGATTAGTTCTATTTGCGTCTATTTTTAACTATGTTTCATACATATCTTATATATAAGTCTCCAATATGCCATTCTAATCAGCTTTTACCTCTCCGGTTTCTATATTACAGAAAGGAATAATATTCCCATTACGAGTGAAGCTATTTCCCATTACGACTGAAGCTAGCTCCCACTACGACTGAAGGTACTTCCCACTACGACTGAACTCGTGTTTCATTGCGACTGATTGTTGTGGAACACCCAGTGGGTTGTCACACAGGTAGTTGCCCGCTTTCTCAGGGTCTTGCTAAAGTATCTTCTCTTTCATCCTCCCGATTGAACCTTTCCTTTATTTTATCTGTTTTTACTGTCTTCTTGCTCTTTTTTGATTAAAATACTGTAAAGCATTCTGTTTATTAAGGGATAACCTTTATTTTTGCAGCATATTACGTAATAAATATTTAGATATGAAGTCTCTTTTCAATCGTCTGGCAGGTGTTGCCGTTGTTGGTGTCGTGCTTTATTCTTGCGCCAGCATCGGTCGTCCGGAAGGTGGTGCTATTGATGAAACCCCTCCACGCTTCGTAGGTAGTACGCCTGCGCCGGGCGCGCTTAATAATAACCGGAAGAAAATTACGATTGAATTCGATGAATTCATCAAGCTTGAGAAACCCGGGGAGAAGATCGTGATTTCTCCACCTCAGGTGCAACAACCGGAGATAAAGGCGAATGGGAAGAAGGTGGTAATCACCTTAAAGGATACTCTCAAACTGAATACTACTTATTCGATAGACTTCTCGGATGCTATTCAGGACAATAATGAAGGTAATCCGTTGCCCGATTTCGGGTTTACTTTCTCCACGGGTTCCGTTATCGACTCGATGGTGGTTTCCGGTACCGTGCTGAATGCAGCCAATCTGGAACCGGTGAAAGGTATGCTGGTAGGTATGCATTCCAATTTAGCTGACTCGGCCTTTACTACGATACCTTTTGAACGTGTAGGTCGTACCGACAGTCGCGGACGTTTCACAATTCGGGGTGTTGCTCCGGGCGAATACCGCATCTACGGATTGCAAGATGCTGACCAAAACTTCTATTATAGTCAGCCCACTGAAATGATTGCTTTCGAAGACTCCCTGATTATTCCTGCCATGGATGAACGGACACGTCTTGATACACTCTGGAAAGATTCTCTGACGATAGATACGATCATGGAGAGAGCTTATACTCATTTTTCTCCGGATGACGTTATATTGCGCTGTTTCAAAGAACGGGTTTTGTCGCAACGTCTCATCAGGAGCGAACGTCCCGAATCCCGGAAATTCTCTTTCTATTTCTCTACTCAGGCTGACAGCCTGCCGTTGTTGAAGGGACTGAATTTCGATGAAACCAACGCTTTCATCGTGGAGAAGCCTACCGGACGCATTGATACGCTTCATTATTGGATAAGAGACTCTTTGATCTATAAGATGGATACTTTGAAGATGAGTCTCACTTACCTCTATACGGATACGCTCAACCAGTTGGTACCGCGTACGGATACTCTGAGACTTGTATCGAAAATTCGACCTAAGTCCGAGAAAGAACTTGAAAAGGAACGTGAGAAGAAAGAAAAGGAACTGGAAAAAGCCAAAAAGAAAGCGGAGAAAGAGGGTAAGGAGTATGTAGAACCGACGGTATTCTTACCTGTAGATGTATATGCACCGGGTACGATGGATATCTACGACTACATCTCTCTTACGTTTACTGAACCGTTGGCAACTGCTGCTGATGGTGCCATTCATCTGAAACAGAAAGTAGACAGCTTGTGGAATGATGTCCCTTACGACTTTGTTCCGGACTCTCTGAATCTGATGCGCTATAATGTTTATGCAGATTGGGTGCCCGGTGAAAGCTATGCTTTTGAAGTCGACTCGACGGCTTTTCATGGAATATATGGCCTTTTCACCGATAAGATAAAGAAAGAATTTAAGGTGAAGAAACCTGAAGAGTATGGGCAAATATTCTATAATGTGACGGGAGCGGATTCGATTGCTTTTGTAGAATTGCTGGACGCACAGGATAAAGTGGTACGTACAGTGCCGGTTGTCGATGGTAAGGCAGATTTCTACTTCCTGAATCCCGGCAAATATAGTGCGCGCCTTATAAATGATACGAATGGAAACGGTGTGTGGGACACCGGAAAATACGAAGACAAACGGCAACCGGAGAAAGTGTATTACTATCCTCAGGTGATAGAACTGAAAGCTAATTTCGACTTGACCCAGGATTGGAACATATATGAAAAGCCGCTGGATAAACAGAAACCGGATGAACTTAAAAAACAAAAACCAGATGAAGACAAGAAAAAGAGAAACCAGAATAACCGCAGCTCCGGCAATAACCGGTAAGCGCGGATGGGTGTTCTGCCTGTTGGGAGCACTATTACTTACGATGATGTCCACGCCTGCCAAGGCACAATGTACGGCTCAAAACACCGCATTTCAGTCCGGCGAGCACGTGATGTACGATTTATATTTTAATTGGAAGTTTATCTGGAAGAAGGTGGGGCTGGCAAGTCTGACCACCTTCTCCACTACTTATCAGTCACAACCTGCCTACCGCTTCAACCTGCTTTCAGTAGGAAGTAAAAAGACCGATTTCTTCTTTAAGATGCGTGATACGCTGACTTGCTATGTCAGTGAAAAGCTGGAGCCGCTCTACTTCCGTAAAGCGGCCGAAGAGGGTGACCGCTATACGGTGGATGAAGCTTGGTTTTCATATAAGGATGGCGTATCCAACGTGAAACAGAGGCGTATCTGGCACAATCCGGTCCGCGATCCGCAAGAGATGGAATACAGTGACAGCCGTTGCATCTTCGATATGTTGAGTATCCTGGCGCAGGCGCGTTCTTACGATCCGGCAGATTATAAAATAGGCGACCGGATTCTTTTCCCTATGGCCACCGGACGTAAGGTAGAAGAACAGACGCTGATTTACCGGGGCAAAGAAGATGTAAAAGCCAATAATGATACGATTTATCGTTGCCTCGTATTCTCTTTTGTAGAATATAAGAAAGGAAAGGAAAAAGAAGTGATTACTTTCTTTATCTCAGATGATAAGAATCATCTCCCGATTCGTCTGGATATGTATCTTAACTTCGGGTCGGCAAAGGCTTTCCTGAAGAGCGTACAAGGAAATCGTTATCCGATGACGTCGGTAGTAAAGAAGAAATGAGATAGTTATAAGCTGAACGGCAGCGGATCCCCTTTTCTGAATACGCTGGACTCGAATGTAGCAATCAATTTTCCGTCTTGATTCGTGATATCTATCTGGTAATATCCGGTAGTACGTCCGATGTACCGTTCGCGTGCTTCGGCATACAGCGTGTCGCCCGGTCCGCTGGCGCGCAAAAAGGTGATATTGGAAGACAGGGAGAAAGCCAATGTACCATGTGAATTAGCAGCGGCGGCCAGTGCCAGGTCTGCAAGAGTGAAGATGGCTCCGCCTTGGGTGCGATGTCCTGCGTTAAGGTGATTCTCCGTGATAACGAGGCGTGCCTTACTATATCCTTCGCGTACTTCCAGTAGTTCTACACCGGTTTGTTCTGCAAAGAGATCTTTCTTGAAAAATTCTTGTGGAGTCATGTTTTCAATATGATTAAAAAGTTCAATCTGTATGATTTATGTGCAAATGTAACAATTTTGCTCTTTTCCTGTATAATTTAGGAGGGTCTTTTCTGTAAACCTGCGCTACTTTTGCTGACGAAAGAATACGAAACTTTAATAAACAAATCATTATTATGAAAACAATCCTCACGACATTGGGAATATCCCTCCTAGTTTTGGCGGGTTGCACAAGTCAGAAGCAGACCGAGAGCAACTTTATCCAAGAGAATATTGATAATGCGGTGGCGCAGGAGACCATTCAGACCGACATTATCGAAAAGTCAGGGAAAATTCTGAATCCAAGAACTATCAACAAAGACGGTAGCATTGTTTATGTACCCATTGATGACTGGTGTTCCGGTTTTTTCCCCGGTAATATCTGGCATATGTATGAGTTGACCGGTGATAAGAAATGGTTGCCGCTGGCTGAGAAGTATACAGAAGCGCTGGATTCCGTGCAATACCTGACCTGGCATCATGATGTGGGCTTTATGATTGGTTGCAGCTATCTGAACGGATATCGTTTTGCCGGTAAAGAAGAATACAAGCCTGTGATTATTCAGACGGCTAAGTCTCTTTCTACCCGTTTCCGTCCGGCGGCAGGCGTACTTCAGTCTTGGGATGCCGATAAAGGTTGGCAGGCAGAACGCGGTTGGAAATGCCCGGTTATTATAGATAATATGATGAACCTGGAACTATTGTTCGAAGCTTCCAAGCTTTCAGGCGATTCCACTTATTATAATGTTGCCGTGAAGCATGCCGATACCACCATGAAGAACCATTTCCGTGCCAATAACAGCTGTTATCACGTAGTGGATTATGATCCCGTAACCGGTGAGGTACGTAAGAAACAAACCGCACAGGGGTATGCTGACGAATCCGCCTGGGCACGCGGACAGGCATGGGCTATTTACGGATACACCATGTGTTACCGTTATACCCACGATCAGAAGTATCTTGATATGGCTGAAAAGATTTATAACTTTATCTTCAATAATCCGAACTTGCCGGAAGACCTTGTACCGTATTGGGACTTTGATGCTCCCAATATTCCGAACGAACCCCGTGACGTTTCGGCTGCTGCATGTACGGCATCTGCTTTGTACGAGTTGAGTACATACATTCCCGGCAAAAACTATAAGGAAACAGCAGATAAGATTATGGAAAATCTCGGTTCTCCGGCTTATCGTGCAGAAGTGGGCACAAACGGTAATTTCATTCTGATGCACTCTGTAGGCAGTATTCCTCATGGTGCTGAGATTGATGTTCCGTTGAATTATGCGGACTATTACTTCCTGGAAGGAATTATGCGCAAAAGAGACTTGGAATCAAACAAGAAGCTGTTTTAATTCACATGCTGAAGCTATAAATGATAATTTAGGGGCGTAGAGCCCCGGCAAAGTTTCCATTCGGTGTGATAGCAACAGTATCTCACCGATAAATTCCCATTTATAATTTCAACGTAATTTAATAAGAATAAAATGATAAATCGGTTTAGTTTGTTTTTGGGAGGCTTGGGCCTGTTTGCCCTGCAAGGCTGCAAAACTCAGCAGGGAGAGCAGGCACAACTTCCGAATGTTATTTATGTCTTCCCCGACCAGTACCGTAATCAGGCTATGGAGTTCTGGGGACAGGATGGGTTTCGCGACAAGGTGAACTTCCGCAATGATCCGGTGCATACTCCTAACTTGAATAGCTTTGCCCGTGAAGCGTTGGTGTTAAGTTCTGCCCAAAGTAACTGTCCGTTGAGTAGCCCTCATCGGGGTATGCTGTTGACGGGGATGTATCCCAATAAAAGCGGAATACCTTTGAACTGTAATTCAAACCGGCCTATCAGTTCCCTGCGTGCCGACGTGGATTGCATAGGTGACGTATTTAATAAATCCGGATATGACTGCGCTTATTTTGGTAAGTTACACGCTGACTTTCCTACACCGAACGATCCGCAACGTCCCGGTCACTATGTAGAAGATCGAATACCTGCCTGGGATGCCTATACGCCGAAAGAACGCCGTCACGGCTTTAATTACTGGTACTCCTACGGTACTTTTGATGAACATAAGAATCCCCGTTACTGGGATACGGATGGAAATCGTCACGATCCGAAAGAATGGTCACCGTTGCATGAGTCCAAGATGGTGGTTTCCTATCTGAAGAACGAAGGGAATGTACGTGATCCGAAGAAGCCTTTCTTTATAATGGTGGGTATGAATCCGCCCCACAGCCCGTATCGTTCATTGGATGATTGTATGGAAGAAGATTTCAATCTGTACAAAGATCAACCTCTGGACAGCCTTCTTATCCGTCCCAATGCAGATAAGAAGCGTGAAAAAGCAGAGAGCGTTCGCTACTACTTTGCCTCTGTTACCGGTGTAGACCGTGCTTTCGGACAGATCCTTGAAACACTGAAAGAGCAGGGTTTGGATAAGAATACGATTGTGATCTTTGCTTCCGACCATGGTGAAACAATGTGTAGCCAGTTCACGGATGATCCGAAGAATTCTCCTTATTCCGAATCTATGAATATACCGTTCCTGGTACGTTATCCCGGTCATATCCAGCCGCGTGTAGACAATCTTCTGATGTCCGCGCCGGATATTATGCCGACTGTCCTGGGGCTGTGTGGTTTGGGCGATTCCATTCCGTCTAATGTGCAGGGACGCAACTGGGCACCTCTTTTCTTCGATGAAAAGGCGGAAATTGAACGTCCCGGTGGTGCTTTGTATATCCAGAATCTGGACGGAGAAAAGGATGCGGATGGTAAAGTGCAGACTTATTTCCCTTCTTCAAGAGGATATAAGACGGCACGCTATACTTTGGCTTTCTATATTGATAAGAAAGACCATAAGCTGAAGAAAAGCCTGTTGTTTGATGATGAGAAGGACCCTTATCAGATGAATAATCTTCCGTTGGAAGAAAATAAAGAAATCGTTGCAGAACTTTGCCGTGAGATGGGCAAGGAGTTGAAGGCGATAGATGATCCCTGGTATAAGGAACGTATTCTTTCCGACATGATACCTTACTAAAACTCTCTTTTCTAAATGAAACTGCCTCCCCCGATTCGCTTGGATCAGAGGGAGGCAGCTTTTTTATAGGGTAGTGGAGCTTATTTATTCAGCTTCCACTCGCAACCGTCTTTACCGTCTTTTATCTCAAAACCGAGTGCTGTAAGTTCATTGCGAATCTTATCACTGGTAGCCCAGTCTTTATTGGCTTTGGCCTTCATGCGCTCTTCCAGTAACATATCTACTACTTTACCGAAAGCAACTTCACGTTCTTCATTGGAATTGTTTTCTTCTTTCAGTCCCAGAATGTCGAAGCAGAAAAGATGGAAAGTTTCTTTCAGCTCTTTCAGATCATCGGCAGTGATGGTGTCGTTGCCTGCAATGATGTTGTTAATCATTCTGGCTCCGTCGAAAAGATGAGCAATGACTATCGGGGTATTCAAGTCATCATTCATGGCTTCATAGCACTTCTCACGCACTGCTTTCACATCTACGCTGGAAGTGGCGGACGGAGTGATCTTTTCCAGTCCGTTCACGGCATCCATCATTCGGGTTAATCCCTTTTCCGCTGCTTGCAAGGCTTCGTTACTGAAGTCTACCGTGCTGCGATAGTGAGCTTGCAGGATGAAGAAGCGGATGGTCATCGGACTGTATGCTTGTGTCAGCAACTTATGTGTGCCGTTGAAGAACTCGTCCAGATTGATGAAGTTACCGTAAGACTTACCCATCTTCTGTCCGTTGATGGTAATCATATTGTTGTGCATCCAGTAATGTACCATGTCATTGCCCTGTGATGCAACCGATTGAGCAATCTCACATTCGTGGTGAGGGAAGATAAGGTCCATACCACCACCGTGAATATCGAAATGTTCGCCGAGGTATTTCTTACCCATGGCCGTACATTCGGCATGCCATCCCGGGAAACCGTCGCTCCATGGAGAAGGCCAGCGCATGATATGCTCCGGTTGGGCGCATTTCCATAAGGCGAAGTCGGCGGGGTTATGCTTTTCAGCTTGTCCGTCCAGTTCGCGGGTGGTGTTCAGTACGTCATCCAGATTGCGGCCGGAGAGTTTTCCGTAATGGTAATCCTTATTGTATTTCTCTACGTCAAAGTAGACAGAGCCTTCACTGACATAAGCATAGCCATTCTTCAGGATCTCTTTCACCAGCTCTATCTGCTCGATGATGTGTCCCGAAGCGTGCGGTTCGATGCTGGGTGAAAGTACGTTCAGCGCTTCCATTGCCTTGTGGTAACGGTTGATGTAGTATTGCGCTACTTCCATCGGCTCCAATTGTTCCAGTCGTGCTTTCTTGGCTATTTTGTCTTCTCCGTCGTCAGCGTCATGTTCCAGATGGCCTACATCGGTGATGTTGCGGACATAACGTACCTTATATCCCAAATGGGTAAGGTAGCGGAAAAGCAAGTCGAAAGTAATGGCAGGACGTGCATGTCCCAAGTGCGCGTCACCGTAAACGGTAGGACCGCAGACATACATACCTACATGTGGAGCGTGCAGTGGCACGAATAGCTCCTTTTTCCTATCTAAGGTGTTGTAAATTGTCAGTTGATGTTCCATAACGTTTGAGTTTTAGTTTTTTAAAGAGCACAAAGTTACCATAAATCTCTGGAATAACCTCGAAAAACGGGAGAAATGGCACTAAATGGCTTAATGT
>OGQI01001963.1_pt1 | contig 13088 bp, 10 predicted proteins | sample 1553171 | NCBI WGS metagenome assembly OGQI01 (sample SAMEA2579988, study PRJEB22360) | human gut metagenome | biome: human gut; feature: human-associated habitat; material: faeces | place: Denmark | collected 2008/2010
GAGCCGTTCGGGAATCGGCAGCTTTTCGATCTCCCGCTCGATAAACTTCTCGATCCGCTGGAATTTATCCTGTTCCTGTTCGCTGACGAACGTGATCCCGGTACCGGTCGCACTCGCACGGGCCGTACGACCGATCCGGTGGATGTAATCTTCCGGGTCGTGCGGCACGTCGTAATTGATCACCGTACCGATATCCTCGATGTCGATTCCGCGCGCCACAATGTCCGTAGCCACGAGGATATCGATCTTACCGTTGCGGAAATCGAGCATCACCGCTTCTCGCTGCTCCTGTTCCAGATCGGAATGCATCGCGCCGACGTTCAGCTTCATTTGCTTCAGCGTGCGCGCCAGCTCTTTGGTCTTCAGCTTCGACGACGAGAAAATAATCGTTTTCGTCCCCGAAGGCCGGGCGAACAATTCGCGGATAATTCCGATTTTCTGGTTTTCGTAACATACGTAAGCCACTTGGCTGATCGCCTCGTTGGGTTTGGATATGGCGATGTTCACCTCGGACGGATCGCGCAGGATTTGTTTGGCCAACTGCCTGATTTTCGGAGGAAGCGTCGCCGAGAACATCACGGTCTGCCGCTGGGCGGGCAACTCGGCGACGATCTTCATAATATCGTCGAAGAATCCCATATCGAGCATCCGATCGGCCTCGTCGAGCACGAAATAGCGCACGTGCGACAGATCCACCCCGCTGTTCTGAATATGGGCCAGCAGGCGTCCGGGCGTAGCGATCACGATGTCGGAGCCCATGATCATCCCCTGTTTCTGCTGACTCCAGCCGATACCGTCGCCACCGCCGTAAACGACCGTCGTCGAAAGGGGTAAAAAGTAGGAAAAACCCTGAAACTGGATATCGATCTGCTGCGCCAGCTCGCGCGTGGGAACTACGATCAGCGATTTCACCACATTGTCCGGATTGCCCTCGTGCAGCAAACGGTCCAACAACGGAAGCGTATAGGCGGCCGTTTTGCCGGTGCCGGTTTGAGCGCAAGCGATCAGATCTTTTCCTTCGAGAATAATGGGAATAGTTTGTTCCTGAACGGGGGTCATCTCTTTGAAGTTCATCGTTTCGATTCCTTCCATGATGCCTTCGTGCAGGCCGAGTTCGTCGAATTTCATCTTTTTCGTATTAAAATCATACAAAGATACGGAAACAATCCGCTTTATTCCAGCAGGAACCGGCAAAAAACGATGAAAATATTCCAAACCGCACGCTTTCACGTTCCGGCCGAAAATACCCCGGCGCCGTTTCTTTGTACAGAGTACTACAAATCACGCGCATACCGGACAACAGACGAAACGCCCCGGCCGCGCCTATCCCTCCCGTTTCATCGTCTCGATAAAATCCGTTACCTGTGCCAGGCACTCTTCGGGCGTTTGCAATCCGTCGCAACGGGTTTCCAACGGACACCGGCCGGTATGCGTACGGTTGACGATATGCGGCACGCAAAGCCTGTAACCGGTGCCGACCGCATTTTTCTCCAGCAAATCGAGGGCCGGCCGGCTGATCACATCCGCAAATACCTCTTCGACGCCGCCCAAAGCCAGCAACGCTGCGGCCGCCTTGCCCACGACCTTATCCGCGACGAAAGCCCCGCGCAGGAGCCCGGGTTCCTCTTTCAGCAGCCGGTACAAGTCTTTCACGCCCCGTTCATAGAATACCCGCATATCGGAACCGTTACGAATCACGCACGAACACCGTTCCGCAAAGAGCCGGTCAATCGCCTGCCTTCGCAACTCCGGAGTTATTCCGTTTGTATCCCTTGCCATACTCCGTTCATTTTAGTTAGAATGCACGCCCCTGCTTCAGATCTTCGACGAATTTGTCGATGCGCTGCATCTCCGCGGGAATGTTGATGCTTTGCGGACAATGGGGATTGCACTGGTTACAGCCGATGCAATGATTGGCCTGCCGCAAGCGCGGCACCGAACGGTCGTAGCCAACCAGAAACGCCCGCCGCGCTTTCCGGTAATTCGCATCCTGCGACGAAGAGGGCATATTACCTTCGTTGATACACTTGTTGAAATGCAGCAGAATGCCCGGAATATCCAATCCGTAAGGGCACGGCATACAATATTTGCAGTCGTTGCAGGGAATGGTCGGATAACGCAGCAACGCCTGCGCCGTCTCTTCCAGGAACTCCTTGTCCGAACCGGTCAGTTCCTCAAGCGGCGAATAGGTACGCAGATTATCCTGCAGATGCTCCATGTAAGTCATACCGCTCAGCACGGTCAGCACGCCGGGAAACGATCCCGCGAAACGGAACGCCCACGAGGCGACGCTCGCTTCCGGACGACGTTGCTTCAGTTTAGCGGCGATATGGTCGTGCACGTTCGACAGCCGGCCGCCCAGCAGCGGCTCCATGATGACGGCCGGAATACCCCGTTTTTCGAGTTCACCGTAAAGATATTCGGCGTCAGTATTCCTATCGTTGACCTCTTTGGCGTGTTTCCAGTCGACGTAATTGAGTTGGATCTGCACGAAATCCCATTTGATCTCATCGTGCCGCGCAAGCAGGTAATCGAAGACCTCGATATCGCCGTGATACGAGAATCCCAAGTTTCGGACACGTCCCGCTTCGCGTTCGGCAACGAGAAAATCGAGCATCCCGTTATCGAGATAGCGTCCTTTCAGCGCCTCCATACCGCCCATACCGATGCCGTGAAGCAACAGGTAGTCGAGATAATCGACCTGCAACTCCTTGAACGAATTGCGGTACATCGCCAGCGAAGCTTCCCGGCTCCAAGTCGCAGGAGCAAAGTTAGACAATTTGGTGGCAATCAAATACTTGTCGCGCGGATGACGGCTCAGCGCAATGCCCGTTGCGCGTTCCGAACGCCCTTTACAATAAGCGGGCGACGTATCGAAATAGTTGACGCCGTGCGCGATGGCGTAATCGACCAGCGAATTGACCATCTGCTGGTCGATCTGCTCGTCGCTGCTGTCGGCAACGGTCGGCCAGCGCATACAACCGTACCCCAGCAACGACACGCGGTCGCCCGTAGTCGGATTAGTGCGGTAGGTCATCTTATCGGTCGGAACCTCGCCTTGCGCCGAGCGGTCGCCCGACGCCGGATTGCGCTTCGGACGGCAACCGGACAGCGCAACCGCCGAAACGGCCGCTCCCGCGCCGAGTCTTTTCAGAAATTCGCGCCGGTCTATTTTCTCTTTTTTTATCTTTTTTTCCATGAGTTCGCAATCTTAAATCGTTCTGTGATTTTCGTGTCCTTCGATATAGATCGCACTGAACGGACGCGCCGGGCAAAGGTTTTCGCACGCGCCGCAGCCGATGCACCGCTCTTCGTTCACAACGGGGATTTTCGGAGAATCCGCCGTATCGGGATCGGACGGAACCATCGTAATGGCTCCCGTCGGACAATGGCGAGCGCAGTTGCCGCAATCCACCCCGTCCGTAAGCGGCACGCAGTTCTCTTTCACCCAGACGGCATGGCCGATCTGAATCGACGATTTTTCCGCAAGACCGGTCAGGCGTATCGCATCCGTCGGACAAACCTCGGCGCATTTAGCGCACTCCGGACGACAGTAACCACGCTCATAAGACATTTCGGGCTGCATCAGGGTTGCCAGACGGGCCGAAGGCCGCAATACGCCGTCGGGACATACCGACACGCAGAGCTGGCAGCCGGTACAGTGGGCCGCCATATTCCGGAGACTCCGGGCTCCGGGCGGGACGACGGGCGTCGCCCGATCCGGTATCTTCTTGTCCAAAATAACTGCCAGGCCGCCGTCCACTTTTTTCTCCTGCGCCCGGACGGCTGCCGAAGCGGCCAACAGTCCCAGACCGGTCAAAAAACTGCGGCGGGCTGTATCCGGCTTTCGCGTATCGCCGACCGCTTCGAAAGCGACGGCCGGTTTCGCACCGGTTTTCGCAAACCGGAACCGATAACCGACGGCTCCCTGCCGGCAAGCGTCGATACAATCCATACAATCCATACAATCCACGCACCGGCTGTAATCGATCCGATGCTTCGACGAATCAATGCAGGCCGCTTTGCATTTACGCGCACAAAGACCGCAACCGTTGCATTTTTCCGTATCGATCACCGGACGGAACAGGGAATACCTGGAGAAAAAACCCAGCACCGTACCCACCGGGCAAATCGTATTGCAATAAGTACGACCGTTACGCCATGCCAGCACGATCAGCGTCACGAAAGTAACGGCGGCCACGAGAAAAGTCGGCAGACTTTTCATCCACACCTCCGTCCGGTAGAAAGCGTAACTGCCGGCCCTTTCGGCCAGATAGGCCAGCAGGTTGTTTCCCCACTGATACGCGGGAGCGAACAGGTTTTGCACGATGCGGCCGTAGGAACTGTACGGAGCGAGCAACGCCACCAGCGAACCGATACCGGCGACCGCTGCGACGACGAACAACGCCAGCGCACCGTACCTCAGCCACGATACGGCCGGCGAATACGAAAAACGGTATTTTTTCTTTTTCCGTTTCCCGCTGATCCACGAAATCGCATCCTGAAATACCCCCAACGGGCAGATCACCGAACAGTAGACACGCCCCGACAGAAGCGTCAACGCCAGCAGCGCCACGATTACGCCGACATTCAGCGCCAGTACCGCCGGCAAGAATTGAATTTTCGCCAGCCACCCGAACCACGCGTGCAACGTTCCCGTAAAATCGAGAAACAACAATGTGATCAGCGTAAAACAGACGACGGCAAGCGTTACTCTTATTTTTCGCAACATAGGCTTTTATATATTATCGTTCTTTCGTTTCCATCTTTTACTCCCCGCACCACAAAAATACCTAAAAACAGGCCATATCGACCGTACCCGAATTACGGATAATCCTACCCGTATTACAGACGGGAAACACGTATGCATAAGGATATTTCCCCGATGTTCGCAAAATTAAAAAAACTTATAACAATTTCACGATCGCTTTTTATTTATAACGATCCGGAACGGAACCGTTCGCGCCCGCTTCGCGGGTTTCGAAAGAGGGTCCGCCTCGGCGAAAGCCGCCGCCGGCCCGCTATGCATCGCCTGTCGCCGAACAGGTCCGGCATCGGGCAGGATTTACATTCCCGCCGCTTCGCAACGCGCCGACGCCGTCATTCCCGCGTCCGGGCAAGAGTATCTGAAAACAAAAACATCCGCACAACCGCCTCACGGCCGGCTGTACGGACATCTGCAATTATCTCAAATCGCGGAGAAGGCGGGATTCGAACCCGCGATACCCTTTTGAGGTATACACACTTTCCAGGCGTGCTCCTTCGACCGCTCGGACACTTCTCCTAAAAACTTTTACTGAAACTTCCGAGCCGGGGTCGAAGTAGTGTTCGGCTCAAAAAGCGCGGCAATGTACGAAAAAATCCTGAATTATTAAAACCGGACGGCATTTTATCGCAAAAGATATTCCGTCGTAACGTTTACCGGCCCGCTCCGGGAGTGGAAAACGTCAGAAGAACGCGTCGCCGAATATCTTCCGGACGCTCCGGGCGGTCGTCTCCGCCACTTCGTCCGGCGAAATACCGTAAATCGCGGCGATCCGTTCGCAGATCAGCGGCAGGTAACCGCTTTCGTTCCGTTTGCCGCGGTACGGCACCGGAGGCAGGTATGGAGAATCGGTTTCGAGAAGCAGCTCGTCGAGCCGCATGGCCGGCAGCACTTCGGCCACGGCCGATTTTTTATACGTGACCGGACCGCCGATCCCGAAACAGAACGTCCCGACCGCCCGAATCCGCCGGTAATGTTCGGCCGTTCCGCAAAAACTGTGCATCACCCCGCGCAAACCCCGTCCGCCGAAATCCTCCAGCAATCCGCACATCTCGTCCCAGGCATCCCGCGTATGGATGGCGACCGGCAGGTCGTAAGCCAGCGCCAGTTCGATTTGGAAGCGCAACGCCTGCATCTGCTGTTCCCGGAAATCGCGGCTCCAGTAGAAATCGAGTCCGATCTCGCCGACACCGCAGAAACGAATCCCCGCGGGAGGCGCCTGCAAGTACTCCGCCACGCGGTCGAGATCGGCCCGGTAGTCCGGATTGCCATTCACAGAAGTCGGGTGCAGCCCCATCATCGGGCGGCAATACGCCGGATAACGCCTCGACAGGGCGAACATCGCATCGTAGGACTCGCGGTCGACGGCGGGCAATAGCATCTTCCCCACTCCGGCGGCCTGCGCGCGCGCGATCGCTTCGTCCCGGTCATCGTCGAAAGCGACGTCGTACATATGGCTATGCGTATCGATCAACATCTGACGTAAAAACTACCCCGCAACGAGCGGATCAATCCTGAAAATTCGAGTTCCAACAGCAGCGGCGACAATTCCTGCGGCGCAATCCCGCTGCGCAGGCTCAATTCCTCCGACGATACGGGAACGTCGGTGCCGATCAACTGCAATACCGCTTCTTCCGGCGAACCGGCAAGTATATCGATCGGCGATTGCCTCGCCGGTTTCCGCACCGGTTCAACCGGATCGGCAGGCTGCCAGTTCAGCGCCTCGACCACATCCTGTCCGCAGCATACCATCTGGGCTTTCAAGCTCTTGATCAGGCCGTTCGTTCCGTCCGACGACGAGTCGGAGACGCGCCCCGGAACGGCCATAACGATCCGGTGATAACCGTCGGCCATCCCCGCGGTCACCAGCGAGCCGCCGCGACGGTGCGATTCGACGACCAACGTCCCGTCGCTCAGGCCGGCGATAATCCGGTTCCGGCAAATGAACGAAGAGCGTTCGGTCTTATACCCACTGCAAAACTCGGTCACCACGGCGCCGCCTTCGTGCACCATGCGGCGGGCATCCCGCGTATGTTCTCTCGGATAGATGCGATCCAGCGGATGCGCGACGACCCCGACCGTAGCGAGTCCGGCCTGCATGGCAGCCCTGTGCGCCGCAATGTCGATCCCGAAAGCCAATCCGCTCACCACCACGGTATCGGGACACAGGCCGGCCACTTCGCGGATAATCCGTTCGCATACGCCGGCCCCGTACACCGTGCAATCGCGCGTGCCGACAACCGTGAGCCAACGTCCCCGGTTCAGATCGATATCCCCGCTGACATAGAGCACATGCGGATAATCAGAACACTCCCGAAGCCGCTGCGGGTAGTCGGGCGACAACGAATCGATAGCCCGGATCCCGTTGCGACGGATCGAATCGACCTCTTTCGCAGCCCGTTCGTGATACTCCCGGCGGCTGATTCGCTGCGCCAGGTCGGGTCTCAGTTCGGCCCGTTCGACGATTTCATCGGCAGTCGCGGCGAATAGCCGTTCCGCCGAACCGAAACAGGCGATCAGATGGATCGCCGTCCTGGATCCCACCCCGGGATACAGCGTCAATGCAATATCATCCACCAACATATGCTGAACGTTTAAACGATCGGTTATCAACTCAATTCAACCGCCCCGGACAAAATACATCGCCCAGGCTTACCGCCGCCCGTACATCTTCTCGTAATACTTTTCGTACTCGCCGCTGGTCACGCTGTCGAGCCACGCCTGATTGTCCAAGTACCAGCGCACGGTTTTTTCGATACCTTCCTCGAACTGCAGGCTCGGTTCCCACCCCAGTTCGTTTTTCAGCTTCGTCGAATCAATGGCATAGCGCAGATCGTGCCCCGCCCGATCGGTCACGTAAGCGATCAGCTTTTCGCCCGCTTCCTCCGGACGCCCCAGCAAACGATCGACCGTCCGGATGACCACCCGGATCAAGTCAATGTTTTTCCATTCGTTGAAACCGCCGATGTTGTAGGTTTCGGCGATTCGGCCCCGATGGTAAACCGCGTCGATCGCCCGCGCGTGATCTTCCACATAGAGCCAGTCCCGCACGTTCTCGCCCCTGCCGTAGACGGGCAGCGGCTTGTCGTGACGAATATTATTGATAAACAGCGGGATCAGTTTCTCGGGAAACTGATAAGGCCCGTAGTTGTTCGAACAGTTGGTAATCACGGTAGGCAGTCCGTAAGTATCGTGAAACGCCCGCACGAAATGATCGCTGCCCGCCTTCGAAGCCGAATAGGGACTGTGCGGGTCGTACTTGGTCGTTTCGGTGAACAGCGTCCCGTCGAATCCCAGCGCGCCGTAAACTTCGTCGGTCGAAACGTGGTAAAAACACCGGCCGTCATAATCGCCGTTCCAATACTCACGCGCGGCCTGAAGCAGCGAAAGCGTCCCCAGCACGTTGGTTTTCGCAAAGGTGAACGGATCCTTGATACTGCGGTCCACATGGCTCTCGGCCGCCAGATGGATCACCCCGTCGATCGAATACGTCCGGAAGATCTCTTGCATCTTTTCATAGCGGCAAATATCTTCTTTTACGAACGTATAATTCGGCGCATTTTCGACATCCCGCAGGTTTTCCAGGTTGCCCGCATAGGTTAGTTTGTCGAGGTTGACGATTCGGTAATCGGGATATTTATTTACAAACAGCCGGACGACATGCGAGCCGATAAACCCGGCTCCTCCGGTAATCAGAATGTTCTTTTTCATCGCTTTTTGTCTTTATTTTTCGGTCGGGACGGACAGGATCGCCATGCATTCCCGCAACGAATCCAGCCAATAGGGAACACGGACGCCGGCCTCCCTGATTTTATCTTTTGCAAGCACGCTGTAAGCCGGACGACGGGCCGGAGTCGGATAAGCCGCCGTCTCGATCGCTCCGACGCGGATATCGATCCCCGCCAGCGCAAATACCGCTTTCGCAAAATCGTACCACGAGATCGCCCCCTCGTCGCTGAAATGGTACACTTCGAAACCGGATACGCCACGTTCGGCAAGCCGCAGGATCGCATGCGCCAGATCGGTCGCATAAGTCGGCGTTCCGATCTGGTCGTACACCACGTTCAGCTCATCGCGTTCGCGGCCCAGCCTCAGCATCGTCTTAACGAAATTATTCCCGTACTCCGAGTAGAGCCATGCGGTACGAATCACGCAGGCATTGCACCCGCTCGCTTCGATCGCCTGTTCTCCGGCCAGTTTCGTGCGGCCGTAAACGCCCTGCGGCGCGGTCGGACAGTCTTCCTTCAGCGGATGACAACTCTCCCCGTCGAACACGTAATCGGTCGAAATATGGATCAGACCGATCCCGCGCTCCCGGGCGACGCCGGCCAGCACTTCCGGGCCCTGCACGTTGATTTTCGCCGCCGTTTCGGCATCGCTTTCGGCCCTGTCCACCGCCGTATAGGCCGCACAGTTGACGATCAGGTCGATCGCATGTTTCTCCGCCAGAGCTGCGATACACGCCCGATCCGTGATATCCGCCTCCGGGACATCGGTAAATACGAACCGGTGCTGCGGGTACATTCCGGCAACTTTCCGCAGCGAACAACCCAGCTGCCCATTTCCGCCGGTAACCAATATATTCATAGCTTAATACAATACACCATTAAACAATACGGCATCGCGCAGCAGCGGATGATGCCGGTCTTTCTCTGAAACGACAATATCCGACGCCGGCAGCCGCCAGTCGATGCCCAAAGCCGGATCGTCGTAAGCGATCGCTCCCTCGCATTGCGGCGCGTAGAAATTATCGCACTTATACTGGAACAGCGCTTCGTCGCTCAATACGACGAATCCGTGCGCGAATCCCCTCGGAATAAAAAGCTGGCGATGGTTTTCGCCGGTCAGTTCCACCGCCACATGCCGACCGAACGTAGGCGATTCCCTGCGGATATCGACGGCCACGTCGATCACCGTTCCGCGGATCACCCGCACCAGCTTGCTCTGTGCGTGGGGCGGCAGTTGATAATGCAGTCCGCGTAATACTCCATAGCTCGATTTCGATTCGTTGTCCTGCACGAACACCGTCTCGCACACCTTTTCGGCAAACTCCCGCTGCGAAAAACTTTCGAAAAAATAGCCCCGGTGATCCCCGAAGATTTGCGGTTCGAGAATCACGACGCCCTGTAAATCGGTTTCTATAACATGCATATCCGTTCTTTCATATTTAAATTCATACCGTCTTCGACAAACCGGACTACAACAGCCCGGACAGATATCGGCCGTATCCGTTTTTCAACATCGGCTTTGCCAATTCCCGGAGCTTTTCCCGCGTGATCCATCCCTTGTTAAAAGCGATCTCTTCGAGACAGGCTACTTTCAACCCCTGTCGTTTCTCGATCACTTCGATGAAATTCGACGCTTCGCTGAGCGAATCGTGCGTCCCGGTATCCAGCCAGGCGAATCCTCGACCCAGCAACTGCACCTTCAGCGCTTTTTCTTGTAGGAACCGCTGGTTGACCGTCGTAATCTCCAGTTCTCCGCGTGCCGACGGCTTGATATGCTTCGCCACATCCACCACCTTATTGGGATAAAAATACAACCCCACCACTGCATAGTTGGATTTCGGCTGTGCAGGTTTCTCTTCGATACTCAACACATTCCCTTCCTTGTCGAACTCCGCCACACCATACCGTTCCGGGTCATTCACCCAATAACCGAAAACCGTCGCCTTTTGTTCTTCCTCTGCCGTCCTCACCGCCTCCAGCAGCATCCGTGTAAAACTCTGACCATAAAATATATTATCGCCCAGTACCAGACAAGCCGAATCTTCCCCTATAAATTTCTCCCCGATGATAAACGCCTGTGCCAGCCCATCCGGACTCGGCAGTTCTGCATACTCGAAACTCACCCCGTAATCCGATCCGTCTCCCAGCAATCGCCGGAATCCGGGTAAATCCTGAGGGGTTGAAATAATCAATATCTCCCGAATCCCTGCCAACATCAGCACTGAAACCGGATAATAAATCATCGGCTTATCGAAAATGGGCAGCAATTGTTTGCTCACCCCTTTCGTAATAGGATAAAGCCGCGTACCGGAACCTCCGGCGAGTACTATACCTTTCATAAATAAAAAATTTTGTGATTATGTATTTCTATCGAAAAGATCCCCCAATCCATCGTCCATTCAATATATCAAGCCAAAAACCTTCCTCTCAAACGTTCATATACAACTTTCAACGTTTCCGCACTTCCGACCAATTCATTTAATGAAAATTCTTGCCGTTTATCTGTCATATCAATCGTATTCCATGTAACAACGCCTTCTGCACAACCGCATTATCCTCGTAATCCCCGATCACATCTATCTTCCTGTCCCCCAATGCCAGTTTTAACCTGGTCACCATTCGCACCCGTTCCAGGATACCTTTTTTCTCCCCAGTACTTCTAACCAACAAATCAAAATCCCCATCCCGCTTACTGTTATCCGTACACGAACCCAATAAAAACACCTCTACTCCCCAACCATAAATCTCCCGTGCAATCCGGACAATCGTATCTATCTCCGCCTTGAGTCAAACGCATAAACTACTTATTTTTTTCCTTTACCCATTCAGTTTTTCAGATACAACCGTTCATACTTATTCGCAATCACATTCCAGCAATAACGCCGATAGGCTATCTCCCTCATCGCTTCTCCATTCCTTTTCCAAACTTCTTCACCATCTTCATTCATCAAAGCAATTAACTCTTGTTCATTCCCAAAATAACCTGCTTTTCCTTCTGTTGTTTCCCGATTATAAACTACATTAAACGCCAAAACAGGTCTGCCGAAATACATCGCCTCTACTAAAGAGGGATTCGTCCCTCCGGCACTATGCCCATGCAAATAAAACTTACAATAAGTTCGTAACACATTCAATACTTTAATATCATAAATTGATTCCAAAAGCTTTATATTTGAAATTGTTTCGTATTCCTCTTTCAGTCGCCGCCCAAACTCACTATTATGCCAATTGCCAATAAATATTAATAACTCACCGGAGGCAACAAACGCTCTCAGAATCATTTCCACATTATTTTCCGGTTCAATCCGACACAATGCCAACGAATATCCATTTTCAGACAACTGATATTTCCCTAAAATCTCCTCTTCCATCCCGCTTGTATCACAAATCACATGGTCTCCACCATACTCAATCAAAGCGCTCTTTTTGCCATACTCTCCCAAGACATAATCCTGTATCCCTTTATTATCAGATACAATTACATCTGCATACTTCACGGCCAAAGCTTCCGAAAATTTCAAAAACTTCCTGACCCACTTATTCCATTTATCCCGTCTATGCTCCAACCCATCTATATTTACAATAATCCTCTTCCTGCTCAACAAACGTACAAAGGGTAAAATGCAACATCCGGAAACCCCAAGTACCAGCAACACGTCTGCCTGCCTCAAGGCATGCAGAACAGAGAACACATCATAAAAAATACTTTGGATTCCATTAGCTTTCAAAGGAACATAAACAACTTTCGCCCCCCGATACACCCAATGCCGTTCGTTGTAATTCTTGCTACTGCAATAAACAGAGTACTCCAACTCATCAGAACGGTTTTGGCGCACAATATTCTCCACCAATGTTTCAAAACCACCATAATTTGCCGGAACTCCAACGGTACCAATTATCGCGACTTTCATTACATCACATTTACTCTACCACACTTTTATAAATTCCTGCCATTGACTTCACAGAACAATCAACAGAAAATTTATGTACATCATGTAGATTCGTAGCTTTTATCAATTCATATCTTTCCTTATCTTGAAATAGGACAATAATGGAATCTGTCATTTTTTGAGGATCATTCAAATCAAACAAATAACCATTTATACCATCCCGACAAACTTCCCGGTGTCCCCGTATATTAGATAAAACAAGCGGGCACCCTGTTGCCATTGCCTCTATATTACCTATGGCTAGTCCCTCTTGAAGACTCGGAGACACATGTATATCTGCCATACCGCACAAATCTGGTATATTCTCCCTCCAAGAAACATTATATATTTTGATACCCCCATTTGCTCTGCAAGTGTTTTACATTGAAGCAAGGTCTCTCCATTACCTGCAAACACCACTTTAAAATCAGGCACTGTTTTAACGATATTCTGGATTTGGTGTATTATCAATTGATGATTTTTACGAGGAATAAACTGAGCAACATAAAGAACAACAAAATCCGAATCTCTCAAACCTATCTTTTTACGAATTTCATGTTTTTCAATCTTTGAAATCGGATGAAATCGTTCAAGATTAACCCCTACACCGTCAATATGGAAAATATTTCCATGAGCTAAATTCAACTTCTTGGCTCGTTCAAAATC
>OGQI01001965.1_pt1 | contig 13063 bp, 10 predicted proteins | sample 1553171 | NCBI WGS metagenome assembly OGQI01 (sample SAMEA2579988, study PRJEB22360) | human gut metagenome | biome: human gut; feature: human-associated habitat; material: faeces | place: Denmark | collected 2008/2010
GGGTGACCTTCTCGAGGGGCGCACGCTTCACGGGCAAGCGACCGCCTGCAAGTCGGAGACGGCGCTTGATACCGTCTGGCTCGAATCGGCTGGTCAACCGATGCCCTATGTTGAGGCCATTCGCGCGATCTACGATGCGGATTTCATCGTGCTCGGCCCTGGTTCGCTCTTCACTTCGATTATTCCGAACTTGCTCGTTCCGGGCATCCCCGAAGCGATCGAGCGTTCGAAAGCAAAGACCATCTTCGTATGCAGTCTTGCTGATCAGCAAGGTGAGACTTGGGGCCTTTCGGCCATCGAACATGTCGATGCGCTGCGCCGCCACGGCATCGGACGCAATCTCGACTATGTGCTCATTCATAGCGCAGAGAAGATTGCGCCGCGTCCGCCGCTGCAGGATAGCTTCGAGGCCATCGCTGGTTCAGGCGCGCTTGCGAGCGCTCACCAGGAGAACAGGGAAGGCAAGCCGCTTTCTGCGAACATTCGCTCGGTAGAAGTGACGTATGAGGATATTCAGAAGATCCAGCAGGATGGCACGGTGGTGCTCGTGCGCAATATGGTCGACCCGCAGCGTCCAACATGGCACTATCCGCCTGCGCTCGCTCGTGCGTTCGCTGATGTATTCAGGCTGAACACGCCTTCGAGTGGAGCATAGGCTCATGTCGTTCACTACCGAGGTCAAAGAGGAGCTTTCCCGCGTTGCACCAGGGTGTTCGCATTGCGAGAATGCCACACTTGCAGCACTCATTCGTATCGAAGGCACGCTGCTCATGAAGGGGCAGGGCAGATATGCCCTTGAGATCGCAACTGATTCGCCGGTGGTTGCGCGTTTCATCATCAAAGCGCTGCACGAGAACTATCACCTTACGACCGACCTCACCATGCGCCGCAGCGTGCTCCATAAGACACCCAATTGGCTCATCGAAGTGCCGATGCAACCAGGGCTCAATGAGACGTTGAAGGAACTCGGCATCCTTGGAGAAGATGGTCTTGAGCGCGGCATCGACCCGGCGCTCATTGCGAAGCAGTGCTGCGCAGCGGCGTACTTGCGCGGCGTCTTCTTGGGTAGTGGGTTCATCTCTAATCCGCGCGGAGATTTCCATTTCGAACTCAAGGTCGAGACCGAAGCGACCGCGAACGCTATCGTCGAATTGCTCAAGGAGCGCGGCATCAAGGCGCGTGCCATCCAGCGACGCAACAGCTACCTGATCTACCTCAAGAGCGGCACGGCCATCTCGTCGTTTCTGGCGCTCGTTGGTGCTCATCAAAGTGCGCTCAAGATGGAGAACGAACGAGTGGTGAAGAGCGTGCGCAACGACGTGAATCGTCGCGTGAACGCCGAGATCGCTAACCAGGCGAAGGCTTCCGCTGCTTCGGTCGAACAGATCATGACGATCCGCTATGTGCTCGAACACCGCGATCTTGCAACGCTTCCGCAAGCGCTTCAGGAATACATCAAATTGCGCATCGCATACCCCGATGCGACCTTGAAAGAGCTTGGTGAAGCTGCTGACCCACCGCTGTCAAAATCTGCGATCAACCATCGTGTTCGTCGGGTCGAACAGCTCGCACAAGAGATCGCGCGCAAAGAACAGCGCGGATAATGCGTGCAGTACATGTGAACTATTTTGTTCACATGCATTTCTCTGATGAAGATAAGCTTGCGCCATGTGGTCAATCTTTAGATTATGAGTAGTTTTACTGGGGTGAATCCGCTGAACACTCTGAGTGCAATCGTGTTTCTGGTATAGTGAATACGTTAGTTCATCTAGTTTGTTGCTTGTTGTATAAGCGACAAAAGAAATAGTTGTAAGGGTTTGCATGTGCAAGCCGCGAAAGGGGAAACCTATGACAACCAAGGTTGGTATTAACGGATTCGGTCGTATCGGCCGCTTGGTATTCCGTGCCATGGAAAACGATCCCGAACTTGAGGTTGTTGCTATCAACGACCTGGGTGATATTCCCACCATGGCTCACCTTTTGAAATATGATTCCATCCATGGCCGTGTTTTTGAAGAGGTCGTTGCAGAGGCCGAAGGCTTCGTAGTGAATGGCCGCAAGGTCAAGGTTCTTTCAGAGCGCAATCCTGAGGATCTTCCGTGGGGCGAGCTTGGTGTCGACATCGTGGTCGAATCCACCGGTCTGTTCACCGATGCGAACAAGGCGAAAGCTCATCTGGATGCGGGCGCTAAGAAGGTCATCATCTCCGCTCCTGCGAAGAACGAGGACATCACCATCGTCATGGGCGTGAACGACGATCAGTACAACCCAGAGACCGATAACATCATCTCGAATGCGTCCTGCACCACCAACTGCCTTGCTCCTATGGCAAAGGTGCTGCTCGATAACTTCGGCATCAAGCGTGGTTTCATGAACACGATCCATGCTTACACCAACGATCAGAAGATCCTCGATCTTCCGCACAAGGATCTGCGTCGTGCACGCGCTGCAGCGCTTTCCATGATCCCGACCACCACGGGTGCTGCTCGTGCCGTTTCGCTTGTTTTGCCTGAGCTCAAGGGCAAGCTCGACGGTTTCGCTACGCGCGTTCCTACTCCCGATGGCTCTATGGTCGATCTTACGGTCGAGCTTGAGAAGAACGTTACGATCGAAGAGATCAATGCTGCCATGAAGGCTGCAGCTGAAGGTCCGATGAAGGGCATCCTCGAATACGTCGATGAGCCCATCGTCTCGACCGATATCGTCGACGATGCGCATTCTTCGATCTTCGACAGCCTGCTCACCATGGTTCTGGGTGGCGAAGGCAACTTCGTGAAGTGCATTTCCTGGTACGACAACGAATGGGGCTATTCGAATCGCGTGAAGGATCTCGCGAAGATCTTGCTTCCCTAAGTTTGGTATCACGGTTTGAACATGAAGGAGAGTATTTTCATAAATGCTCTCCTTTTATTTTGAAAGGATCACTATGAGCGACCTCAAGTTATATACCGATGCCGATGTTTCGGGCAAGCGCGTGCTCGTGCGCGTAGATTTCAACGTACCGCTCAAAGACGGCAAGGTCGAAGACGATACGCGTATTCGCGCTGCACTCCCTACCATCGAATTCCTGATCGATCACGGTGCGCGCGTTATCCTCGCAAGCCACTTGGGCAGGCCTGATGGTACGGGCTATCAAGAAGAATTCTCGCTTGCACCCGTGGCTGCGTATCTGCAGGATCTGATCGGCAAACCAGTCACATTTGCTACTGACACCATCGGAGATTCAGCTAAAGAAACGGTCGCGGCGCTCAAAGATGGCGATGTAGCACTGCTCGAGAACCTGCGTTTCGATAAGCGCGAGAAGAAGAACGACCCTGAATTCGCTCGTGAGCTTGCTTCGCTTGCTGATCTCTATATCAACGATGCCTTCGGGGCAGCGCATCGTGCGCATGCTTCCACGACGGGTGTTGCGCAATTCTTGCCGGCTTACGCGGGTGCGCTCATGGCAAAAGAGGTCAATACCCTCACTTCAATGCTCGATGATCCCAAGCGCCCCTTCGTCGCCATTCTGGGTGGTTCGAAGGTCTCCGATAAGGTGAAAGTGATCGATGCGCTCATCGATAAATGCGACAAGCTCATCATCGGCGGCGGTATGTGCTTTACGTTCTTGAAAGCGCAGGGCTTCTCGACAGGCACCTCTCTTATGGAAGAAGAGTGGGTCGAGCGTGCGGGCAAGATGCTCGAAAAGGCTAAGGAAAAGGGTGTTGAGATGCTCTTGCCGGTCGATGTCGTCTGCGCCGATGAATTCGCCAATGATGCTCACAAGGAAGTCTGCACGGTCGTTGAGATGCCAGATAACATGATGGGCCTCGATATTGGACCAGCTACCGCTATCGTCTATGCTGAAGCGATCGAAGATGCGAAGACGGTGTTCTGGAATGGCCCGATGGGGGTATTCGAAATGCCTTCGTTCGAAGGTGGCACGCGTGCGGTGGCTGATGCAGTGGCGAACAACAAAGCGGCAGACACTATCATCGGCGGCGGCGATAGCGTTGCGGTGGTGAATAAGTTCGGCCTCGCAGATCAGATGACCTTCATCTCGACGGGCGGCGGCGCTTCGATGGAATTGGTACAAGGCGAGCTTCTTCCTGGTGTTGAAGCTCTGAAGTAAGGGGGATATATGCGTAAGTACATGATGGCAGGCAACTGGAAGATGAATAAGACCATCCCAGAAGCCATCGCACTCACTCAACAGCTCTGCAACTATTACAATCGCGCGTGGGACAAGGTAGAAGTGGTTCTCTGCGTTCCTGCGATCGATATTCGTCCGGTGCAGACGGTCATCGATTTCGACAAGACCGATATCGAAGTCGCTGCTCAGAATGTCTATTTCGAGCCTTCTGGTGCTTATACGGGCGAGATCTCGATCCCGATGATCAAGGATGCGGGTTGCACCTACAGCATCGTCGGTCATTCAGAGCGTCGTGAATACTTCGCTGAAACCGATGAAACGGTGAACCTGAAGGTCAAGGCGCTTGTTGCTGATGGCCTTGGTGCGATCGTGTGCGTGGGCGAATCGCTCGCGATCCGTGATGATAATCGCTATATCGAATTCGTTGTGGCGCAGGTGCGTGCCGCGCTTGCTGGTCTCGATGCGGAAGACCTTGCACATGTCGTTGTTGCGTACGAGCCCGTGTGGGCAATCGGTACGGGTCGTACCGCTACACCTGAGCAGGCTGAGGAAGTCTGCGCGGCTATTCGCCAGACCATCGCTGATATGTTCACGGTAGAAGCAGCCGAAGCGATCCGCATTCTCTACGGTGGATCCATGAACACGGGTAATGTTGATTCTCTGCTTGCGATGGCTGATATCGATGGCGGTCTTATCGGCGGCGCTGCGCTCGATGCCGATTCGTTCAAGCAGCTCATCGAAGCTGCTGCAAAGGCTTCCGAGGAGTAGAGCATGACCGAGCGCTCTTCACTTACCTTGCCCGCATGTCTTGTCATCATGGATGGGTTCGGGCTTGCGGATCCTGGAAGCGGGAATGCCATCTCTTTGGCAAACACGCCTCATCTCGATGAGCTTTTCGTCGCCTGTCCTCATATAGAGCTCGATGCTTCTGGTAAGCCGGTCGGTTTGCCAGAGGGTCAGATGGGCAATTCCGAGGTTGGGCATTTGAATATCGGTGCAGGACGCACCGTCCACCAAGAGCTCTCGCGTATCGATAATGCCTGCGAGAGCGGGGAGCTCTTCGAAAACGAGGTGATCGCCTCTGCGATGAGATCGGTCGCTGAGCATGGTTCTACCTTGCATCTTATGGGACTCCTTTCTGATGGCGGCGTGCATTCGAACAATGCGCATCTTTATGCATTGCTCGAGATGGCCAAGCGTCTTGGCGTGAAGAAAGTTCGTGTTCATTGCTTCATGGATGGTCGTGATGTGCCGCCGTGCAGCGGCAGCGGCTACATTGAAGAGCTTGAGGAGAAGATTGCTGCTATTTTCAACGATGTGCCTGAGGCTGATGTGCACATCGGGGTGATCTCAGGTCGCTATTATGCGATGGATCGCGACAATCGCTGGGATCGCGTTGAGCAAGCTTGGCGTGCAATTTGGCTGGGTGAGAACGCGACCGAGCGCAGTGCGCAGGAGGTCATGGAAGATTCGTACGCAGCAGACGTGACCGACGAATTCGTTGTTCCGGTCAGCTTGACGGGCGAAGCGGCGAGTGCGCAGGATGCGTTCGTCTTCTTCAATTTCCGTCCTGATCGTGCTCGTGAGATCTCGCGCGCGCTTTGCGACCCTGCATTCGATGCGTTCGCTCGTCCTGGCTGGGAAAAGCCTGAATTCGTCTGTCTCACTGAATACGATCCCACTATTCCCGCACCTATCGCGTTTCCGAAAGTCTGTCCCGATCACGTGCTTGCCGATGTGCTTGCTGAAGAAGGGCTTCGTCAATACCACATCGCAGAAACGGAGAAGTATGCGCATGTGACCTTCTTCTTCAATGGCGGGGTAGAAGAGCCGAAAGCGCTCGAGACCCGCACGCTCATCCCTTCGCCTAAGGTGGCCACCTATGACCTTCAGCCAGAAATGAGCGAGCCTGAAGTCGCAGAAACGCTCGTGGCTGCGATCGATAACGACGAGGCGGATGTCTATATCGTGAACTTCGCCAATTGCGATATGGTGGGCCATACGGGCGATCTGGATGCTGCCATCAAGGCCGTGGAAGCGGTCGATTCAGGTGTTGGTGCGGTCGTTGATGCGATAAAACGCAAAGGGGGAGTGGCGCTCGTTACGGCTGATCATGGCAATGCAGATTGCATGATCGCAGAAGATGGTACGCCGTTCACCGCGCATACCACGGCTCCCGTGCCGCTCATCCTGATCGATGGTGCGAACAAGGGCTATGCGCTCAAGGATACGCGCGGTATCCTCGCGAATATCTCGCCAACGCTGCTCGATATGATCGGGATTCCGCTACCGAGCGAAATGACCGCAGAATCTCTTCTTGAAAAGTAGTAAGCTGTTTGTCATAATAAGTGTTTTGTATGGCATAAATCGTATGAGATAAGGGATCAACTTGTCAGTACTCGCAATCATCTTTTCCGTTTTGCTCGTTCTTTCGGGCATCGGACTCATTATCTTCATCCTGTTGCATTCTGGTAAAGGTACCGGCGTTTCGGATATGATCGCTTCGAGCGTGTATGGTACGAACCAGGGAACGAGCATCGTTGAGAAGAACCTCGATCGCATCACCATTATTCTGGTGGCGGTATTCTTGGTATCGCTCATTGTGCTCATGATCATCTTCCCGCACGGTACGATCAATCCTGGCCAGTAGGCAGAATGAAGGCTTCGAGCACGCTTCATACCGCTCGGAGTTCCGTCTGCAAGAAATTGTCTATCGCTTCTTGCAAGATTGCAAACTTTTGATAAGATAGACAGCGCTGAAAACACGTCGGAGTGGTGGAACGGCAGACACGCTAGCTTGAGGTGCTAGTGCCCATTTGAACGGGTGTGCGGGTTCAAATCCCGCCTCCGACACCAGCTAAAAAAGTAAGGCTCTCGGAAACGGGGGCCTTTTTCATACTATGGAACCAACGTTCAGCACGATCTTCTGCTGAAGCACTATTGACGATCACCTCGGAGCGTTATGTCTCATTTGAGCCTGCAGAATCATGAAAAACGAACGAGCACCGTGAGGCGTGTGCTGCTTGCGGTGCTCTTGCTCAATCTTGCGGTGGCACTCGCGAAGTTCGTTTACGGAACCATCTCGTATTCGACCGCAATGCAAGCCGATGGCATCCATTCGATCTTCGATTCTGCGGGTAACGTAGTTGGCCTCATTGGAATCAGCCTTGCTACGCGTCCAGCCGATAAAGAGCACCCCTACGGGCATTTCAAGCTGGAGACCTTCGCTTCGCTTATGATCGGGCTCATGCTCATCTTTGCCGCCTATCAAGTTGGGTCGAGTGCGGTCACTTCGCTCATCGAAGGCAGCTATCACACGGAAGTCACGGCTATCTCGTTTGTCGTCATGGTGGGCACGCTCGCGGTCAATCTGTTCGTGACTACCTACGAACGCAGGATGGGGAATCGCCTTAAGAGTGACATCCTCAAAGCCGATGCCGCGCATACGCTCTCAGATTGCCTCGTTTCGATCGGCGTTATCGTTGGGCTCATCTTGGTCGCCTGCGGGATCGAGATGGCAGACGACATCATGGCGCTTATCGTCATGGTGGCTATTCTGTTCACCGCCTTCGATATCTTCAAGAGTGCGTTCGCTACCTTCACCGACGAAGCACGTATTCCTGCTGCAGAGATTCGTGAAGTGGTTGAGAGCGTAGAGGGGGTTCAAGAAGCCCATCAGATCCGTACGCGCGGACTGCAGGGCGAGATCTACCTCGATCTGCATATTCTGGTCGATCCTGAGATGACGGTCATCGCCTCGCATAAGGTGGTCTCAGAGATCGAACAGAAGCTCTCAGAGACCTTCCCTGAGGTCCAAGACATCCTCATCTATGTTGAGCCGAACGACGAAGAGCATCGTATGGATAAGGGCTCCATCGGCAATACGGCAACGAATAAAGCAACCACCGAAAAATAGCCGAGATTCCCTTAGTTTCGATGGGGCTAGTTTTCGTCGCCAGCTGCATTAGGGTGTTCGATGTAGGTGGTGACCGTGGGGTTCGCCTCGATATAGGCACGCAATTTCTTGATATAGCGCTTTGCCAGCTCGCTCAAGTCATGCGCAGCTTGGTGAATGTAACCAACGGTCATCTTCTCATCTGCTTCGAGCGGGATGGCAACGATGCCTGCATTCATCTCATCGGAGAGCACGCCGGTCGCAATGGTGTACCCGTCGAAATTGGTCAATAAGTTCGAGAGTGTTCCGCGATCCGAATAGGTGATCTGCTTCTTATGGGGAAGGTGGCTGAGTGGCTCTTCTGAGAAGAAGAATGAATTATTCGCGCCTTGCTCGAACGAATAGCGCGTGTAGTCTTCAAGCTGTTCGGGCTTGACCGATGTTTCTTGCGCAAGGGGATGGTGCTCGCCAACGAAGACATGGGGCTCTGCTTCAAAGAGCGCAACGAATTCGAGTCCTGCATCGCTGAGCGCTTTCGATATCACGCGCTTGTTGAAATTGCTGAGATAAAGCACGCCCAGCTCGCTTCGATAACTTTTTACGTCCTCGATGATCTCAGCGGTACGAGTTTCGCGAAGCGTGAACTCATATTCGTCTTGATCGTATTCTTCGACGAGGTCAACGAAGGCTTTTACACAGAATGCATAGTGCTGTGAGGAGATGGAGAGCTTCTGCACTGCCTTATTGCCCGTGCCGCTATAGCGCGCTTCGAGCAGATCGACCTGCTCGAGGACTTGGCGGGCATAGCCAACGAATTCGACACCTTCCTGAGTGAGGGTGATGCCGCGATTGCTGCGATTGAATATCTCAATCCCGAGCTCTTGTTCGGCATCCTTGATGGCAGTGGAGAGTGCTGGCTGTGACACATACAGGTTCTGGCTCGCGGCATTGATCGAGCCGCATTCGACCACTTCAGTGATATAGCGCAGTTGTTGGAGCGTCAGATTCGATTGCATAGCGTTTCGGTGCCTCTTGATGGTGAGTTATTCATGAACATACCGTATTGTAGCGCAACGGGACTCATTGCTCCGAAGGGGAGAGAGCAAAAAAGAAGACCCGACAGAGGGCCGGGTCTTCATAGAACAATTGAGTCGAGTGTTTAGAATACGGTGAGCACCGCGCCCGAATAATTCTCATTGATGTAGTTGCGTACTTCATCGCTCGTCAAAGCCTTAGCGAGTGCTTTGATCTTCTCTTTGTCCTGATTGCCGTCCTTCACTACGAGCAGGTTAGCGTAGGTCTGAGCAGCCAGCGAATCGCTCGTCTCTTTCACGAGTGCTTTATCGATCAGATCGCCTTCAAGAGCGTAGTTCGCATTGATACCAGCGAGCGCAACATCATCGATGACCGTTGGAACGGTTGCAGCTTCGATCTCGACGATCTCAAGATTTTTGGGGTTGCTCGTGATATCTGCCTTCGTTGCGGTCACGCCTGCATCATCCTTGAGTTCGATGAGTCCGTTCTCTTCGAGCAGCAGCAGTGCACGCGCTTCATTGGTGGCATCGTTGGGTACTGCAACTTTAGCGCCATTGGGGATCTCGGAAAGATCAGTGTATTTGGTCGAGTACAGACCGAAGGGCTCATAATGAACGCCAACCACGTCTACCAGGTGCGTTCCCTGCTCTTCGTTGAAGTTGTTAAGATAGGGCTTGTGCTGGAAGTAGTTCGCATCGACCTCTTCCTGCTCAGTTGCTGTATTGGGCAGGACGTAATCGGTGAACTCTTTCACCTCGAGGGTGTAGCCCTCTTTCTCGAGCGCAGGCTTCACAACATCATTCAAGATCTCGGCATGGGGGGTTGGGACCGCTGCGATGGTGATAGTCTTGTCTTCAGACGATGAACCGCCGCCCGAGCAGCCAGTGAGCGCCAGGAGGGAGAGCGCGAGTGCAGCCACTACTGCAACAAGTAGCTGGGGGAATCGTTTTGCTTTTTCCATTGAATGAGTTCCTTTCTGTGTCTTTCTTATCGCGTGGTGTCCTTCTGTTCCACGAACGATCAAGCTCGAATTCAATGGTGATTAGTCTAAACATTGCGTTTTCCGAGCACAATCCTTCTTGTTATCATCAGTTCTTCTAACTGGTTATAGCGAAGCAGTGTTTGGGGCGAGATGCTCACTTTGCAGCGCAGGTTACCACGGGAGAATCGACTCACTCATGCATAGTCTTATATGTAGTGGGCTCGTATAACCCGCTCTTACCCCTTGCTAGCTTTTGGCGTATCATAGAAGCGTTTCATACGCTATTGAATAATCGAATGTAAGAAAGGTCGTTCTCATGATCGATGTAGAAGAATTGCGAAACGCGCCCATAGCGGTTCTCGGTGGTGGCGCAGTTGGTAAGACGTGTGGTGCGGATTGCGCGCTTGCAGGGCAAGAAGTTCGTATCTGCGATCTTGATCCCTTCTTCGAATCAAGCCTTGGTACGGTCGAACGGACCGGCATCACTATCGGTCAGAAGCTTCCCGGCACGCGGACGAAATACGGATTCGCTCGTTATGGTCGCGCAGAATTCGCGAAGGTCACCAATTCGGTCGCTGAGGCAGTGAAGGGCGCGAAGCTCATCGTGGTCGGCATTCCTTCCATCGCTCATGAGGTGTTCTTCAGCGCACTCATCCCGTGCCTTGAAGATGGTCAGATCATCCACATCATCCCGGACAACTATGGCACGCTGAAACTGCGCAAGATGATGCGTGAAGCAGGTTGCACGAAGAAGGTCATCGTAGGCGGCTGGTCGAGCGCTCCTTACGGCACGCGCGTCGATACTGAAGGCGGCATCATGAATGCGCATGTGAGCTTGGTCTATCGTGCGATCACCTTGCGTGGTGCGGCGCTTCCGATGACCGATCAGGAAGACTTCCTTGAAAGCTCCAAGGCGCTCGGCTGTTTTGACGCCATAACCCAGGGTGATGGCGTGGTCAGCGGCGAGACCGTACTCGATATCGGTTTCTCGAACGTGAACCCCGTTATCCATGTTCCTGGTACGCTCCTGGGCGTTTCCACGATGGAAAACTTCAACACGGTGCTCCATATGAACAAGCACGACTACAGCATCTACAGCCACAGCTTCTGCCCTTCGATCTCGGAAGTGCAGTATCAGTTCTACAACGAAGAGATCGCGCTCGCTAACGCGATCGGTGTTGGCATCCAACCTTTCGATAAAGAGGTCTTCTATCAGCGCACGAGCGTGCTCGGTCAGGAATACATGGGCGAAGGTTGCGACGTTCCGTTCGACGAGGAATGGGAAGTGGGCTATGGCACCGGTCCGTTCACGATCCAGAATCGTTATGTAACGGAAGACGTGCCTGTTGGCTGCCATGTCTATCACGAACTGGGTAAGAAGTTCGGCGTTCCGACGCCGATCATCGACTCGATGATCGTGCTCGGCGGCGTTATGAATAAGACCGACTATTTTGAAAGCGGCTTGAAGCTCGAGGACTTAGGCATCGGCCATATGGATAAAGAGGCGTTGCTCGCGTATCTGAATGAGGGCGTCTATACCGAATAGCAGTGCGCAAGCACCTTACGTTAGGAGTCGTAGCATGACGTGGCAACGCCCGTTCGTGAATTCTCAAGATCTTGCGGGGACTTTCTCGGTTCCCGCACATTTCACGTCAGGCCATGCGATCGGAGTGATCGCGGTCGATCTGAAGTATCCGAAACTTCCCGGAAATGTGGTGAATGCAACCACGTTCGATTTTCCGGTGCTCTATAAGAAGGTCGAATTCGATATCGAACTGCTCTTCGAAGGAGCTCCTGAGCTTGAGATGGTCGTTGTCGAGGCCGCTAAGGAGCTGGAGGCTGAAGGCGTGCGTGCGATCGTGGGGGCGTGCGGATACTTCGCGCATTTCCAAAAGCAGGTTGCCGATGCGGTGAACGTCCCCGTCTTCCTTTCGAGCCTCTGCCAGCTTCCGCTCATCAAGCTTGGCTTGAAGCAAGAGCAGAAGATCGCGGTGTTCGCGGCGAGCGCAGACAATATCGACGATGAGATATTGAGCGGGGTTGGGGCGCAGTTGGATGATCTTGTCATCCAAGATGTGGGCTCGATGGAGAGCTTCGCACCTATCCGCTGGGGCGAGGAGACGCTCGACAACAAATGGCTTACCGAAGATCTCGAGAAGACGGCCCATGACCTGGTTGAGCAACATCCAGAGATCGGCGCGATCCTGCTCGAGTGCAGCGATCTGCCGCCGTATGCCTACGCCATTCAAGCGGCAACGGGTTTGCCCGTGTTCGACTTCATCACGCTCATTAAATGGGCGCATTCCGCCGTTGTGCAAACACCCTATTATGGATATTTTTAACCAGAGGGCTTGACGGGCTTTATGATTCAGGTATACTAATCAACCGCTGAAAGGCATTCTGTTTAAGTGGGCGATTAGCTCAGCGGGAGAGCATCACCTCGACACGGTGGGGGCCACTGGTTCGATCCCAGTATCGCCCACCATTTAAACAGACAACATGCGGACGTGGCTCAGTTGGTAGAGCATCACCTTGCCAAGGTGAGGGTCGCGGGTTCGAATCCCGTTGTCCGCTCCATGATTTCACGAATCGGGAGCCTGCGGGCTCTCGATTTTCTGTATGAGGGCTTTTGTCAAGCAGCGTGCCTGCAGAGCGCAGTGCCAGCGTGGCTTTTTATCCCGAACGATAGGTGCTACGACATTTTGCCCCCTTTGGCTACAACCAGCCTGACAGAACTCAGTGTCCAGCTGCGGGTTTTTGCCCGATTTCGAATTGCAACCTGTAGCCCAAGGGGCTGTTTTGTCTAAAGCGGGAAAAGGAACTGGCAAAAGAGAGCCTCAGGCTGCGGGTGGCTTGTTCGATGATACGACCACGCGGAGAGATCGTCCATCCTCAATTGTTGATCGCGTGCACAAAATGAGCGTCACCCTATGGTAGTATGGCGATACGGAAAAGATTCGGCCGTGAGAGGCGGTTGCCCATGGAGACGAGCAAGGTAAAATGCCGCGAGTGCAAGGCT
>OGQI01001966.1_pt1 | contig 13059 bp, 9 predicted proteins | sample 1553171 | NCBI WGS metagenome assembly OGQI01 (sample SAMEA2579988, study PRJEB22360) | human gut metagenome | biome: human gut; feature: human-associated habitat; material: faeces | place: Denmark | collected 2008/2010
AATCTTCCAGCACATATCAGAAAATAAAATATCAAACATACAGTCGCCAGGGATGACGGCTGTAAAATTTAAGGAGTACTCGCTATGGTGCGTTTACTCCGTGATTAGCATTGTAAGCAGATAAGCACAAAAGAAACCACCGCAGGAATTTAGCTTAGTTAAAGCGTTAAATTCTGCGGTAGTTTTAATTATGCAGTCTTTTTAATTTCTATATCCATAATACCAATACCAATATAGCGCGTTCACCAGATTTTTTAATTCATCAGATGAATTTCCGCTATTAATGACCTTCTGTGAATAGCTGAACGGACCATAGTCCAGCTCGAAAATACAGGCCTTATTCTTTCCGGTGACTTTGCATGCATAATTACTATTCAGGTTGCGTGCCATTATTCCGTTTATATCTACACAATACACCCCATCTGAAGCCTTTTTAGGTGTCAGACTGACTTCATTGCCATCTGCATTAACATAGCTGAACTTGTAATTGTTTATATCACAGCCTTCGTTTACCATAAAATAATGTCTTACTGTCATCTCAGACTTACATATCAGAGAGCTTCCGTAATATGTCAGTCCATTACTCTGACCATTTGCACTATCCGTTTTAATAACAGCCTTATATTCCTCAAAATCAGCCGCTGCTACAGCTTTATCTGTATCGCTCAAACCAGCATTTGCCGGCTTATCAGTGTTATATTTAAAGAAGTTCTGCGCTGCGGTTCCATAGTTTAAGAGTGCCTTCACAAGCTTAATGGTCTCCGTCGGATACTCGTTTGATTTTGACAGGAGCTCGGTGGCATATTCTTTTACACTGTAAGTGTATTCATTTCCACTATTACCATCCACCACCATTTTGGCTTTAACAGTATCTGACATCTGTGCGGCATTTAGCGGACATGCAAACTTATATATAACCTTTCCGTTTTTCTCAACAGGGATTGCATCGTTTACGCTGACCTTATATGGCTGACTATTATTCACCGTAAACTCCATATATGCGTTGCTGTTTGATTTGATACTTTCAGGAAGCTCCATATAGTAGTTCATATCAATATTATCTTTTAAAGTAAGGCTCCTGCCAACAAGCTTCTCAGAATCTTTTTCTACATTATTGGCGGTAAATGCTTTAATACAGAAATTACCATACACATTCTGATAATTCCAATTGCGGGAATATGCCAACCCTGTACCATAGAAATAATAGCTTGCCGTATTATCACTTGACACATGATTCTCCCACACCATTTCATTATTATAATTTACATCACCGGTCATCGCTGCCTCAATGTCAATGGCAGGTGTATCAGTAGTCACTACAACCGAATAGCTTGTCCCAGGCTTCAGATTAACCGCTGCTTTAAGTGGAATGGTATATACTCCGGCATAGGTTGTCTGCCCTGTAGTGGTAGCAGTCTCCTGCTTTGTTCCGCTGGTTGGCTTTGTCTTATCTTTTAAATCTGTATAAATCTCTATTGTATAATTCACATTTGTTTTAGATGTAATAGACAGGGAAACTGCTTTTAAGTCCTCAGAAGATACTCCCTGTTTTGTCTGAGTAGTAAAAACATTGGCCAATTTCCTGTAACCGCTTTGATGGGCTACATTTAATCCTCCATCAACCTGATAATTGTTATCATATCCATCATTAGCAGAAAAATCAAACACCCAAGCCGTATCGGATAAAGAAAACGTTTCATATGACATCCAGAAATAACTCTGATTATAATATGAACCGGTTCCGTCTCCCCAACTATTACGAATAAGCCATGCACCATCTTTTTCAGGTTTAACACCGTCTCTGAAATTATCTTTAGAATAGTTATCATCCCATCCAACAACCATTACCGCATGACCTGCTCTGTTATTTGTTTTATCATTATAACTGTTATTTATGTAATGATATCCGGTATCATTATGACTATACATAATTCCCACTGCACCATATTTTTTTATGGCTTTTTTCACATCTGATGCATTTTCCTTGATATTAATCATGTATGTATTTTCCAGATGTGCCTTGTCCTTTAAATATGCATATTCATCAGATAAACCTGTATTAAGAAAAGTATCAATAGTGCTTGCTGTATATCCGTTGCTTGCCACCTTACTATATGGTACATCACTCTCGCTTACCGGACCACACCACTGTCCCATTCTGCGTGCCGCCATCAAATAGTTGCCACCACGATTGAGATAACCATACTGAACACTTGTATTATTCATATAGTACTTTGCATAGTCCCCCTCTGTTCCACCAAGCGGATCTAACAGCGAATTATATGCATAATATGCCAGATGCAGTTCACTAAGATCTATATTTTTATCAAACGCACCATCATTAATCAGATCAAACTCTGCAAGACCTATTGACGAAAATGTCCAGCATGTGCCAAGAGGATTTTGATTACGAACAGACGGATATTTCGCCTTGATATCGCTGACTCCATTTGCCGGATACCTGTTCTCTATAGTTTCATCTGCAGAATATCCCCAATCATCAGAATACGGCACCGCCTCATCCGGTTCATACACCGGTGTATTATAATCCAAATCACTCAGAATATATCCACTTGTAATGCTATTTTCTACAATTGGCTGTTGTTCTGCTTCAACGCCTTGCCCTGCTGACACCGGTTCTGCTGCGACCGGAACAGCCACACCTAATATCATAGCCACACTTAACACCAATGATAAAAACTTTTTTGTCTTCATTCGACTTTCTCCATTGTATTAACTCCTCTTACGTTTCTTCTTCAAATGTAGGTAAAACCACAACTAACGTCACATTAGTCAATCGGTATAATTGGAAGCTCTATCACTCCGTTATCAGATTTCGGTTCATTATTATTATTCATTCCTGAATTGTCATTATCTGAATCATCTGTGCCTGAACCACTATCTCCTGAATTGTTTATTTCAGATTTTTTATCAATCTTATCACCTGTTTTATTTACATCGTCTGAAGTGTTTTCTGATTCATCATTTTTCATTATATCAGTCTCATATGAATCCCTGGAATCATTATTATCGGTGTTTTCTGATGAGCTCTTTGTATCTTTCAAACTTTTGCCCGTTTCTTTTGTAGTTGTTGAACTTTCGTCAGAATTCTTATCCACATTACTAGTCTCTGTATTTTCTGTATCCAATATCATCTCTGTAGCTGATACTGCCTCTGTGGCTATTTCTGAGCTTGTTTTATTTTCAAGCGCTATATTCTTTGCAGACAATGCTGCAGCTGTAATTGCTACGCCAAAAATCAATATCACTATTGTGCTAACCATTTTTTTGTTAAAATTAAATTTCATTTTCTATATCCTAGTATAATTATGGTGTAGTCAATCAAGACTACTTGGTTAATAAATTTCTGTAAATCAGATAACAAAAGAAGGGGTTCTTCCTTTATCAGATACTCTTTACTTGTCCAACTATATGGCAAAAATACTTGTGGCATTCCATCTCTTCTTACACTAATTTCAAAATACTGCCGATAATACTCAATTCCTTCAAGCCCAGCCTTGCTCAAATAATCATCAAATATTCTATTGATATTTGCAAATATTTTCAAAGCCTGCTTACGGTTGTGCACTACAATGCACTCGCTTAAATCATCAATTGAATGCTCTTTAATATACTCATCATTGCATATATATCTATGTTCCTTTTTTACCAATTCAGCCAAGCTGCAAGTAGATGACTTTTTAAATTCGAAATAGAAATCTATAGGTTCTGTCTTATAATCGTCAGACACTGAAAAAGCCTCTAAAAAATTCCACTTTTCATAATTTTCTTTTATATATGCATGCTTCTTAGCAAGCTGAATTTCCTCTAACTTCAACTCTCAAAGTCAGGAATTATACTCTAGTACTATATTTTATGCAACAATTTATTTAATTTTTTGATATTCAAACCAATACATTGCATCAAGCAACGTCTTCAATTCAGAGGTTAGCTTTGAACTGCCATATGCTTTTGCAATGTAGTTCATCGGCTGATAGTCCAATATAGTTTCTGTATTTCCATTCGATACTATCGTCCTCATGCCAGAAAAGAAATTTCTGTTTGTACAAGTTACTTCTATATAATACATGTCTTTATCTTTCGAACGACATGGTGTAGCATAGCCTATCATATCTCCGCCCACATACGTTGCAAACGAATAATTTGATATATCTCTGCCGGAATCAAGCTTAAAATAGTGTCTGAGCTTTACATCATCTCCCACCACAAGGCTCGATCCGTAATAGTGTATTCCACTCATTGAAAATTGGCGGATACTTGAATTGGCAGCATACTGCTTCAGCGTTGCCTGTGGAATTTGTTGTATCGTCTTATCGGCATTCGTAAGGCTTCTGTTGGCTAATGCATATGTCATAAATTCAAAATACTGCTGTGATGCAGCGCCATAATTCAACATCGCTTTTACCACCGGCTTATATGCTGCATATTCTTTTGTATTGCTTGCCAATAAGCTCTTGGAATAATCCTCTACTGATGTTGAAAATGTATCCAGGACTTTTCCACTATTAGAGAGTAACTGTAAATTTACTTTTTCGGTCATCTCAACTGCGCTTATATCAATTCTTGAGCAATATGATTCGCCATCACCAACCGGACTCCGGTTCAATGCCACATAGTGTGGTGTTCCGCTGTCACCTTCATAGGTGTACTTGACCATGCAGTCTCCTATGTCATACGTAGAGCCGGTCATTTTCCAGTAGATATTTAGACCGATATTATGATTCTCCAATAAGGATATACTCTGACTCTTCGATACACTTACCTTTTCGCTTCCTGTGTTTGTATTTTGACTTCCGGATGAGGTATTTCCCGGATTTGCAGTTTCTGATGAATCTCCATGATCTCCATCTGCCTGTCCATCTGTTACCAGATACCATATTGATTCTTCTTCAAAATAAACATTACCGGAAGCATCAAGTGCTCTTATTCCTATACAAAAAGCTCCTGATTCCGAGGCATTTGCTGGTGTTATTTTAAGCTTATTCTGTGCAGTTTGTTCTATGTTTACCGCAACATATTCTTCTTTTTCACTTATATACCATTCGTATGCAACATTATCTACATATTTACTTACAGCCTTGCCACTCTTATCATAGGTTGTCTGCTTTGTTCTAAGATTGCATGTATATGAGACGCCACGGTTTATAAGCATACCAGAGCTGCCACGTTCTTCATCGAGTGTATATGTGGCAGGAACCACTTCATACTCAGCAGTTTTCTCACCGGTACATTTTTCCTTGCCATAATAGTAGTGATAACGTACTGTGAGTTTTGTCTTTCCAGGCTTCATTCCGGTATATTTCCACTCATTACCGACATTGGATATTTTTATGATGCTTTCATCCTGAGAAATTACTGAGTCAACTACATATATGTATTTTTTTCCGCCAGCCTGCGACCGCGCATCCTGTGTCAGTTTGCCTTGTCCGTTAGTTCTGATATTTTCTGTCTGATTGACACACACTGTTCCGGCTGCAAAGTCTATATCAAAGCCATCCTCAGAAACAAGCTTAGCATTTGTCTTAGATACCTCAGCAGTTCCATTGTAAGCAATCGCAGTAATATCAATATCCTGAGGGCTGTACTGGCTCAGCCAATTCGTGGATAAAGTAAAATATACCGCATCCCCAAGAACTCTGATTGTATATGAGTTCCGGTCAATTGCTTGCTCACTTCCGTCCGATATATAAAACAGCTTATATGAATCACAAGCCACAGAAAGATTGCTCTTTGATACACATACTGTCAAATCAGCGCCTTTTCTATAAACGTAGCTGCTCTTAGTGAATACAAATCCTGATTTATATTCTGTCTGTGCAGTCTGAACATTTATCGATGCACTGTCTGAATTGGTGTCTGCATATGTGATTGCGTGAATCGGTGTTAGGGCGAGAGTGAATGCTATTCCTAACGCAATTGGTTTTGTCTTATTAAATTTCATGTAACATTATTCCTTAATTTCCAGTTAATTACTTTGTTGCAGTACCTAATTCATAAATCGCAGTCACTAAATCGGACAATTTATTACTACTATTTTTTGAATTTAGCACTTTATTACAATAATCATTTACGCTATATGTAACAAACGCTTTTCCATTTACATTTATAGTAAATGATTTAGAATAATTGGCTAGTAATATTCCTGTTAAATCAACATAATATTTACCATCTTTCTTAACCGGTTTTAAAATTTGATTTCCTACTGTAAACTTATAATCAGATATATTTTTACTATCAATGCTGAAATAGCATAGTCTTCTAAAACTATAGTACTCTTTCTATATGAAATTTACAAGCAAAACTATGCCATTTGTTGTTTCTGATATTCGAACCAGTACAATGAATTCAGTAAAATCTCTGCATCAACATTGCATTTTGTATATGCCTTGGCAACATAATTCCGGTACCTTGAATTGCTTTCTCTGCTCACGAATTTTTCTGTTATCTGTTCTGTCCTTTTTCGCCATCCTAATCTCTCCGTTCCACTCCGGTCGATGCTAAACCAATGTCCTCCGACCACCCATCTCCCTTAAAAATATCAATACTCTTTAAGGTAGGAATTGCACAATACTTTCCTATCAGATAATTTTTCTCATAGTTTTCGTCCTTACGGATGGGTAATAGTATAGCTAAAAACCCCAAAATACTAGTAAGTTCCTGCAAAATTTACCATATCCACTGATTACGTACCTCGTTTGCCTCATCAGATGATTTACAAATCTCACGCCATTTTTCCACACCCTTACCGCAATTTACTGTCTTCCAATCAAATAGTCTAAAAGCCAGAGCCGCACAAGCCTGTCGAAGCTCAATACAATGCTTAATATCTTTCATAGCAGCATTATCGTAGTTAATTAATTCTGCCAAAAAAAACAGTAATCTATCTATTCTTTCAATTCCAATAGTATCTATAACCGTATTCTTCGCATATACCAGATTATGTAATATCCATATAGCTGAAAGCAATCCTGGTTCTTTCCTAAGCTCAATTAATTCGACTATCTTTCCAAGCATTTCACTGGTAGTAATACTATCAGGATAACGTATAATATACTTTTCCATAGCTCTAAGTGAATCTATTGATTGAGATTCATTCATTGCAAAAATATTCTCTTGTACATCACGCTCCCATTGTTCATCCCGCAAAATAAATATATCAAAACACTTTGTGTAAATCCCCTTTTCATTCATTTCATGTGCCAATTTAATAAGAATCTCTCGTGCTTCATCGGAAATCATACCATTACAATTTTCCAGCACAGCTGCTATTGCATATACAGCTTTTCTAGAATTATCCTCAAACATAATATTTGCTGTATTCTCTGCGATTTTGTACCAGTATTTACTTATCTTATTTATAATAATAAGCACATCGTTTTCATTCCAATAGCCCAGCTCCGTATTTGCACATAAAAGTGTCAATTGTTTTAAATACAAATCATTGCTATCCTTAGCAATATCATTTGTAATAAAATAATTCTTAACCGACAATTTGGGAATTGATTCATCAATGTATGGCAGCGTTTCATATACCCATAAGTAATAACCGGCCAATTTCGGCAATTGAGTTTTCTCGTCAATATTTGACCAAAGTAACTTCACATATTCATCATGCTGTTTAGTGTTTAAAAGATGATATTCATCTAAAATCTTTAATCTTACGACTTTTGTCTTCCATTCGTAATCAGACTTCCAATCATCTTTTAATAGCCAATTTATCACATCTTCATCTATCAACACATGATATTCTTCAAACAAAGTATCCAATCCTTGCTTGTTAAAATAACAGTCAAAAAAATCTATTCCATTTGAACCGTCAACTCTCGAATGCATTGTTACTTGCTCTACAATCTCAGTTTCCATCATTAGATGAAGTAGCTTAACCTTCATACGTTCGGATATTTGCCGTAATAGCTTATCCATTAATTGAGTTACTTCAAATCGAGGTGGAATGTTCCTATAACTCATAATTTTCTGAATAAACTGTAATTCCTTTTTTTGCATCCTTTCAGATGCCCGGCTTGAAAATCTTTGCAATAATATCGGAACATTTTCCCTTATATGCCCAGCTAAATATTCCGGGAAACCATTTCCCATTGCAATTATTTCACCGATATTAACCTCAATAGCATTTATTAAAATATCTATAACATCGTCAATATACCCACTCTCTAAATCCATTACAAATTTTCTATTAACAAGTTTTTCTATTGTCCCTGTACTTGAACAACGAACTAACAGTAACAAACCTAATCTATTATTAAAATTATAAATAGACGCTATCAAAGACAATTCCATATCTGAAATAACAGTAACGCATCCACATTTAAATGGGATTCCAAGTTTCTCTAACACTTTATAAAGCTGGTATCCTTCCGCATGACCCGAACGACTATATGAACATATGGTCACTGTACTCCTGTTTAGTTCAAATGTTTCCTTTTCAAATTGGTTATCAACACAATGGTTAAAAAGTTCTTTAGCAACATTATTTTTCCATGATTCCCAGTCAAAAAATTCTTTTTTTCGCTCAATCTCTTCTAATATCTCATCGATTCCCATTTGCTCAAATTCGTATATTTCTTTATGCAAAGAATATGCCTGCTGACAAATAGAAAGTAATTGTAATACCGATGCCTCTAAACTCTTTAGATAATAATTTTCATTATTCTCATCTACTTTACAAATTAAATCTTGTCTGAGCTGCTTTAACTTTTCAAGTGATTCTTCCAATTTTCCACATTCCAACTCGAGTCCTATTACCAACAGTCTCTGTTCATAACACTCCTTAGGAATATCGCACTGATCCAACTCCTTTCTCAAACTCGGTATGTCTAACTGAAAATAACATGCCTTAGCTCTTTCTATCATTAAGTCGACTTTACCATTATTTCCACTATCCTGATAGACAATCAAAATGTCCATAAGACGCTGCCATTCGTTCCAATTCATAGACTCCCTATAACAAGAAAGCAGTATCTGTCCTATATAGAACCACTTTCGTATTTTGTCTGAACCACCGGCATTTTCCTTAATTTTTATATAATACTTGTCCCATATCTGCCTTAAGTGAAATACTTCATACTCGCTATATGGTAGCATTGTTTTTATACGTCTCCAGCACAATTCATAAGCAAAATCCAACATTACGTCAATATCTTCCGTCTCATGCTTTTGTAACAATCCATTCTCGTCAGTATACATACTTAACTCTACAGCCGTATTATATGGAATAATATACCAACCCGGATATTCATCACGTTCCTTTTGCCACGTTTCTGTTAGTTTAATAATATCATCCGTATAGCTATCTTTGTGCGCAAATATACCATCAACTTCCACCCTCTCCAAATGCCATTCAAGTAATGTATATGAACTCTTATCCTGCCAGTCTTCATGTGTCGTTGGACTCTTTTGATTGTATTCACCATCATTTTGACTCATCAATTCAAGAATCTTATTGAGCGTCTCGTTACTAGATTGCGTTGAAGCCATCAAACTATTAACATTGTCATGGATATCTCCCAGGCAATAAGAACCATACCTTTGCGGAAATAACTTTTTAATTTGATAAATTACTATATCCTCAAAATGTTTCTTGCATCTAGCTTTATTGATGCTATCAAGTTCACTTAAAGAAAGTAAATCATTAACACATCTATCCAAATCCTTTAGCCAATCAAAACTATTACTCTTTCTTATTTCATTAGCTAAAAGTCTCATAGTTTCCTCACAGAACAAAATCCTCCTAATGTCATTCTGCTCTGTGTTATCTTTTTCATATTCAGCAACCGTTTTCCCAGCTGATACGAATATAGCCTCAAACTGTTTCTTATCCAAAATAGATAAACCTATTTTTTTTAAGACTGACTTAGGATCCCCAAAAAGTAAATCAGTTCCAGCTTCCACTACATCATGCTCATCCATTCTTTACCTCTCCTTCACAATAACTCTTCAGATTGCAGTAAAAACAATTTATACTTTACCACTTTTTCCTATGCCAACTCGGACTCATGCCCTCCACCGTCTTAAAAAGTCGACTGAAATATAAGTATAGTAAAACACTAGCATTTTCTGATACTTATTATGAGTAAATAATTAACTTGTTGCAATCCGTCCTTTCGGCAAACATATTTTCGACAAATTATATTATTCAGTATAGCGAATTTTAGGTTAATATTCAATTGATAACTATTATAAATTGCAAAGTTGCGGCAATGAAATGAGCTGATGCCTGACAAAAATGAGAACCGATTTTGGACAAGATAAGGAATCATAAACACCAATATGTTCCGCCCAGATAAAAGCTCGATAATTTTATCTTGCATCAACTTAAGACATTTTCCTTAAGTTGATGCTTTTTGACCACATTGGTGCCTGCCCCCACCACTCATTAAATCACACATCTTCAGATGGACTTTGTATGAAAAAAGCAGCTCCCCTATTTTTCATAGACTAACTGCTCAAACCTCTGGTTCCATATTAAATTTTAATTTTCTGAAATGTCCTCTGTCCGGCTTAAATGCTTGCGAACATCACGTCCACGATACATAATTCGAACTATATACACTATTTCATTTTCATCATTTGTCTTATAAAATACCAAATAATTGTCCACCGGAAAGAACCGAAGTCCTCTGCTATGCCATGGTTCTTCATCATAAAGCCGGTTTCTATTCGGCATGGTGTCCAGCTTTCGAATAGCAGCCATAATTCGGTCTGTCTGTCTGGCAGCGTTCTCTGGAGCTAACAGTTCCTCTGAAATATATCTGAAAATATTTCTCAGATCTCTTTTGGCTCCTGCTGTATACATCACTTTATATTTCATATACCAAATTCCCGTTTCATTTCTGCTTCAACTTCATCTGCTGAATATACTCTGCCTGCTTTAATATCTTCCATGCCTTTTTCTATTTCTGCATCGAACTGTTCCTTTGTAAGAGAACCATACGCAACAGGTTCCTCATAAGCCGGAAGTTTCATTTCAAAAGGAATTCCTCTCTGGAGTACAATCTGTCTCAGAAACATTCCTACCGCATTGGACATTGGAATGCCAAGTCGATCAAGCACCTGCTCTGCCTGCTCTTTTACTTCAGGCTCAACACGTGCAAATACATTTGCTGTTCTTGCCATAGATATCGCCTCCTCTTTTTTCTTCATTATATTTCGTTTGATTGCTAATTGCAAGCAGTTTGCACTCTTTTTTAATATCGTCTTTCATCCTAATTCAATGTATTTAGGCAGATAGGTTATATATAAAACTCTGTATTTTTGTAAGAAATATAATGATGCCTAACCCCACTGTTAATTGTAGCAGCTCAATTAAATAGAAGCCCCAGTAGTTCCAGCTACTGGGGCTTCTATTTGGGTGTGCCATGACACTCTTTAGCATTTCAATCTAGAACATCTTATATTTATGTTCTAAAAATTTTTTAATATATCTCTACTTAAATATCCTAATTTCGGTTTTGTAATTGATTTATTATGGTTTTTCTTTCATCCCCTTGAATTCCCAAAGCATTTAGTGCCTGATCCACTGTAAGTTTCATATTCTCCATAAGATTTTTCACAGAAATCATCTTTTCCTTTACCGCATATTCCTTTGCATATTCCTTTGCATATTCTTTTGCATATTTTTCAACTGCTTCACACATTTGCTCACGCCCCTTTTCAGTATCCTTAAAATGCTTTACACCTTTTGCTAATGCAGCATAATGAATCTTATCTGAATCTGTCTGACGAAAATCATTCATTAGCTGTCCAATTTCATCATTACCTTTATAGTTACCATTTACATATATAATATGGGAACCATCATCAAATAATTCTTCTGTTTCCCTTATATATCGGTCTATGTGATATACTGGTAAACCCTTTCTAAATTTATCATGTTTATATATAAATATGATATACGAATCCTTAAGTTGCCTGAACTCCTGTCCTTCGTCTAACATTTTAGAATCTACCATACTGCTATGATATCTTGCTCGTCTGATATGTGCCCCTGCCGAATTTCCTTGTACTTCAATATCAATTTCATCACCGTTCACATCAATCGCATGAACATCCAATGTTATATTTCTTCCACCTACTTCATGACTTTTTATCTCATCTTGTCCAATAACACTAATTACATTAATGTTCCTTCCCATTATGATTCTAAGCATAAGCTCTGTTGCTTCGATATTATTGTCGAAAACTCTACTCATTAAATCATCATCAAATAGAGTAAGTTTATCCACCAGTTCATTAACATTTTCCTTAACCATTATATCCTCTCTTTCAAATTCATATTACCACGTATCGGTATTTCAATCAAATAAAATAATCATAAAGAATGAATTATTCTTTTTGCATCTGGACAACCATACCCAGTACTCTTCATTTGAATATATAATCTTCGTCCTCTCTTGTACGAATTTTTTCGTTTTTACGTATCATGTGGTACAAAATTACATTTTTTCTAGTTGTTCATCTTCAAAGCATCCATATAGCCCAAAAGTCTCTTTTGCTGCTTATAATCCAACTGCTGATACGTCTCAACTACCATTCCAAGTTCAGTATCTTTTGCAAAAACATATGTCTGATTATCCCTGCTTCTGGTTCCAATATGCTCTGCTCCTGACAATAACTCATATGGCGAAATATCCAGCACCTCGCATATAATCAATATCTTGTCACTTACCGGATTAGTATGTTTTTTCTTCCAGTCACTAATTGAACTTTCCGCAATGCCAGTCTTCTGTGAAAACTCCTTCTGACTCATACCTTTTTCTTTTAATTTTTCAAATATTCTGTCACTTATTGTTTTCATATTCAAATCCTAATAGTTTAATAATTCACAAATTTTAGCCGTTATTAAACGTTCCCTACCTCAAGTTGTTTTTTATGTTATCACACTTAATATACAATTTCAATAGTCCGTATATCCAAATTTATTAATTTATAAAGATTTAATTGTGCCTGACCCCACTGAGTTGTTCCAAGAGTACAAAGCCATCATTTTCCCATAGAAGTGCCTTTACCCAGTCACAATAT
>OGQI01001967.1_pt1 | contig 13056 bp, 9 predicted proteins | sample 1553171 | NCBI WGS metagenome assembly OGQI01 (sample SAMEA2579988, study PRJEB22360) | human gut metagenome | biome: human gut; feature: human-associated habitat; material: faeces | place: Denmark | collected 2008/2010
TTCTGGGATTCCTCGGACCTAACGGCGCCGGAAAATCAACTACAATGAACATTATTACGGGGTTTTTGCCGTCTACAAGCGGTACAGTGACTATAAACGGTCTGGATATTTCCGAAAATCCCTCGGAAGCAAAAAAAATGATAGGTTATCTTCCAGAGATTCCGCCTGTATACCTTGATATGAAAGTAAAGGAATACCTGAAATTCGTCGCAGGCATTAAAGGAGTTAAAAGAAACGAACGAAACCAGCAGGTAGAATCCGCTATGGAAAAACTGAAAATTAAGGATGTCGAAAAAAGGCTTATCCGCAACCTTTCTAAAGGCTACAGGCAGCGTGTCGGCTTTGCTCAGGCTCTTCTGGGAGATCCGAAATATCTTATTCTCGACGAACCTACGGTAGGTCTGGACCCCAATCAGGTAATTGAAGTCAGAAATCTTATCAAGTCCCTGAAAAAAGACCATACTATTATATTAAGTTCTCATATCCTTGCCGAAATTCAGGCTGTATGTGAAAGAGTAGTTATTATCAGTCACGGTGAAATCAGAGCAGTGGACAGTATTAAAAACCTTGAAAACAGTCTGGGAACTTCTACCGTACTTATTATGAAAATCGAAGGCGGCAAGGACGATGTTTCAGAATGTATAAAAAAAGTACCTGGAGTATCCGATATCAACGATATTACTTTTGAAGAACCGGAAATTTATACATATAAAATAGAAATTGAAAAAGACGAAGTCAGAAAAAATATTATGACGGCTCTGATAAAAAAAGACTTTGTCATTGACGAAGTAAAGAGCGAAAAACCGGATCTTGAGGAAGTTTTTGTAAAATTAACCGCACAGGCTCCGAAGAAGAAAGGTCTTAAGGATCTTCTTAATGAAATGGATTCGGACAATCCTTATTACAGCGAGGACTTTTCCGAAAAGGAGGATGAATAATATGTTTTCACTATATAAAAAGGAGCTTCGTTCCTATTACTGTTCGCCGTTTGCGTACATTATTGCCGCACTTTTCCTGCTGGTATTTTCACTCAGCTTTATAAACGGTATTTCAAATCTTTCCGGACATCAGTTTAAATTTTCTTTTCCCAACGTTTTCTACAATAATTTCTTTTACTTTATCCTGCTGATTCCTATGCTGACAATGAGAACCTTTGCCGACGAAAGAAAAAGCGGAACAGAAGTTCTGCTGATGACCAGTCCTTTAAATGTTTTCCAGATTGTAATTGCCAAATTTTTAGCTGTTTCAACCGTATTTCTTATGATGCTTGTGCTTACACTGTTCTATCCCCTCATTACTGTTCTTACAGGCGAAGTAATCTGGTCTAGTCTGATCTGCGGTTATCTGGGATTTTTCCTTTGGGGACTTGTCTGCATTGCAGTAGGAATGCTTATGTCGTCGTTTACTGAAAGTCCTATTATTGCCGGTATTCTTGGAGAAGGCGCTATGATTATACTTATATTTATTGATAATTTCAAAGACAGCGGATTATTTACAAATCTTCCTAAGGCTGCACAAATTATCGGAAGCTTTTCAACTCAGGAAAGATTTGTTTCTTTCTCTCAGGGACTTTTCAGCATAGCTGATCTGATATTCTTTATAACATCAACAGTGCTTTTTGTCGGATTCACCATTATTTCCGTTGAAAAAAGACGCTGGAGCAGGGGGTAATATAAATGAGTACAAAAAAATCAAAAAAGAATGCAAAATTTACCACTATAGCGTGGATATTTGCTGTAATGCTCCTGATAGCAGTTATATTAATAAATGTAGCAGCTTCTTTTCTTGACGTTAAAATGGATATGACGCCTAATAAACTTTACAGTCTGAGCAGTACAACAAAAAATTATCTTGAAAAGCTGGATAAAAAGGTTGACTTATATCTGCTTATGGAAATGGATAAGGTAAGAGAAGACGATGAAATGATCGCATTTACCACTATGATGGATCAGTATGCCGAATATGAAAATATCAACTTTATAGATATTGATCCCGATACAAATCCGGATATTGTAAACGAGCTTAACCCCAGCGGCTATCTCAATATAAAATCGGGTGATATCGTCGTAAAATGCGGAGATATAATAAAGCGTATTCCCGGCACTTCCATGTACGTATATGAGGGCGACTATGATTCGTCAGGAAACTTTATTGCTGAAAACGCTTATTTTCAAGGTGAAAATTATATAACTGGCGCTATTAAGTCCGTAGTTGAAGGCGAAGTCCCTTCTGTCTATTTCCTTACCGGACACGGAGAAAAATCCATCGACGACAACTATACAAGTTTTAGAAAAAATCTTAAAAATTATAACTACGAAGCAAAAGAATTAAATCTTACAACTGAAGAAGCAGTACCGGACGATGCGGCTATAATTATTGTGCCGGCTCCGAAAAAAGATATAACTGACGATGAAAAACAGAAAATTGACGATTACATGGACAAAGGCGGAAATTTATCGCTGCTTCTCTCCCCTAACGGAGACGATACCGAATATAAGAACATTCTGGAGCTTATGCATGAATACTGTCTCGGTATGGATTATAATCGTGTTTATGAAACAGATTCTTCAAAACATGTTTCAGGAGACAAGTATGAAATAATGGTAAATCTGGTAGATATTACAGACATGAAGAAAGAAAATGAAAATCTGACGGATCTTACTTCCGCACTTATTGAAGAAAACTCGCTTATTCCTTATATGCCGGAATCACGTTCATTTTTTGAGTATCAGGGCGACAATTACAGCAATCTGAATATCTGTCCTCTTATTGAAACATATGATTCGGCATACGGCGAATCATACGGAGGTCCTGAAGTAGATCCTGAGGATATAAGCGGTATTCTTTACCTTGCCGCATATTCTGAAGACCCAACAAGAAACAATTCAAAAATGGTCGTTATGGGTAATGCGGAATTTATTGACGATGAACATCTTCAGGAAGATTACGCTATTGTTCCCGTTTACCTTTACCTCAGTACAATTACATGGATGTACAACAGCGACGTAAACATGGGCATTCCCGCAAGAGAAAAAACTTACGACTATATGACTCTTGAAAGCGAATCTGATACAAATGTAATTCTGGTTATATTGTGTGCATCGCCTATTGTTGTTGCAGCGGCAGGGATTAAAAGGAGAAATTCGTAATGAAACGCATAAAAATAGCCATAGCAATAATGGCTGTAGTATTAATTGCATCACTGGGCATTTATTTTCTGGCTGATCATCTTAATTCAAATAAAACAAAAAAAGAAACTGAAGAGGCCAATAAGCTCATACTTTTTAATATTGATGAAAATTCCATTGATAAGGTAGATATTCATAACGAATCCGGAAATTACACAGCAGAATATATTGATTCCAACTGGCAGCTGACAAATACTGATGAATTTGATTTAAATTCAACCGCAATAACAGCAATATGCTCAAACTTCTGTAATCTTACCGCAATCAAAATTCTTGACGACACCGATTCTTCTAAATATGGCTTTGACGATCCTATCACATTGACAGTATACGCAGACGATACGCCGTATAAGCTTTTTATAGGAGATGCCACGCCTACATACGAAAACTTCTATGTAATGAAGGAAAACGATGACAATATATATCTTATAGATTATACAACCGGCGCCGTTCTCTGTGCTACCAAAAATAATCTTAAACAAACATATATTTTCAATTACTTCACTGCTGAAATAGATTCCTTCTGTTTGTGGGAAGGATCCGAAAAAGATGCAAACATACGCTTCTCTATGAAAAAAGATGAAAACGGCACCTGGAGCATGATCAAACCCTACCAAGATACGTCCGTATACAATACACAGATCACCAACTTCCTGACGGACGCTACCAGAGATGAAATTTTCAGCTTCGTAGCAGAAAACTGTACAGAATCTGATTATGCAAAGTACGGATTTGACAATCCAAAATATGTTCTTGAAGTAACGGCAGGAAGCAAACATACTAAAGTAATCTTCGGAGATTATACAAATAATGAAAATGAAATGTACGGTCTATTTACAGACAGCGGTCAGGTCGTAACGTTTATATCAAATGAAATCTCCGCTTTAGGATATGACACAATGGATATGATGAACACTACCGTTTACTCTGCCGACATAAACGACGTTACGGAGGTAAAGGTTGAAATGCCCGGCGTTACGGCAGAAATGGAAATAAATAATTACGAAGAAGAATACATTCTTAACGATACTCAACTTACAGATGACGATACAAAATCACTTTTCATTTCATTTTTCAATTCCTTTAACAACGCATACTTTGAATCCATTGAAAACGATCAGAATCCTGACGGCGAGCCTGAAATAACAATAACCTATACTCTTTCAAACAATACCGTTAACAGAATTGAATATATTCCTGTTCCCGGAGAAGATTCCAATACTTACTGGGCAGTCAAGAACGGCGAGTATACAGGCTTTGTAGTACGCAAAAAGATAATAGCCAATATTTCATCAACCTATGAAGAGCTTGTTCAGGCAGTCGAATCTTCAGAAAAATAAAATTTTACCCTGTATTATTTAATACAGGGTATTTTTTATTTTACTACATCATTGAAAGAGGATCAACATAAGAACCGTTTTTCAGTACTTCAAAATGAAGATGCGATTCGTCAGACGTTTCAATATCTGCCGTCTCGCCTACTGCTCCTATTTCCTCACCGCTGCTTATCTGCTGTCCCGCCTGAACGGTAACGCCTGAATTTAAATTGCAGTATCTGGTAATAATACCATTGCCATGATCAATTGTAACAGTAACGCCCCACAGAGGATCTTCCTCAATTGCGGAAACCGTTCCTGAATCTGACGCAATTACCGGATCTCCAAGAGTAGCTTGAATATCCACACCGTTATGAGTCTGCCATGCTCCGGTTGTATTAGACTTAACAAGCTCTCCGTTGCTGAACTCGTTCATAACTTCTCCTTCAATGGGCATAACAAGCTTTCTGACTTCGGGCTTTGCAGTTTCTTCCGCTTCTTCGTCCTCCTCCGGCTGAGTTTCCTTTACAGCAGTTACCGCTGTTTCAGTATGTTTAACAATAGCTTCCGCTATGGTTTCCGCCGTAGTAAGCTTTGGCACGTCCGCCGCCTCTCTGCTGTCGCTTTTGGAAAGAGTTGAATCAAGCTGACCTGCTATATCGTTTGCCGTCTGAGTATATGCAAAATAACATGCTGCACCAACCATAGCAACGCTTAATGCCAGAGCAATATAAAAACCTTTGCCGTTTAAAATAGATTTGGAATTTTTTTTCACGTTTAACACCTCCGATTTTATTTTGGACCATAAACAGCCGTTTATTCGCACATATTCCTTTTTTTCCAAATTATTTTAAAGCGACGTTGCATTAAATCAGAATATAGTGTAAAATAGTAAAGATGATATTTATAAAAGGAGTTATATCTATGTTTAAACTCAGGCGCTTTTTAAAACATTATAAAAAGGAACTTATTCTTGGTCCGTTTTTCAAACTTCTGGAGGCAATTTTTGAACTTGCCGTACCATTAGTCATGGCTCAGATTATTGATAAGGGCATAGGAAATAATGATTCGGATTATGTCTGGAAAATGAGCGGACTCATTGTTGTTCTTGGTATATGCGGACTTGGATTTGCACTTACATGCCAGTTTTTTGCCGCTAAGTGCGCATACGGTTTCGGAACAGAGCTGAGAGATGCTCTTTACAAGCACATAAATAAATTTTCCCACGCTGAAATCGACAGATTTGGTACTTCATCTCTTATTACACGAATCACAAACGATACCGTGCTCGCCCAGAACGGTGTAAATATGTTTATTCGTCTTGCAGTACGCGCTCCGTTTCTGATAGTCGGCGCTGCGGTCATGTCAATGACTCTTGACTTAAAGCTATCAATTATTTTTCTGATTGCCGCACCGATAATTACACTTATTATAGTATGGGTAATGAAAAAAACCGTGCCTATGTATAAAAAAATACAAAAAGGTCTTGATAAAATTTCTCTGCTGACAAGAGAAAATCTTGATGGTGTACGAGTAATACGCGCTTTTTCAAAACAAGAGGAAGAAAAAAAAGAACTTATTAACGAAAGCGGCAGGCTTTCAGATAATGCGGTGATCGCAGGAAAAATTTCGGCAATTTTAAATCCGGTTACTTTTATGATAATGAACCTCGGTATAGTTGCCATACTTTGGTTCGGCGGTATACGAGTTGATACAGGATATCTTACGCAGGGAGAAATTACAGCTTTTGTAAATTACATGACCCAGATTCTTTTAGCCCTTGTGGTACTTGCAAATCTGGTAATAATATTTACTAAAGCTGCGTCCTCTGCTTCAAGAATAAACGAGGTTTTTGATACACAGCCGTCTATGACAGACGGATCTGATACAAAATTTGATTTCAGCAGTCCGGCTGTTGAATTTGAAAATGTAAGTTTTTCCTATCCGGACGCCGGAGACTTATCCCTGAATAATATTTCATTTACTCTGAAAAAAGGTGAAATACTGGGTATAATAGGAGGTACCGGTTCAGGCAAATCGACTCTTGCAAATCTAGTCCCCAGATTTTATGATATAACTTCAGGAAACATTAAAATTTTCGGCAAGGATATAAAAAAATACTCAATGGAAGAACTGAGAAACCTTATAGGGATAGTCCCTCAGCGTGCTGCATTATTTTCAGGTACAATAGCTGACAACATGCGCTGGGGAAAACCTGACGCCACAGATCAAGAAATTATTTCGGCACTGAAAATTGCTCAGGCATGGGAATTTGTTTCAAAGTTAACCGACGGAATAAAAACAAATATTTCTCAGGGCGGTAAAAACCTTTCAGGAGGTCAGCGGCAGCGTCTTACTATTGCAAGAGCATTAGTAGGCAATCCGCCTGTTGTTATTTTAGATGACAGTATGAGCGCCCTTGACTACGCTACAGACCTTGCTCTTAGAAAAGCAATTGAATCAGAACTTAAGTATACGGCTGTAATAATGATTTCTCAAAGAGCCACTACACTGCAAAACGCCAATCATATATTGGTTCTTGACAACGGAGAAGCAGCAGGATACGGAATTCATGAAACACTTCTGAAAAACTGTGAAGAGTATGCAGAAATCTACAAATCACAAATGAGCTGACGGAGGTACTTTTAAAATGATAAAAACACTTAAACGAATACTTAAATATACCAAACCCTATAAAATACACCTTTTCTCTGCAATATTCTGCGCATTTATAGGAGTTGTACTATCACTTTTTGTACCGATTCTTATCGGTAAGGGTGTTGATGTTATTATCAGTAAAGGAAATGTTGATTTTGAGGCGCTCCTGAAAATATGTATTGTTATTGCAGTCACAGTTCTGATAAGCGCACTATTCCAATGGATAACCTCTCTTTCTACAAATAAACTATCGTACAATACTATTCGTGACATAAGAGCAGATTATTTTGAAAAACTCAATTCCGTACCTCTGAAATTTATAGACAACAGTTCCAAAGGTGATCTTATCGGTAGAGCAGTAAACGACATTGAAACAATTTCAGACGGTTTACTGCAAGGCTTTACTCAGCTTTTCAGCGGCGTTGTAACTATTCTCGGAACGCTGATTTTTATGCTTTCTATCAACGTTAAAATAGCTCTGCTGGTTGTTATTTTGACTCCGATATCCCTCTTTACCGCCGCAATCATTACTAAACTCAGTCATGATTCATTTACAGAGCAGTCTAATCTCAGAGGAAAAATGAGCAGTTTCACTGAAGAAATGGTGGGAAATCAAAAAATAGTAAAGGGATTTTCATATGAAAAAAGAGCTGAAAAAACCTTCTCTGAAATAAATGCACAAATGGGAAAAAGCGGAGTTAAAGCCGTATTTTTCTCCTCAATGACTAATCCTACAACACGTTTTGTAAACGGTCTGATTTATGCGGCTGTGGGTACTGCCGGAGCGTTAAGCGCCATTGGAGCATTGAATTTTCTTGGAGTTATTACAGTCGGACAGCTTTCATCGTTTCTTTCATACTCCAATCAGTATACAAAACCTTTTAATGAAATATCCGGTGTTATTACAGAGCTTCAGAATGCCGTTGCATCTGCTGAAAGAGTTTTTGCAGTAATCGACGAACCCTCCGAGCTGCCTGACAACAATAAAGAAGTACTTGCATCATGTGATGGTACACTTACAATGGAAAATGTAAATTTTTCATATGTTCCTGAAAAAAAGCTTATTCAGAATTTTAATCTTAATGTTCAGTCCGGACAAAAAATAGCAATAGTCGGACCTACAGGCTGCGGAAAAACTACTATTATAAATCTTCTTCTGAGATTTTATGACATAAATTCAGGCAAAATAAAAATATCCGGAAAAGATACAAAGGATATTACACGTTCCAGTCTGCGCTCACAGTTTGGAATGGTATTGCAGGATACATGGCTGTTTACCGGTACTGTAGCGGAAAACATATCCTATGGAAAACCAAATGCGTCCAGAGAAGAAATTATTGAAGCCGCAAAAGCAGTACATGCCCACAGCTTTATCAAACGCCTGCCTGACGGATATGATACGGTAATCAACGAAGAGGGCAGCGGACTTTCCCAAGGACAAAAACAGCTTATTTCAATTGCAAGAATTATGCTTAAGGATCCTCCGATGCTCATACTGGACGAAGCTACGTCAAGTATTGACATAAGAACTGAACAGAGAATACAGCGTGCGTTTGAAAAAATAATGAAAGGCAAAACAAGCTTTATTATCGCCCACCGTCTTTCAACCATTGTTAACTCTGACGTTATCCTGGTTATGGATCATGGGCGTATCATTGAACGTGGTGACCATGATACCCTTATGGAACAAGGTGGTATCTACTACCGACTTTATACTGGCGGTCTTGAAATTGATTAATATGTAAAAGGTTTCTTTTGAGTTTTCTCTTGTAAAAACGATAGATTTGATCTCTTAAATCTCAACTTCTTCTAAACCGTGTGCGTCCAGGCGATATATTTTTTGACAAACTTGTCTGAGGTAGTTGACATCATGTAATACTGTAAGAAGTGCACCTGGATAGTTCTCGAAGAGCTGTCGGACTTGGGGTTGTGAGGTGGGTGAAAAATTTCTGGTTGGTTCATCTAAGATCAAGAGTTGAGGGCTTTCTATGACGATGTGCAGTAGGAGTAGTTTTCCTTTTTGGCCACCAGATAGGCCAGCGATTGAAGGCACTGCACCTATAAAATGAGACACAAGAAAACACTCTTGTTGAATTCTGGTAAACTAGAAACAGGAGTGTTTTGTTATGGTCAAAAAAAGCATATTCAGTAGAAACTAATCTATCCTGTATCGAATGATTCTATTCTGTTCTCAAATATGAAACCTTCTATCTCCATAAGTGAAGAAACTTAACTAAAGATAGTATAACAGATATTGTTAAAATTACATCATATTAATTGAAATTGGCTCTAAGGAAAATAATATCAGTGGCTCAAGAACATATGATTCTTTCGGTGAAGTTCTAGCGAAATATACTAAATCTGGGGATTTAAACGACTTCCTCAACTACAATCGAAAACTTTTTACGACTATCGACAATATGAATGATTGGTTTATCGATGCCACTAAGGATAAGGTCTACCTTGTAGAAAAGGCGTCTCAAAATGAAGGTGTTGGCGAGCACAAGTATCGTGCTTAAGATAACTTAACACGTGGTCTACACAGAAAAATGATTCTACCATTATTGAATCTTGATAAGACAGAGATATTCTTGATTTCAACCTATTACACCATGTCTTATGGAACAGATAACAAGTACAATACGACTCTTGAAAAATTAAAATCTGAGATTGATTTAGCTGCCCAACGTCAAATCAAACTACCTTGATTTCTGTTATAGATTGGCTACAGACAAAGTTAAAAACAGGTTGTTCAAAGATATTGTCAATCCTGTCTGGGAAGGTTTCTATGTCTGGGGTCATGGTTGGCCAGGTTGGCCAGAGCGTTACGGCCAATTCAAGAACAGTACGGAAGTCTATGCGCCAATTCGTGAAATCTATGGTCCAGTTGGTGCGTACTATGGAGACAATGGAGCCATGGCTGGTGCCTATGCTGCTATCTATGACAATCCATATGATAATCGTGCCAAGGTTACTTACGTCATGTCTAACATGATTAGTGAGTACGGTGCTTCGGCCTTCACGCATGAAACTCCCCACCTCAATGACCGTATTGCCTACTTTGGAGATTATGGTCGTCGTGAAGGAACAGACGTTGAAGCTTATGCCCAAGGTCTTCTTCAATCACCAGCTACTCAGGGGCATCAAGGTGGATACGGTGCCTTAGGACTGAACATGGCCTTTGAAAGAGAAAACGACGGTAATCAGTGGTACAACACTAATCCAAACAAGTTGAACTCACGTGAAGCCATCGACCGTTACATGAAGGGTTACAACGACACCCTCATGCTTCTTGACTCACTTGAAGGGGAAGCAGTCCTCAATCAAGGAAATCAGGACCTCAATAACGCATGCTTCAAGAAGGTAGATAAACAGTTACGAGGTAACAGTAAAAATCAATACGACCAGGTTCGTTCTCTAAGTGATAGTGAAAAGGCTATTAACTTGACTTCTATTGATGACCTTGTAGATAATAACTTTATGACCAATCGTGGTCCTGGGAATGGTGTCTATAAACCAGATGATTTCTCTTCTGCCTATGTCAATGTCCCTATGATGTCTGCTATTTATGGTGGTAATACCAGTGAGGGATCTCCAGGAGATATGTCCTTCAAGCATAACACCTCCAGACTCTGGGGTTACTATGGCTATGAAAAAGGCTTCCTAGGTTATGCAACTAACAAGTATAAACAAGAAGCAAAAGCGGCTAGTAAGGACACCCTTGGAGACGACTTTATCATTAGCAAGATTTCTGAAGGTCAGTTCAACTTACTAGAAGACTTCAAGAAGGCCTATTTCAAAGAAGTGAAAGACAAATCATCACATGGTTTGACGACAGTTGCAATTGACGGTACAACAATAAGCTCTTATGATGGTTTATTAGCCTTGTTTAAAGCTGCAGTAGCAAAAGATGCTGCAACTATTAAAACAGATAATAAGGGGAATAAATCTGTGTCAACAAGTCATACGACGAAACTCAAAGAAGCTGTCTATAAGAAACTCCTACAAGAGACAGATAGTTTCACAAGTTCTATTTTCAAATAATAGATGAAAGAATTCCCTTTGGCGAAAATGAATTGCACCCCAAAAAGTTAGACAGAGAAGATCTAACTTTTGGGGTGCTTTTATTATGAAATTGAGTTATGAAGATAAAATTCAAATATATGAATTAAGGAATCGTGGTTTCGTAGTGAACCATAAGAAGGTCTAACGTCTGATGAGAGTTCTTGGTCTAACCGCTCTAATTCGTCGTAGACGCAAGTATTCTTCATATCAAGGAGAGGTTGGCAAGAAAGCAGAGAATCTCATCCAACGCCAGTTCGAAGCATCTAAAACAATGGAAAAGCGCTATACAGATTTGCCATTCCAACAAGCAGCCAAAAACTCTATTTATTACTCGTTTTAAATGGTTTCAATAGTGAACTTATTGCTTATAATCTTTCTCCATAGTGACCAGGAATGGCAATATCAACATCAGTATTATCATCGATTTTTAGAAGAGAAAGGAATCCAACCGTCCATGACAAGTAAGGGGAATCGTCCAGACAATGGCATGATGGAATCCTTCTTTGAAATTCTTAAGTCTGAGATATTTTATGGTTATGAGAAGACGTTATAGGTACTTGAGAAATTGGAACAAGCTATTTTAGACTATATTAATTATTACAACAACAAATGCATTAAGGTAAAACTAAAAGGACTCAGTCCTGTGCAATACAGAACTAAATCCTTTACTTAAATTGATTGTCTAATTTTTTTGGGTCAGTACAGTAAGGTGGTGGTTTTGCGTACGCTTTTTACACTGAACTTTAGTTCAAAAATAGAGAATTTCCTTAGTTTGACTATGGGATTCAATCTATTTGGGGTGAGTAGATAATTGAGCCGCTTTTCAAACTTTTTAATGGTGAAAAAATAATCCATCTCACTCTTGATGAAGTAAGACGGATTATTGTTGTTTAAATTAGTACTGTCTTTTAAAGTGCTTTAAAAAGAGATTGAGCAGGTATAGTATTTCCTTAGTATTTGTTATTCTATGAAAATCTCTAGTTTAAATCAATTTATGTATGTTATTTTCCTATTCAGGTTTATGGTTCAAATCATTATCTCTAAAAAACTAGACATTGGAGTAAAAGGTATCATTTATCTGAATATTGTAATTATGATCTCAAAACCGTAGAAAATAGTGAAGATATGATTTACCTATTTTGTACTGTTTCTTAATGTTAATTTTGTTCCTAGTTTAGTAAGTGTTGGTATTTTTCGAGGTGCTAATAATTGTTTATTGAGAATATCCATAGCTGTTCGTCCCATTTCTTCTGTATAGACAGTGACACTAGAAAGTGGAGGATACACTTGTTTAGCTAGAGTTGTATCGTTAAAAGAGATAATTTGAATGTCGTCAGGGACCTTGATACCATTTTCCTGAAGTGCTCTGAGTGCACCAATAGCTAGACTATCACTAGCCGCAAAGTAAGCATCAGGTAAAGTAGCTCCACTCTTAATCTTAGAATCAAGAAGTTCATAGCCAGATTGGACAGTGAAGTCACCAGTCAGAATAAAAAGAGGGTCATAGATTCCCTTTTCCATACAGTAGTTCCGATAAGAACGTAAACGAGGATCAGAGATGATTTCAGTTGCATCTGTTGTTTTTTCTTGCCCAATGAGTAGGCCTATATTATTACAACCTTGTTCTTTAAGATAACAGAGTGCCGATTGTACGGAGTTTTCAAAATCAGTAGTAACACATGGATGTCCTTGATTAAGAGTATCACTATCAACAAAGACCAGAGTCTTTTTTAGTCTTTCTAGTTTCGCAATTTGTTCACGACTAAATTTTCCGATACATAGTACACCAACGACCTCCTCTCCTAGACTTGAAGGAATGTCGTTGAAAA
>OGQI01001969.1_pt1 | contig 13046 bp, 16 predicted proteins | sample 1553171 | NCBI WGS metagenome assembly OGQI01 (sample SAMEA2579988, study PRJEB22360) | human gut metagenome | biome: human gut; feature: human-associated habitat; material: faeces | place: Denmark | collected 2008/2010
TGACAGTCTGTAATCTGTTTTGTGCGGGCGGAAGCCCGCACACGCGGTAAAAATTTAAGGTAAATTTCCAGGATATAGGAAACAATGAGGAACGGCGACACAAAACAAAATAGCTGTGATATAATCGCAAATCAGAGGAAGGGCGATTATATGAAAAGCAATTTAGAGATACAAGAAAAGCTGTACGATTTTATAAAGTACATATACCCGGTGCTAAGACAATATCCGAAAAGTGAAAAGTTTTCGCTACAGAAAGATACTAAAAATTGTATCATGGATATTTTACGGTACATCATTAGAGCCGGGAAAAGCACGACGAAGAAAAAGCTTTTATACGACGCGGACGTAGAATTAGTGATTTTACGGTATTATATCAGAATTGCCTACGACCAGGAGTACATAAGCGGGCATACATACGGAGTAGCCGCGAAGAAATTAACGGAAATAGGAAAAATGTTAGGCGGCTTCATTAAATCAGTACAAAGTTAAGAATATGGGCTATACGTTGCTTCGCCTTCTCGCGGGTGGCAACTGGAACAACGGCGTTATCGCTGGCTGCCGCGCTGTCAACTGTAACAATTACCCCTGGAATGTCAACGCTAACATTGGCGCGCGCTTCGGCTGTGACTTATGAACTTTTCAGACTTAGCAAGCTATGGCTTACTAGCAAGGACTATTTACATATAGTCAGAACGTATAGCCCGTCCTGGGACTACCAGGCAAACATAAAAAAGGACGCTTCCGGTTAGTAGCGAGAGCGAAGGGCGGAAGCGGAAACGGCAGAAGATGAAAAGAAGTAACATAGGAATAAAGGATATAGCGACCTTTGAAAATGCGGAAGACGCATACAGGAAGGCGCGAAAGTGCAAAAGATACCGGGAAGAAGTGTTAAGGTTCACGGATAACCTGGAAGAAGAATTATACGACCTGGTGGCAGACCTGGAAGCCGGAACATACCGACAAGGGGAAGCCCGGCGCTTTGTAGTGTATGAACCGAAGAAGCGGGACATATACGCGCTACCATTTAGGGACAGAGTAGCACAGCACATGATAAACAATAAAATAGAACCGATTGTAGAAAGACGGTTTTACTATCATAGCTACGCCTGCAGAACAGATAAGGGTATGCACAAAGCGGCAGATTACGCCCAGGAGTGTATAAGAAACCTATCTTTTGAAGGGGAACAGGTTTATATATTAAAAGCGGATATACACAAGTATTTCAACAGTGTAGACCACGAAGTACTAAAGCAAATATTAGGCGGGATTTTCAAAGATAAAGACCTATTAAAGCTGCTTTACTATATTATCGACAGCTACGGGGAAGACGGGCGAGGGCTTCCGGTGGGAAACCTATTAAGCCAGCTTTTCGCAAACCTGGTATTAAATGAATTAGATAACTTCGTAAAGCACGAATTGAAGGAAGATAAGTATAAACGCTACATGGATGATTTTGCAATAGTTAGCAATAGCCGGGAACACCTGGTGGAAGTGTTACAAAAGATAGACGCATTTTTAGGCGCGCGGCTTAAGCTTACCTTAAATCCGAAAACGCAGATAATCAACGCTAAGAACGGCTTTGATTTTTGCGGGTATCGTATTTACAAAGATTACCGGAAGATAAGGAAGCGTAGCCCTAAACATATTAGGGCAACTATCAAAGCCTACAGAAGCGGAAAAATAACAAAAGAAAAATTGCTTATGAAATATGCAAGCTGGGAAGGACACGCGAAACACGCGGACACTTACAGGCTACGCATGAAGATTAAAGGGCAAATAGAAGCAGAAATTAAGAAAAAGGAGTTAATAGGCAATGGCAGTATTACGCCGGATAATTAACAGAATCAGAAGCCAGAGGGAAGAAGGAGAAGTACAGGCTACGAACGTAGCACGTTACGACCTGGACGTAGTAGAGGTACAGAGCAGCATAATAGCAGACCTGGCAGAAGTAAATAGGCTGCTGCTGGAAGAATTAGAGAACTATAGGAGCATGGAAGACGAAGACAAGCAGTTACTAATGATGATAGAAGACATAAAAGAAGGTCACGAAGACCTGGAACGGATGTTAGAGCCGTAGGAAGGAGTTAGTAAGGCTTGAGTAGTGAATTTTGGATAGGTTTACTTATTCAGTTAGTTGTGTACGGGGTGTCTATCGGCGCGATATACGGGACGATTAAGACCAGACTTAATTATATCGAAGCAAAATTAGACAAACACAACAACGTAGTAGAAAGGGTGTACAAATTAGAAAAAGACCAGGCGGTACTTGATGAAAAACAGGAAGTAGCAAACCATAGAATTAAAGACCTGGAAGGCTTAAGCGCACAGTGAGAGCAAAGAAGCGGGAATTTAAGAAAAAGGTAGTTTTAAGTACTGGTTCAATATTTGTATGCACTTGCATAGTAGCCCTTATATTTTCATGGAACGAAAAGCCTACAGAAGTATTTACTTACATAATTCCGACAGCCGGGGGCGTGTTCGGCGCTGCTGTAATATGGTATTTGAAAGCGGTACAGCTTGAAAATGGCATTAAGATACAGCTAGGCATGATAAAAAAGCTTATCGACATGGGAGAAGAAAACCCGGCGGAAGAAATCAAAGAAAGAACCATACAAAAGATGAAAGATAAAACAGAAGCACTTATAGACGAAGCGTTAGAACCAACGGAAATACAAAACTTTTAGAGGTGCGAAGTATGGAAACTTTGAAAATGATTCTTGAAAACTGGGTAATTTTTGTAATTATGCTTGCATTGCTGGGACTTACTGTATATGCAGTATTACGCTTTTTGAAGCTTACGCCGCAGCAGCAGTTAGATAAAATAAGAATCGCGCTGCTGTATATGGTTACGGAAGCGGAAAAGGAATTAAAGCGGAAGACCGGACAGGTAAAAAGGGCTATGGTATGGGACTGGCTTACAGAAAGATTCCCGGTTATCACATTATTTTTAACAGAAGAAAAATACGACGAACTGTTAGAGGAAGCGTTAGTAAAGTTTAAGAAAATGCTGGAAGACAACAGCAGCTTATACGACTATGTGTATAATACGGTTACGGTTTCGGATGAAGATACAGAAGACGACATTTTAAGAAAAATCACAGAGGGAGCATAAGAAACATGAAGATTTTACTTATTAGCGGACACGGAGCGGGCGACCCTGGCGCTGTATCACAGTTCGGAAAAGAAGCAGACGAGACTATTTACATGGTCGAGGAAATTAAGAAGACTTTGAGCGCATACGCCCAGGTGGATTTATACCCGACGGAAAGAAACGCATACAAAGACGCAAAAGCCGGAAAACTGGCGGTTAACTTCGGAAACTATGGTTATGTACTGGAAGTCCATTTTAATTCCGGGGCAGCAGACCTTAAAGGAAACGGACGGACGACAGGTACGGAAATCTACGTTACTACAGCGGAAAAGACCGTAGGGGTAGAAACGAAGATTGTACAGAGTATCGCAGCCCTGGGCTTTAAGAACCGCGGAGTTAAGAGAACGAATTTTACAGTAATCTACAGAGCGAAGGCGGCGGGCGTATCTTCCGCGCTGCTGGAAGTGTGCTTTATCGACGATAAGGACGATATGAGCGCATACGCAGCTAAAAAGACACAGATTGCAGCAGCCGTAGCTAATGCAATCGCTACACAGTTCGGGTTAAAGAAAGGCAGCCAGGAAGCGGGAAGCAGCCCGGCAACACAGGAAATTAAAGCCGGAAGCATTGTTACGATTAAGAGCGGTGCGGTATATGGCGGCTTGTCTTCAACTAGAGGAAAAGCAGTCCCGGCGGCACAGTTAGGCGGCAAAAGACACACGGTAGACAAGGTACAGACAAATAAAGGAGTACAGGAAGCAAAGCTTAAGGGAATCAACAGTTGGGTAGCTGTAGCAAGCTTGACGGCTGTATAAGGGGGCTTCGATATGAATACAGAACAGAAAAACTTTATTAAAACAGTGGGCGCGCTTGCGTCCGCTGATATGAAGAAAAGCGGAGTGCTGGCAAGTTTGACAATCGCCCAGGCTATCACGGAAACGGGCTGGGGAACGTCCGGGCTTGCCGCAGAGGGTAAAGCCCTTTTCGGAATTAAGGCTACAAAGTCCTGGAAGGGTAAAGTATATTGCAAAGATACAAAAGAGTGCTACGACGGGGTAAATCTGGTAGCCGTGAAAAGCGAAGCTTTCCGCGCTTATGATAGCTGGGAAGAATCCGTTACAGACCATAGCGCATTTTTGAAGGCAAATAAGCGCTATAAAGAAGTAATCGGAGAAACAGACTATAAGAAGGCTTGCAACGCTATTAAGGCTGCTGGATATGCGACAGACCCGGAATATGCAAACAAACTTATTGAGATTATCGAGCAGTATAAGCTTACAGAGTTTGACGGCAAGACAGAGAGCCAGGAGAACCAAGGAGCGGGAGCAGCCGGGGCGGATGCCGAAAAGTACTACAGGGTACAGGCTGGGGCTTACAGAAGAAAAGAAGGCGCTAACCTTATGGCGGAGCAGATTAAGAAGACCGGACATACGGACGTATTCGTAAGGCTGCTTAATGGGCTTTACAAAGTACAGGTAGGCGCTTATACTAAAAAGGAAAACGCGGAAGCCACGGTAAAGAGACTAAAGGCGGCTGGTATCGTCTGCTTCATTACACACGCTTAAGCGGCACAAATAAGTAGAAAGTGTCAATAGTAACAGACTGGTAACTAACAAAACGACTTAGAAAGTCAGTAAAATAAGGGGCTACAGTTTCCGTTCAGCAGGCAGCCGATGAGGGCAAATTCTAATATCTTAAGAAAAGAGGGAAGCTGGGATAAGTGAAAAGTTATCTGATAATTTTATAATATTTAAAAAGAATAACTATTACTACGATTTATGATTTAATAACCAACATTTATTTTACAGGAATGACAAATGGGGTTATGATACCATTATCAAAGGCAAAGGAGCCGGAAATCTTTAGGGGATTCTGGCCCCTTTTTTACATTAGCAAGTATTTGAAGGAGGAAATATATATATGGAATACGAGATTTCTAATCGTTTATCAGGTGTACATGGTTCGATGATACGAGAACTTTTTAAGTTAGGAGCAAGCAAGGATATTATATCTTTTGGTGGTGGCAATCCGTCAGCAGAGACATTCCCATGCAAGGAGATAGAAGAGATAGCAGCAAAGGGACTCAGCGAGAATCCTGTCTCTTTATTACAGTATGGACTGAGTGAAGGTTATACACCTCTGCGTGATACCATGAAGAAATATCTTGAGAAGAAGGAAGGCTTTGATTTCGAGAATAATGAGCTTTTCATAGTGTCAGGCGGACAGCAGTGTGCGGACCTTACAACTAAGGCACTTGTTAATGAAGGAGACGTTGTGCTTACTGAAGAGCCTGCATTTGTAGGCTGCCTTAATACATTCCGTTCTTACGGTGCAAAGCTTGTAGGAATCCCAATGGAGCAGGACGGAATGAATATAAATGCGCTTGAGGAGGCTTTAAAGGCTAATCCTGATGCAAAGCTTTTATACACAATTCCATCTTTTCAGAATCCTACAGGAATCACAACTTCTCTTGAGAAGAGAAAAAAAGTGTATGAGCTTTGCTGCAAATATGATATCGCAATATTAGAGGACAATCCTTACGGTGAATTAAGATTTGCAGGTGAAAATGTGCCAACTATCAAATCAATGGATACAGAGGGCAGGGTTATATATGCAGGAAGCTTCTCAAAGGTAATGGCACCTGCATTCCGTCTTGGCTTTCTTGTGTTCAACAAGTCGCTCACAGGACCGCTTACAGTTGCAAAGCAGTGCACAGATGTACATTCAACTGTACTTTTCCAGTACATTTGTAATGAATATATTAATAACTATGATTTTGACAAGCATCTCGAGGATTCAAGAAAGGTGTATGAGCATAAATGTAATCTCATGATGGAGTGCATGAAGAAGGAATTCCATCCTTCAGTAACCTTCGGTCACCCTGAGGGTGGACTTTTTGTAATGGCATTCCTGCCAGATGGAATGGATTCTGCACCATTTGTAAGGGAGGCCATTAACAGAGGCGTTCTTTCAGTTCCGGGAGCAGCGTTCTTAGCAGATGAGAACCAGAAATCTAATGGATTCAGACTTAACTATTCGACACCTTCTGATGAACAGATTGTTAAGGGAATCGAGATTCTTGGAAAACTTACATACGAGTGGATTAAGTAGGAGGAGTGAAACATTATGAAGATAGCAGCATTCAGCGTTCGTCCAGATGAAAAACAGTATTTTGATACATTTGCAAATGTATACAAGGTGGAATTACAGATTAATAGAAGCGGATTTACAGCAGGTGATATAGAAAGTGTCAAAGGCTGTGAGGCTATGTCGGTGTGCGATGGCATGTGTGACTTGTCAGCACCTGTTCTTGAAAAGCTTGCAGCAGAAGGTGTTAAGTATATCGGTTTCAGGACAATCGGATATAACAGTGTTGACCTTGAGGCGGCAAAGCGCCTTGGAATCCGTGTTGCACACAGCGGATATTCGCCATATTCAGTTGCCAATTATACAGTAATGCTTATGCTTATGTGTATCCGCAAGGCTTTGTATGTAATGATGCGTTCGCACACAGCGGATTATTCACTTGGTCCTATATGTGGACGAGAAATGCAGAATATGACAGTAGGTATTATCGGAACAGGAAGAATTGGAAAGGCAGTTATTAAGAATCTTTCAGGATTTGGATGTAAGATTATTGCGTATGACCCATACCCTGCAAAAGACCTTGAAAATGTTGAATATGTAACGCTTGATGAATTGTACGCTAAGTCAGATATTATCTCGCTTCATACTTTTTTAAGTGATGAGACATATCATATGATTAATAAGGATTCAATTGCAAAGATGAAGGATGGCGTTATCCTTATAAATGCGGCTAGAGGTGCACTTGTTGATACAAAGAATCTGATTGAGGCTGTTGAGAGTGGCAAGATTGGTTCAGTTGGAACTGACTGCTGCGAGGGTGAAGATGATTTTATCCGTACAGACCGTAAGTATGATGACCTTGTTGTTAATCACGATTACATCATACTTAAGTCTTTCCAGAATACTATTGTCACACCTCACATTGCATTTTTCACAGATCAGGCTGTGTCTGACATGGTTGAGTCTTCAGTTAAGAGTGTTGTGCAGTTTGCAGCCGGTGAAGACACACCATTAGAAGTGCATTAAAATACACAGGTGCATTATTTATTCAATTTCTTGAAATATTCTTCAAGCTGGTGCTCGAAGATTCGCTGATTTTCTGAGCAGAATGAGCCAAGCGGCTGATAATAAATGCTTCTGAAATGTGGACAGTCATCTATATGCAGCAGGCTTATGTTTTCAGGAAGGCTGCTGCTTGTCCATGTTACAGAGGCAACAAATGATACTCCAAGACCGAGACTTATGAGCTTGCCCTGTAATATGTAATCATTGCATGAGTAGGCTATCTGAGGAGTTTTCTTACATTTACTGAATATTGAATTGAACACTCCGGCGTAAGATGGAGTATCTGCAAGGTCAATGAATTTCTCGTCCATCATCTGTTCTACTGATATGTGTCCGGTATGGGCAAGTGGATGTGATGATGAAACAGCAAGGCAGATTTCTTCTGTCATAAGAAGATGTGCATTGTCTGGAATATCATAAGCTGATGAGACAGAGTCAATCAGCAGGTCACACCCTTTTGGTTCAGAAGATATTGAAAAGCTGACATGAGGCTGCTCATGGATAAAATCTTTAAGTACATTGCTGACAAGAACTGCACTTGAGCGGAGACAGAGCCTTATTTCGCCTGCATCGCCAAGACTTTCACTGACAGCACGCGCAGCATCTTCTGAAAGAGCCAGTATTCTTAATCTGTTGCAGTGGACATACGGTATTGTGATAATAATCCGCCGCAAGGATATGATAAATATAAAAAAGGTATTTGTCAATCCTGTGACAATATCACTTGTTATAGGACTGTTTCTTTTTATTACGGGAATTAAACTGCCAGGTGTAATAAACAGCACGATGGCTGGAGTTGCAGCACTTAATACACCTGCAGCCATGATAGTACTGGGATATTATCTGTCATGTGTCAGAATCTGTGACTTACTGCTTAATCCATCCCTGTATCTGGCATCGTTTGTCAGGCTTATAATAATTCCGTTGCTTACACTGCTTGTACTTTATATTATACAGGTGGGACATGGTCAGATTGGAATGATTACACTGATTGCTGCGGCAACACCAGTTGGAACGAGTACGGCAATATTTGCACAGAAATTCGGGCAGGATTATGAGCGGGCTGTATGTATGGTCTGCCTGTCAACGCTGTTTTCAATTATTACGATGCCAGTTGTGATGTATCTGGCGCAGATGTGGATTATGTAATTTAACTATTATTTTTGGTTATGGTTAGATAACCAACATGTATTTTACAGGAATAACACAATGGTATATTATACAGACATCAAAGGCAAAGGAGCCATGACCCGGAAGGGGTAATGGTTTCTTTGCTTTTTTGTGTATAAGATATCTTTGCAGGAAAATGTATAGTAAATGTGGCTATTCACAATATGAGAAAGAAAGGAACTAAAGTTATGGGAAATAACGGAATTGAATTGGAAAGAGATGGCTTTAAGAGCCGTACAGGTTTTATTCTTGCCTGTATCGGTTCGGCAGTAGGAATGGGAAATATATGGCGTTTTCCATATATGGTATCTGCATGGGGTGGTATGACATTTTTAATACCTTATGTAATATTTGTAATACTGATAGGTTCAACAGGTGTTATAGAAGAGATGGCACTTGGCCGTGCGACTAAGGGCGGACCTATTAAAGCATTTGGCGACTGTATGCAGATGCGTACAGGAAAGAGAAAAGCAGGTGAGGCAATTGGTTTTATTCCTGTGCTTGGCTCACTGGCTTTGGCAATGGGCTATACTGTAGTTGTTGGCTGGATATTCAAATATACTTATCTTGCATTTTCTGGAAAGCTTTCAGCAATGGGCAATGATATGTCAGCTATTGGTGGTATGTTTGGAAGTACAGCAAGCTCATTTGGCAATAATATGTGGCTTATAATCGCGATGGTTGTAACTGCTGTTATTATGGCACTTGGTATTGCAGGCGGAATTGAGAAAGCAAACAAGGTCATGATGCCTTTGCTTTTCATCATGTTTGTAGGACTTGGAATATATATCTTCACGCTTCCTGGTTCAAGTGCAGGTTATAAATACATTTTTACTCTTAATCCTAAGGGACTTCTTGATATAAAGCTCTGGATATATGCATTTGGTCAGGCGTTCTTCTCACTGTCTATCGCAGGTAACGGAACTGTTATCTATGGTTCATATCTTAGTGATAAGGAAAATGTTGTTACTTCAGCAAGAAATGTTGCTGTATTTGATACTATTGCTGCTTTATTAGCTTCATTTGTTATTATTCCAGGTATGGCAGCAGGCGGTGCCGAGTTATCTTCAGGTGGTCCCGGACTTATGTTTATCTATCTTGTAAATGTATTTAATGGTATGCCGGGTGGCAAGATTGTAGGAATTGTATTCTATGTATGTGTTCTGTTTGCCGGCATGAGCTCACTTGTTAATCTGTATGAAGCTCCGGTTGCAACTATTCAGGAGAAGCTTAAGCTTAACCGTGTTGCATCTGTTGGAATTATTGCAGTGGCTGGCTGTGTTGTGTCACTTGTAATACAGGGTATTGTATCAGGCTGGATGGATGCAGTATCTATCTATATCTGCCCACTTGGCGCAATGCTCGCAGCAATTATGTTCTTCTGGGTTGCAGGAAAGAAGTTTGCTGTTGATGCTGTTAATGCAGGTGCAGATAAGCCTATTGGAAAGTGGTTTGTACCACTTGGCAAATATGTCCTTGTCCCACTTTCACTTGTTGCACTTATTGCAGGTGCTTTACTTGGTGGAATTGGCTGATGGAGGTTTAGACTGGTTGATTGAGACTGGCGGATTGCAAAGCAATCCGCCTTTTTTTGCGTGGTGGAGTGAGAAATAGCGGCGGATTGTACTTTGAGGTGGAGGGGAGGCAGGAGGAAGTCCAAAAGGAGCAGAAATGAAGTGGTAATCTAAAAGTAGACACCAACCCAATTATTGTAGACATTATTTATATATAAGAGTATCATTATTAGATAGATAGTAATAACAGGTGATTTTTTGAAACAACGGAGGCGATTAAGATGAAGTTTGGAATGAGAACACCCAGTATAAAGAAATCAATAAAGGCAAGAACAACCGGAAAAGCCAAGCGAGCTGTTAAGAAAGCTTTGATTCCAGGGTACGGAAAAAAATGTGCAGGATGGATTAAGAATCCAAAGAAAGCAGCTTACAATAAGGTTTATAAGAAGACGAGCTTTGGCATTATGGATTTATTTAAGTAACTATCAGGAGGATTACATCATGGAACGAGTAGTACAATTTTTAAAAGAAGCAGAGACATATTATTTGGCAACAGTAGAAGGCGACCAGCCAAGAGTTAGACCTTTTGGAACTGCACACATTTTTGAAGGGAAGCTGTATATTCAGACTGGAAAGGTAAAGGATGTTTCAAAGCAGATTCACGCAAACCCGAAGGTAGAAATCTGTGCATATAAAAATGGTGAGTGGCTTCGTGTAGCCGGAGAACTTGTAGAAGATGACAGAAGAGAAGCAAGACAGTCTATGCTCGATGCTTATCCATCTTTACAGAATATGTACTCAGCAGATGATGGAAATACAGAGGTGTTCTATTTTAAGAATGCGACAGCTACATTTTCATCATTTACACATGAACCGGAAGTAGTGAAGTTCTAAGGATAACATAAAATGGCGAAAAGTAAGAAGAAAAAAATACATAAAAAGATAGATGGTCAGCTTTTACAGATGAACAAGAAGTTTAGTAATCTCAAGATGAAACAGAAGGATAAGATTACAGGCTGGGTGTATGAAGAATACAAAAAGTATGTAACAGAACATGGTAAAGCACCTGATTCGCTGGCAGATGAACAGATTGTTGAAGCTGTACTTGATAAGATAAATGAGGCACAAATCTGGGTACCAGATGGAGGAATATACGATTATTATCGAAGAAAGAAACCACATCTTCAAAAGAGGCTGGATAATGAAAAGGTGATTAAGTTTAAATCTTATGTCAACTTTTATAAAAGTATTGTTGATCAGGACAGGGCATCTGTTGTTATATGCAATCTTAAACATGAGATTATTTACATGAATCCGGCAGCTGTTATCAGTTATGCGAAGCGAGGTGGCGATAAACTTATTGGAAGAAGTCTGTTAGATTGTCATAATCCGGAATCAAGAGATAAAATACAGCAGGTAGTGGACTGGTTTGCAATAGATGAAAGGCATAATATCGTTTATACTTTTCACAATGAAAAACAGAATAAAGATGTTTATATGGTGGCACTCAGAGATTATGGGAAGTTGATAGGATATTATGAGAAACATGAATATCGAAATGCAGAGACTATGAAACAATACGATTTGTGGTGATGATATGACGAAGGATGAATGATATAAGCAATTATTTGAACGACTAGATAATTCCAAGTTCCGAAGCAGTTTCCATCTAAAGCAGAAAGATATTGATTACATAAACGAAAAAGGTTGCGGTCGTCCAGTGGACGACCCTGCGTAGCAGGAGCAACGACCGAGCCGGGAGGCGAGACATGGAGAGAATCAGACAACATGCAGAGGATTTTATCTCAAAAAGAAATGGAGAGGCACTAGTGCAGATATTTGTAGATGCAGATGCATGTCCGGTAGTAGGCATTATCGAGACAATAGCAGAGAAATATAATATTCCAACTACATTGCTGTGTGATACGAATCATATTTTGTATTCTGATTACAGCGAGGTAATTGTAGTAGGTGCAGGAGCAGATGCTGTAGATTATAAGCTGATTAGTATTTGCCATAAAGGGGACGTAGTAGTATCTCAGGATTATGGTGTCGCTGCTATGGCTCTTGGAAAAGGTGCATATGCTATTCACCAATCAGGCAAGTGGTACACGAATGAGAACATAGATCAGATGCTTATGGAGCGACATCTTGCGAGAAAAGCCCGAATGGGCAAAGGAAAGCATCATCTCAAAGGTCCGAAGAAGCGAACCAGGGAAGAAGACGAGGCGTTTGAAAAAGCGTTTGCGGACCTTCTTGGCGGCATGGATAATCGAAAAATGTGAGATGTGAAGCCCGATTCGCTCATGTTTTGTGACGAAAGCCGGATTATTCGCTCATTTTTTCGTAATTGAGGTTTTTGAAAGAAGAATCGACCATAGGGAAGGTGCCTCGATCAGAGGCGTCTTTTAGCATTTGAAGAAGGATGCTGAGAAAAAGGGAGGGTGTTTCGGTAGGATATTGATGGTTGAATACAATTGCGCTTCTTTGCGGGATGATTAAGATAGATGTTGCAAAGCAGCTTGTTGACTTTGATCATAATTCTATCCATGATATTATTGGATTGTGTAGCGATCGATTGACGAAACCCTATTGAATAGGGTATAATGAACTGGGTGATTAGATGTGAAAAGAGATATCATTCGTAAGATTCAGGATTATCGAAGTATCAAATGGAATGCGTTTTCCGGATCGTCGGGAACACAGGGTTCTCTGATGAAGTCAGTTATCGAAAAAAATTTTTATAAGCTTTCAAGTTTTAATGCTCATGATGGATTCTATGGGCACGAGAGCGTCAACGAATTGATTGTATCAAGGCTACTGGATATTTTGCAGATCCCCCATACAAATTATAGATTGGTTCACGCTTTAGTCGAAGTTGATGAACAGGAATACACGACGTGGCTTTGTGTATCGAAAGACTATCGAAAACTGGGAGAGGCTAATGTTAGCTTGGAAATATTCCATGACTTGATGAGAGAAGGACGGGAATTACCGCTTGATTTCTGCAAACGCATGGGATGGGGAAGACAGGTTGCAGAAACGATGCTTGTCGATTTTTTGATTGGAAACATGGATCGGCACGGTTCTAATACTGAGGTTTTGATGGATAAGAATGG
>OGQI01001974.1_pt1 | contig 13021 bp, 9 predicted proteins | sample 1553171 | NCBI WGS metagenome assembly OGQI01 (sample SAMEA2579988, study PRJEB22360) | human gut metagenome | biome: human gut; feature: human-associated habitat; material: faeces | place: Denmark | collected 2008/2010
TTCACAAGTTCTCCATCGTAAAAAATTGCACATCTATCCGCAACTTTTTGTAATTCAGGAATCTCTAATGTATTAATTAAAATAGTTTTTCCCGATTCTGCAAGCTCCAAAATCAATTTATATATCTCTGCTTTCGCCCCTACATCAATTCCTTGTGTCGGGTTATCAAGTAAGAGAATCTCTGCCTCTGTGTTCAGCCATCTTGCCAGAAATACTTTCTGCTGATTTCCTCCACTCAAAGAAGTGATTGGATCTGCACTGTTCTGTGCCTTTACATTCAACAATTTTTTGTATTTTGCAAATTTGTCCTCTTCTTTTTTCTTTGAAATCTGGAATTGTTTTGCTGACAATGTATGTTCTGCCAGATACATATTTTCCAGTAAACTCATATCCGCGATCACTGAATTTTCTTTTCTGTTGGCAGGAAGCATCGCGATTTTATGTTTCATCGCTTTATGTATCGAATGTAGCGGAACATTTTCTCCATTTACATGAATTGCACCGCCGTCTGCACGAGTCACACCGAAGATTCCCTGTAACAATTCACTGCTTCCGGATCCCTGCAGTCCTGTCATTCCAACGATCTCGCCCTTTTTCACATCCAGATTTACATTTTTAAATCCATGACCTGTAAAATTCTTGATCTCTAAGATGGTATCTCCACATGCACGCGTCTGATAATTTTCCTCTGCATTGTAATTGGAACCTACCATCATCTTTGTGATTGCTTCCGGATTGGTATCTGCAATATTGCCTTCTCCGATAAATGTTCCATTCATCAGTACTGTATAGCGATCTGCAATTTCAAAAATCTCCGGCATCTTGTGGGAAATGAAAATAAATGATGTTCCTTTTTCCTTTAATCTGCGGATAATACGGAATAAATGATCGATTTCCTGGTTATTCAGAGATGTTGTCGGCTCATCTAAGATCAACAACTTTGCATTAAAAAATAATGCCTTTGATATCTCAAGCAACTGTTTCTGGCTCGGCGTCAGTTCTTCTACTTTCTCATCCGGGTCAATCTCTACTTCCAGCTCGGCAAATAATTTCTTTGCCTCATCTTTCATTCGTTTTTTATCCAATTTTCCAAACTTATTTGTATATTCCTTACCTAGGAATATATTTTCATAAACCAGCAGATCATTGAACAGATTCAGTTCCTGATGAACAAATGCAATTCCCTGCTGCTCTGTCTGTTTGACCGATGTATTGTTCAGTTCTGCCCCATCAAACAAAATCTGTCCTGCATCTCTACGATATACTCCGGTCAATACATTCATCAAAGTTGATTTTCCGGCACCATTCTCACCAAGCAGTGCATGTACTTCTCCTGCTTCCACTGTCAGATGCACATCTTTCAACACCGGAATATCATTAAATGCTTTATATATTCCACTCATTTCCAGTCGTTTCATGCACGATTCCTCCTCGTTTTTCTCTCTATTCTGTCGTTTTGCTGACAGATCAACATCTATCTTTTATTATATCATTTTTGACTCACAAGTAAATAAATTTAGATGCTCATATATAAACAAAACGTTCTTAGGTAACACCAGCGTCACTAGGTTCGACAAAACCTCGCTAAGTGTTCATAATAAATTACGGAAGTCTGCAAGCAGACTCCCGTATCAAGTTTCTCTATAACTTCTATCTTTAAGATTTAGAATGAAGGATAATCTGCAACGTTGTCAGATGTAACATCTTCACACTCGATTACGTGATCCTGTTCTACATCTTTGCCATCAAGATGATCAACCATATCCTGAATTGCTGTCTGAATCATAGATGGGCTGTATGTAACTGACATAACTCCGCCAAGTTTTTCAGCGATATCCTGATATGAGTTACCACGAAGTACTTCGTAGAGTTCATCTAATCCACCACATCCTGTGATAACAGGTTTGTTAGCATAGAAAGCATCTTTTGTAGAATCACTGATTCCACCACCATTGAGGGCTTCTAATATACCCATTGTCAACTCATCATCCTGTGCATAGATCCATTTGATATCTGCGTTAGAAGCATCTCCCATCAGAGATTCAAATGATTCTTTTGTATCAGAACGGCTCCAGTTCATAGCGCCTGAATATGTAATTGCTTTGAGGTCATCCTCTGTCCATTTTGCATCATCTGCAATCTTAGATCCACCGAATTCAAGTTCTCCTGTAAGGTAATCTGTAAATCCGCTGTCACGTAATGTTGTAACGGAAGATGTATCGCCTTCGTAAACATATACTTTATCGCCAGGTTTCATTCCCTGCTCTACGAAGTAAGCTGCTGCACCAGCACCGATTCCCTGGTTATCACCTTTAACATTAGAAACAGCGCTTGGAGCTACTGCATCAATGATACGGTCAAATTCTACAAATGGAATCTCAGCGTCTACTAACTGCTGAATTGCAGACTGTACTGTGTCGTCCATTGGCTGTACAACTACTGCAATGTCTTCTTCTCCGCTTGCTACGATATCTTCGATCTTATTAATCTGTTCAGCTGCATCAGAGGAAGTAATTACTTCTGCGGAATATTTTCCATCTTTGTTCACTTCTTCTACTTTCTCTTTTGCAAATGTTGCAACAGAACCTGTCCATCCGTGATCTTCTGCTGCAGTTAACACATAAATATGTGTAGCTCCTTCATCTGATTTTGCTGTATCACTACCGTCCTTTTTTGACTCATTACCTCCACATGCTGCAAGGCTAAGAACCATAACACCAGCAAGAAGAGTGGCTAAAATTTTCTTTTTCATAGTGATTTCTCCCTTCTTTTTATTTGATTATGATTTAATTATATCACTTTATCCTGAAAAAACTTTTCTTTATCTATCCATTTTCATATTATTTTCAGTCTTATTTTAACTTCAAAAATAATACAAGGACAAAAAATATATACATTTTTTTGTCCTTTATTTTTTCTGGTTTGAAGATATCATTTACCTCTTCCCTTTTCCACTTAAGAAGAATTGAAATATCCATTTAGAAACTTCTTCATATCCATATCACTTTCTCGATTTGATTTCACCTCATACCGTTCTTTCAAATCAACCAACAGACCAAGAACAAAATCATGATAAAACCTCTCCGGTTGTGTCTTTCCTGACGGATATTTTCCTGCATCAAAACTACTAAATGGTGTCAGCAGCATTCCCCTATATTCGATTTCCTGAATTTTTAAATATCCGCTTGCCAACATAAGACTCCAAATTGTATTTTTATTCTGTTCTAATTGATCAAATACAATTTGTTCATCAAAATTCACGACAATGTTTCTATCGTTTAAAAGTTCTTCCATCATCTCCTTCCTATCCGTTAGCAATCGCTATTCACAATTCAACTATACTAACAGACTAAGTAAAGTGATATGGGTTATTCTTTTACTTTCCACTCATTATACCATACAACTCCTGTGCCTTCCAATCCAATTCCAGCAGCATCCGTCTGGAATCATCCATCTGAGGCAATTTCAGATTTTTCCTTGCTTCCGCTTCACTACTTTCTAACAAAACCGGAATCCAGGAATATTCTTTTATCCTCTTGTAAATATCCTTTTCTGCATTATTATCCAAAGCCCGCACATATAACGCATAACTATAAATCCCACAAATAGATATTTCAACATGACGTACACCAATGAGAACTTTCAATAGGTATCTTCTTAATTCTTCTGTTGAATAGTTCTGATTTGATATTACATTTGCAAGCTGTTCAAAGAACAAATTTCCATTTTGAATGTTGCACTTGTTGTAAACTTTTAAAATCTGTTTTGTCATCGGTCCATAACCGCCCGAGATTTCATTCAGATACTTCGTATTCTGTTCCTCTGTATGTAATGCTAACATTTGCATCAGCTGTTCTTCTAACCGAGCTTCAAATCTTGTTATCACATCTGTTCCTTTTGCGTACTTATCCGATGTTTCTTTTATTTTATCTTGACGTTCGATAAATTCATTCATATTCACAAAACGAATCTTCATATTGCTGTACATCCGCTTCATCGCTTTTGCATATTCAATCGCATGGATATTCTGCTGTTTTTCCAATATAGCTTTTGCTCCCGGTATAAATTCTTCGGTTACTTCTGCACATGCAGTTGCAAAATTCTTTCCGTTTTCCATACACAGTTTTATTTTCTGCTGATATTCTCTAGGTTCAATAAATAAGAACTGAATCATGTCTTTCAACAATTTTTCATCTGCATCTTCACACAAAATTGCAAGTTCATCCACACAATTCAGTTTTTCCAACATCGATACTGCTGCAAATGCTAAGGTATCAAAGGTTGTCAATGTACAATATACTTGAATTTCCAACACAATATCTGCTCCCTGCTTCCTCAATATCTCTGCTTTTTTGTATTTACTTACAGATGCCAGAAGTCCTTTTTGTGTAAAATTTCCACTTGTAACAACGACAAGTCCATCGGCTTCTGTTTTCTTTTTTATGTGTTGGAATAACTTTATTCTGTTGATTTCGATTGGTTCAAATTCATCTATTAATGCTGTAAGTTTCATGGGATTCCTCCGATTTCTATTCACATTTACCATTATTATAACTTTTTTCACCAAAAAGAAATAGCAAATAATCATCTTTCCGACAATTATTTGCTATTTCTTGTTCTTTTTATCTATATTTACACAATCAACAATCGTCTTTCATTCACATGATGTCCAAACTCCGGCAGGAAGATAAATGCTTCTTCGTCCGGATTTAAAGTATCCTGCATAATTGGAGGCATATAAGATGATGTAAAACAGAATCCATATTTCAAATCATGGAATCCTTGTGCAAGTCCACCTTCTTTTTTAACTTTCAGTACCGCCGGTGTTGTCACATCCCAGTGTGTCTGAAAATTTGATTTCATCTCTTCATAAGTATAATCTTCCCCATGAATGTTCCAGATAATATCCTCTTTTTCAAATTTCTCTCCATCTACAAACAATGTACCTGGTCGAATCTGGCTCAAGAAGATTCCTCTATAATATGGAAGTCTGATCTTGAACTGAAATCCTATTGTATCTCCATCTTTTTTAATATTACGAAATCCTACAGACTGTATTACTTCTCTTTCCATTTTCGAATCCTCCTTAATCACCAATATAATTTTTCATCATAATATGATGTTTTCTAAGCGTTTGTCCCACTTCGTATCCAGGTTCATATTTATCTGCACCTTCATATTCGCTTAAGAGATATCCGTCCCAATTTTGTTTTTTAAGCAATTCAATAATTTCTTTATAAGGAATCGTTGTCTCTTCAAACTCATCACTCATATTGATAAATTTTGCATGACAACAGTAAATATATGGCAGTAATGGAATCAAATCTTCTGGTACGTTTGGAGTATAGTTTGGATCACGATATTCTCCTTCTGAAAATTCTGTACGGAAAACACTAAAATCTATGTTCAATCCAAAATTCTTTGTACCTGTTTCTTTGATAAAATCGACATACTCTGTTACCATCTTTCCCTTCAAATTTGATGGTATATGAATTTCCGGACACATCTTAATCCCGAGTTCTTCCGCAAGTGGTAATGCCATCTTAATGATTTCGCGCCAATTCTTTACTGGCTCTAATGTATCATTTATTACAGGCATCTTTGTTCTCATTACAGTAAATCCCAGACGATGCGCCAGACGGATATCTCTTGCCAACATCTCATAAGATTCTTCTGTTGTCAGGTCTCGATATCCCAGAACATGTGAATCAATCCAATTGCCATACTCAACTGGAACAATCTCATATTTATCGCACAGGCGGAACCATTTTTCTACCCATTCATCTGTCGGGTTTGGATAATTCTCAATATGCGTATTTGCCAGAATCTCAATTCCATGAGCTCCCATGTCGTGTAAATCTTCAAAACATTCTTCCAATGATTTTGTAAGACCAAATTCTGCTGAATAACTGTACAGTGCAACACCACGCTTTGGTCCCTTTCTATCGTACTGATACATTTTAACTCCTCCTTGTCATCTTTTCCGTTTTGTTTTCGTTGAGTTTATTTTATCTCCTTTTTTAACATTTTTCTTTCCTTTAATTTCCAAATATTTTCCTATTTTTGCATTCTACATGAAAAAGCAGGCATAACGCGCAACATTTTGTTATCATTTATTGCATACTATATCTGATTTCACAAATTATTATTCTTCATCCTTTGACACGTGCAACAATACAATTTCTTGTGGGCTCAATGTCATATTGATTTTCAACGTTTTATCTATTGATACTGCCTTTTCCATCCGGCGCTCCGGCTGTGTAATTTCTCTTAAATATTTCATATCAGCATTTGTAATTGTCTCTTCATATTGAAACTTCTTCCACTCGTCCAGAATGCTTCCCTTTTCCTGACAGATTCGATTCGATGTAATTGTATATCTGCCGTCTGTGTCTAAGTTCTTCAATATTAAATTGGTACAGAGTTCCTGAGCATCCGTAAATATTTCTTTTATTTTTTCCGGCGAACTCACGGATTCTTGTTCTACAGAATATCTGCTGTTATACCATTGATAATGAAAACCAATAATATGGTATACTTCTTTTCCAATTTCTTTTGTAACGATCAATTGCTCATTTTTTGCGATCAGTTCCTCACCTAGTTGATTTAAAAATTGCAATGCAAAATAAACCGGTTTTCGAATCGTATCTTTTGTAATCAGACCGCTTCCTCCATTTGCAATGCGCTTTGTATCAAAATAATTGCTCACCCAGTCAGATCCCATCCAGAGACATACCATATCAGCCATCGGAAGCATCTCTATAATCTTCTTTGTTACATAAGTTGCCCGGAAACAAGAATCATTTAAAAAATTTCGGTTAGAAATCGAATTATTCCATTCGACTACATATAATGGAGTATCTTCCATCTGTTCTTCTTCCATAATCTTTTTGATCGCACATAATTTTTCACATTCATAATTCTTTGATGCAGTAGGATAGTATTTCACCTTGTTCTCTTTTTGTATGGTATCATATGGAAATAATAATGCCGTAATAAAATCCGGTAAACAATCATGTTCTCTGCTATATTGTAAGTACTGTTTTAAGAATTCCTCGTTATTGGTAACATCTGACGGTCCTCCAACATTTGAATTCGGAAGAATCTTTTTGATAATCTTACAAGATATTTCATAACATTCTTTATAATCATACTGCTTATCTATATAATATTGATTTCTCCCAAGATGAACGATATCACTAGAGAATTCAAACTTCCATTGTTCCACTTCTTCTTTTCCATAGCGTTTTGTAATATGACGAATAAAATCTTCTAGCATTGCTATCCAATTTTCTTTCGACTGAAATATGATACATTCTTCCTCAAAATATAATGTATTCCCCATTGAGGACAATGCCGTATCCGGTCTTCTCCCCAGATCCATAAATGGCTTAATATGATGCGATACCAGAAAATCAAGTGCCAGATCAATCAAGTCATAATTGTAATTTCCTATTGTCTTTCCGTCTGTGATCATCATCTTCTTCGAAAAGATGTTCCAGATCCGGACATAGGGGAATCCTAAGTTTTCTGTCAAATAAAACGTATGATATTGCAAATTTGCAAGCGTCAGATTGTAAACAGAGCCGATGTTTACTGTTTGATTCCAGTTCTTAACTAATTTTATTTTTCTCTTTGTGTTTGCTTCCAACACTTCTTTGTTTGTTTTGATAGATATATTTTTATTTCCATCAAAACGATTTTCATTCTTTTCTTTGAGAGTCTGCTCTTTTTCTAATTCTTGCTTTTTATATTCTCGATATTCTACTGGGGTGCATTCATAGTATTGCCGGAAAACACGATTCAACACCGGTGCATTAGAAAATCCATTGTCAACGGCAATTTTTGTAACTGTCTTTGAGGTTGTAACCAGTTCCTCCATTGCAAAATGAATTCGTACCCGATTTAAGAACTCTGCAAATTTCATTCCTGTTTGTTTTTGAAACAGTCTCGATAATGTAGAAGTTGCCGTAAATAGTTCCTCGGCCAGTTCAGACAGACTCAGATGGTTTTGATAATTCTCACTTACATAACCGATAATCCGACACATACGAATATCGTCTGAGTCGGTCTGAAGCGCCCCTTCGGATGTGATCCATACCGACACAGAACTTTGAACGATGTAGTTTCGTTCTGATTTAGTTTTCTGATTATTTCCTATTTGAATCCAATTTTCCATGTTTCTCCTCGAAACCATTGGGGACGGAGTTTCTGGCTCAATCATTGTCCCTGGTGGTTTTAGCCTCAATCTTATTAAACGAGCAATGTCTCATTCTATGAATAAAAGTATAACACACGCTACTCAGAAAAAAAAGTGCACCCCTTTATTGACAAAGTAGGGACGGAGAAAAGCCATTTTCTCCGTCCCCACTGGTTCATGGTTCTGATATATCAATCATCACCTTAATTGCTCCACTATCCCGATTTTTCGCCGTTTCAAAAGCTTCTTTAATATCATCCAATTTAAAATGATGTGTAATAATCGGATCAATATCTGTCTTTTTACCTTGTATGTTCTTGAAAGCTTCTTCAATGTCTGCCTGATCATACGCTCTTGAGCCATACACCTCGACCTGCATTGTTCCTAAAAAGCTCAAATCAATCGGATATGGTTCACTATATCCCGCCACAATTGAAATTCTCGCTTTGTCTTTTACCGCATGCAGCACCTCATCAAGCAAAGCTGTAGATCCTGCACAATCAATATACGCATCTACATCCGGTACCGGCATTCCGAAAAATGTCTTTGTTCGTCCGACATTTTCCATCAAAAATTTCGTAAGATTTCCATCTTTGCTCGAATCAAATGGAATCCCTCCCATATTTTTTACAATGTTCAAACGGTTTTCATGTCGATCCACTACAACTGGATTTTTACATCCGGCATTTAAAACAGCACTTAACGCACATAATCCTATCGCACCGCCTCCCAAAATTACAACCTTATCGTCAGCTGCAATTCTAGCTATGTTTTTTCCATGTGTTGCTACACTCATTGGCTCCAACAGTGCTGCCTGATCAATAGACACGGTTGCATCCCACTTTTCCATATTATATCCATACGCTGGATCCTCCACACGCATATATTCCGAAAATCCTCCCGATAATCCTGCTGTCAGACCTCCTCTTCGTGCCGTCATCGGATTGATAAAGACCGGATCTCCTATATTGATTCCTTTTACATTTTTTCCAATAGAATCTACAATACCAAACACTTCATGTCCAAACTGTCCGTCTGCACCATGATCTCCTTTTTGTGTTACACACGTTAACCGATCATTGTCAAGATATGCATATACATCTGAGCCACAGATTCCCGCACGACAAACACGAATAATCGCCTCATCATCTCCTGCAATCGGTTTTTCCAGTTCTTCCACTTCAATTTTTCCAGTTTCGTAAAAAATGCCAGCTTTCATATTTCTTGTTCCTTCTGATTATTTCTACTTGTCATAAGCATGCTTGCCTGCATCCAGATCTGTTCTGATTTCTTCTACTTTCTTAGGTGTCAGTTTATAGAAGAACATTGGTATAATAGAAATCCATCCTACAACCATCGGAAGCATATTTACAACTAAGTTAATACCCTGTTTTGTTGCTTCTGACTGCTCTGCTCCTGCCACATATCCAACTGCCGCAAGAAGGAGCACTCCGACAGAGCCACATAATGCTGTAGAAATCTTAGCACCAAAACTTAACATAGAAGCAACGATTCCTTCTTGTCTCACACCTGTTTTCCAAGCACCATACTCAAGAGAATCTCCGACAAGACCGAAGCAAATATTTGCAGCACTATTTGTAAATCCACAAACTGCAGAAAGTACAATAACGACCATAATACCTTTTGAAGCAAGGAAATACATTGCAAGGAAGGCAATATTCATAACAGACTGCATAATAATTAAGTATGTCTTTTTCGATAATTTTTTCAGTACAATTGGAAGTACCAGTGTTCCGATTAACTGGAAAATCGTCATTACTGTAAATACAGTTGAGATATGCATGAAGTCACCGACTACATAAATAATGTAATAAGTAAGCATTCCCATTCTACCTGTTACGCAGATTGTGCCAAGAATTGTTGCTGCAACTACCATCATCAACTGATCATTTTTTACAACCTGTTTCAGTCCATCTACAAATTTAATTTTCTCCCCATTTTCATCTGCATGAAGTTGTTCTGTATATTCTTCTTTACATCCTGCTGCACAAATCCAAAATGCAATGATCATGGCAACTGAAAGAATAATTGCAAAAATAAAATATCCTCTTGCATCTGCTTCAGTTGCACCTTCGTGTGAAAAATGAAGTAATGCCGGTGCTGCGACCATAGAAAGAATAATTCCAATAATAGAAGATCCAATACCTTTTGCTGTAGCCAGATTCATACGGACTCTTGAATCAATTGCGCATACATTCTGCAATGCCTGATATGCGATATTGCAGGCTGTATATGCCATTCCTGTACCCACATAACATACGAAACACAAAATTACTTTTAGCGTTCCCTGTACTGGAAATACAGTAAATGTCAAAATATTAAAGATTGCAAGAAATGGTGGTGCAAACATCAGGTAAGGTCTGAATTTTCCCCATTTGGTATGTGTCCGGTCTGCGATACTTCCCATCATCGGATCATTGATTGCGTCCCACACTCTGGCAATCAACATGATCATAGAAATTGCACCCGCCGACAGACTTACAACATCTGTATAGAATAACATCAAATAGTTATTGACCATATACCAGCTCATCTGGCTTGCGACTTCACCAAATGAATAAGATATTGCCAGTTTCGGGCTTGTTTTTGCGTTTGTTTGGCTGCTCATATGTAGTTCCTCCTCATATTTCTCAAATCATCTCAAACCACTCAAAAGTAGCTTGATTATCTACGTTCTTTCCATTACCGGTCGCATACATTCCTATCATCGTACCTGTCATACAACCAATCTGTTCTGTACTTATCTTTGTAGAATCCCCTTTTGCAAATTCTTTTAGCTCTGCCTCTGATTCTCCATAATAGAATGTGTAGTCTTTCCCTTTTCCTTTCAGTTTTAAAACTACTTTTTCTTTATCATATGGAACCTTTGCAATTGTTTCACATTTTGTTTTTGATGAAAATCCTGGCAGATACGGTCGCGAATCAAATTCTGCAAAATATCGTACCAATTGCAGGTATTCCGTTCCTTCTTCTTGAATCCATTCAAAATGATACTGGTTATTCATTTGTTGAACAATTGCCAGTCCTGCACTCTCCTGTGTAATCGGTTTAAACCTCATACAGCAAGCAACAGAAAAATTAAATTCCGTTTCTCTAAGTGCAATAAATGGAGCAAAATTTTCTCTGCCACGAGGTGACTGAAAATCAAAACTTGCAGGTTTCAATTCCTCTATCAATTTTTGTGCTACACATTTAATGTTCAGTTTTGAATCTTTGCGCTCAAAGAATAGCTCATATGGTGTTCCCCACCAGGTCCATTCCTGTTCAAATTCTTTTTCCTCAAATTCATATCTTTTTATTTGATGTTCGTATCTTGTATCCGGCAATCCGCTTCCTTCATACTCGAATTCCAGATGTCCTGTCTTCGGACTGAATAAAGGCCATCCATCCTCCCATACAACCGGACAAATATAGGTCTCTCTTCCCAGATTCTTATGTTTTCCATCAATATTTCTGGATGCAAGCATCACTGCATACCAGTTACCATTTTGTGTCTCAACAAGATCTGCATGTCCTACATTTGTAATTGCAGCATAACTTCCCATCATACGATGTGTCATAACCGGATTATCCGGATTATTTTCAAAGGACTCAAATAATTCTTTACTTCTTGCTACTGCTACACAATGATGTTGATCTGTTCCACCTTCTGCAATCATCAGATAATAATATTCTCCAATATGGTACAAATGCGGTGCTTCCGGATGCTCTGCCCCTCTCATTGCACTATGGAATATCGTAACGGGTTTGCCAAGCATTTTAAAATGTTCTATATCAAACTTCGCAATCCATATTCCACATGTATTCATTCCAAGTTCTTCATCCCATGCATCTCCGGTTCCAACTACGTAACAAGTACCATCATCATCAAAAAATAACGATGCATCAATTCCCGGTACATCCTCAAGCCAATGTGGATGAGACCATGGTCCTTTTGGATCTTTTGCCGTTACAATATAATTTCCACGATGTGAAAAATTGCAGTTCATAATGTAATACGTACCGTTATTATAACGAATCGTAGGTGCCATAACACCGCCACCACCATATGAACATTCCACATGAAATCCATTTTCTATTGTCATAACATTACAGATCTGCTCCCAATGCGCCAAATCTTTGCTATGAAATAATGGAATTCCCGGATAAAGTTCAAATGACGAACAGGCAATATAATAATCATCTCCAACACGGCAAATAGATGGATCTGGATAAAATCCAGGGATAATCGGATTATGAATATTATCCATTTTTCTCTCCTTATATAATATGAAAAAACTCATATTATGATAAATGTTTCAATGCCGCCTTTATAAGTGACTCATCATCCATTTCCTCGTAATTATCCACCTGCTTAACGGCCTTTGCCGCCTCGTCATAGCTGAATCCGAGAGATGCAAGAGCTTCAAGGGCGATATTTACACTGTCTGACTTAGCTACATCTCCACTATCGACAGCTATATATGAATCGTCCTCGATTACCATTTTAACTTTGTCTCTGAGCTCAAGCACAATTCTCTCGGCTGATTTCTTCCCGATTCCCGGCGCATTTGTAATTGTTTTATAATCCGCTGAAATAACGGCAAGTCTCAGTTCATTCGGAGTTATGGCAGAGAGTATACCTAGAGCAGTTTTAGTTCCTACGCCATTTACATTTATCAGAAGCTTGAAAACATCCAGGTCGTCCATTGTCATAAATCCGTAGAGTGCAATGGCATCTTCCCTTACATATGTATATGTAAATACCTTAACCTCGTTTCCAATTGAAGGAAGTGTAGATATTATACTTACCGGAACATT
>OGQI01001976.1_pt1 | contig 13014 bp, 15 predicted proteins | sample 1553171 | NCBI WGS metagenome assembly OGQI01 (sample SAMEA2579988, study PRJEB22360) | human gut metagenome | biome: human gut; feature: human-associated habitat; material: faeces | place: Denmark | collected 2008/2010
GTAAGGTATCCATGCGTGAGCGTCACGGATTGAAAGCAGCCCAGAAAGGAGGCATCCATGAATAATTATTGTGCATTCAGTAAAGATCATCATTGTATCAAGTGGCAAGACTATGTGTTAGCTCGTCTTGAACTGGAAGAATGCGATGAATTATGTCATGGCAACTGGATTGAAATAGAATCTCTCCAGCGTCAGGTACATTTCCTGAAAAAGCTTCTGGAAGAAAACGGCATTGTATTACCAGACGATTATTATGACCTATCTCATATTTCTTAGCGAGTTTTTCCACGATATGAACTACCGGACACGCATCAGCATCTACAAATATTTTCATCGAACTCATTCCTTAACTCGTATTATGTATAATGTACCATAAATATACGTTATACGTATTTTGACTTTTTATTCAATATAACTCCATTAATGCCACCGACAACTCCACCTATCACATGCGCCATATTAGATATTCCATTTTGAATCACTATTCCTTCATATACTTGTTGTCCTATATAAATTGTAGCTATTAGAATTGCTGTGAGAGGAATTTCTCCCTCTCGAAAACTTGTAAATGAAGACAAAAGAATAAACGCAAAACATATTCCACTAGCACCGCACATTGCAATATTCCAAAAAAATATATAATTTATTACACCAGTGATAACAGCAACAACTACAATGACTTTTAATATACATATAGATCCATATTTTTCTTCAAGCATTGGCCCCAACAATAAAATATATGACATATTCCCAATAAAATGTTCCCATCCCATATGTCCTAACACATGAGTAAGCATTCGTACATATGTCATAAACGATGTCAATGATGAATGATATGTCATAAAAAACAATCTGGTACTTTCTCCATCTGTCATTTCATCAACAACCATTACAACAAAACATATAATAACAAATCCTAAAATCACTGGTGCATTAAAGGTAATCTTATATTTATGTTTCAAAATAAACCTCTTTTTCTGATGATTTTACAAAAGGAGGCGTTTCTTCGAATCACCTCCTCAAAAAAATTTTCTATTTTGCCGACTCTAACATTGCCTGTTTTAAATCTTCCTCAATTTTCACTAGTTCTTCTTGCGCCTTAACTCTTTTAGCTTTACCTTGCTCATGAATTCTAACCACTTCATTGACTGAAGAAACTAAATTTTTACTGCAAATCCGAAGTGTCTCAATATCAACAATTGGTTTTTCGACTTCTTTAGCAGTCTCAACAGTTGCCATCTTTAAAGTTTCTGAATTTTTTCGTAACAATTCATTCGTTTTCTCTGTGAGAGCAGATTGTGCTTCAAGCGCTCGTTTTGAATGTTCTATTCCCAACGATAAAACCAATTGATTTCTCCAAAGTGGTATCGTATTCGCCAAAGATGACTGCAATTTATCAAGCATTTCTCGATCATTATTCTGAAGCATTCTAACCTGTGGAGCAGACTGAATAGCTATTACTCTTGTCAACTCCAAATCCGCAATTTTCTTTTCAAATCGATAGCAAAGATCTTCAAAATCCTTATATGCCTGAACATCTTCTTGCAAATTCGTTTGATCAGCTTTATTTTTTAATTCTTGAAGTTTACCGTCTTTTGCGATATCTAATGCTTTTTTCCCAGCAATAATATACATTGTCAATTCCTTATAATACTGTACATTCAATTCATACATTTGCTGGTACATAGAAACATCTTGTATTAATACATTCTGATGCAGGCGTAAATCCTTTTCTATACGATCAACATTATTTTCGGCTTTTGCATAGTTGGCTCTAGCAGAACCCACTCCTCTTTTTGCTTTTTGAAACACTCCAAGAATCCCTTTTCGTTCCGGCTCCGTTGTTGCATCCAACGCAACTGTTAATTCTTTTAAAGATGTTCCAACTTCTCCCAAATCATAAGTTTTAACTTTTTTCAATATTGATACCGAAAACGCTGAAATATTTTGTTGAGCCGCCATCCCATAGTTCACAACCTGATCAACATTTGAAATATCTATTTCCGCTACAAATTGATTAACCTTTTCTCGTTCTTCGTTAGAAAGCATTGACTCGTCAATCGTACCAGCAGAATAATCTTTATCTTCAATTTTAGTATTAACTACAGGCATACTTGGTATTTCAGCAGATAAAGAATCTTTCATTGATTCTTCCGGACTTAATGTTATTGATTCCTCATTCATCTTTATTATTCCTTTCATAATGAAATATGTTCTAATTCTCTTCTGATTTCATAATCTTTAATTTCAACATCTGCTAAAACTTTTAATTCTTTTTTCATCACTTGATTTATCTTGTCAGATTCATTCTGATTCACAGAAGAAAACAACACTTGCATCTGTTTTCTCCAAAGTGGTATAGTCTTTGAAACCAACTCTTTTGTGCGATAAATTATCGATTGATTATTCTCATACAAAAGTTTTATTTGCATCAATGATTGTTTCGCTATTGTATTAGATATTTTTAGATCATTTATTTTTCGCTCCAAACGCTGAAACCATTCATAATTGTTATCCGATTCAATACTTGATGGTTTATTTAATAAGAATGCTTCTCCTTGATCTATACATTTCTGAATATCATTCCCACACTGATATATTTGTTTCTCTATACGTTGCAACAGATATGTCTCTTTTAACAATTGAATTTCTTGAAGCTGTAATTCTGTTGTGAGTTTGTCTATATATGTAGTCATTGCACCATATACTGATTCAGGATTTTTTTCCATACACTGCTGAGTCAAAAATATTCTTGCGTCCCCCTTTGATTCATTAAAAGTATCCATTTCTTCTAACAATACTTTAATCGCACGCTCTATTTCATATCCTTGGTTTACAAACAATCGTGAAACATCTTTCGCCAATTCTGCAACCCTCTGTTGTTCCTTAGAGCCAAAAATAGATAGGGACTCATGATCTCCTATATGTAACTCTCCTTGTAACATCATGGTTAGTTTTTCAACACAATCGAATACATTATCCTTCATCACAACTCCTTAATATTCCTACTGCTTCATGATGTTTTCCATCGCTGAAACCTCACTGGCTATATCCATCTCCTGTGCTTCATAGAATTGATTTAATATACCACCAAATGACACAATCAACATATCAATTGCATGTTCGATATCATATTTAGCTTTTTTTACATTATTTCCATTATTATTCTTTTCGCTAATATCAACATAGGCTGACAACAATTTATCTGCTGTAGGTAAATAATAGTTTAGAAACATGCCTAATTTATCTGCCTGACTTGGATTGAGATCCACTTCACGAAAAATTGTGGTAACAATTTTTTCCATTTGATTCAACTTCATTGTAATGTCTTTATCATTGATAAGTCGATTACTAGCATGAATTTTTTCAATGTATTCCTGACCCAAATCAAGTATTTTCTTCATTTCATCGGTTCTTTCTCCCATACGGATACGTTCTTCAATAAGTCGTTTATAATATCGATCATAAATTGGTTTATCCATTTCATATTTCGAATATAATTCATCCGATGTAATAAATACTAAATCATTTGTAGTAAAATGACCTTGTGGAATAAATTTGTTCCTAACTGCAACAGACAAATCTTTCACTATCGTTTTATATGGAATACCAGTAAATATACATATATCGTCTATAATTTCGATATTTTTATATTTCAATAATTCATAGTATTTCACATACCTTTTTGCATATTGAATTGATCGAACTGAACGTACAATAAGCATTATATTCACGACAAAAACTATTGTAGCTACACCAAGGAATAAGACACAATAATTCTCGTAATCATTCGAAAATAAATGAAGTCCAATTCCAATTATGAAAAAATAAATATAGCCCATAATAAAAAGTAAGCAAGCCAATATGAACCATATGTTTTTTTTAATATCTGGACCTTCGAATACATATTGTACCCGCTTATATCCCGTACTTGGCAACTCTTCTAACTTGTAACTTATTTCTGAATAATGTCCTTTCTCAAGGCTGTCATTTACAATTAATGCTGCCCGCTCCGGTTCCTGTTCATAATTTGTTATTTTCAAATTTTCTGGAACTTCTGACACTTCATTTTCCACAACTTCGACATCATTTTTTGAAAATAGTTTATTCTCCAAATCCATATTAATCCTTCCTTATTCTACTGTTTCAGTTGAAGCTGGCACATTAATATCCTTTGTATCTATCTTAGGCGATGCTGTAGAAGCAGGAACTGCAAATGCAGGCAGGATACTTGAAATAGGCGTACCATTAGGCAATTGAATAGCCTGATTCACATCTGGCAATGCAAATGTATCTGCAGACATATCAACCGGCGGTGTTGAAATGTTAGGTACATTTTGTGCTGCCGGTGCTGAATAAGTTACATCTCCTTCCGCACTATAGCGCGCGTTCGAATGTGAACCAGTATTCGAATGAGATGTATGACTTTGATGGCTCTGATGGCTTTCATGACTTCCATGGTTACTGTGACTGTTACCATGAGAGCCAGAACTATGTGAGCTATGTGAACTATGTGAGCTGTGTGAGCTATGCGATCTGTGCGCTGCCAAAGCATCAATTGTCATCAAACTGCCTAATATTATTATCATTGTTCCTAATGCAAGTAATTTATTGCCTGGGATGTTTCCCTCTTCATCTTCTATTAAATTTTCTATATTTTTTTGAAATTCCGGAAATATTTTATCCATAACTATTCATACACCTTTACACATGTTCCATTTGACCAATCAGTTTTATAACTTTCAGAAGACGATACATAATATACACATTCTCCTTCTGGCCGTCCATCCTTAAAGTTACCAGTTAGCATATAACCATTTTCACCATTTCCATACGTATATGATCCACTTCCATTCATCTTATCATTTGACCAATTTCCATCATAAGATGCTCCGCTTGTCCATATATATGTTCCTTGACCTGACTTTTGATTATCTGTAACATTCCCACTATATTGGTCACCATTGCTATATTTTATTTGAGCATTTCCGTTCAACTTTCCATTTGACATTTCTCCTGAATAAGTTGTCCCATTCGTCAATTTCATTTCAACGCTCACAGGTTCGCCTTGTTCTATTTTAAATGTATACTCCCCAAAATCATTCAGCATATGGTATGTTCCACTAATGAAAATGTTCTTTTCAAAAGTTCCTGTTGCATAATTATCTTTCGAATAAGTATACGTTCCAGTACCATTCATATCATCATTCAGCCAATCACCATCATAAGTTGCGCCAGATTTCCAGGTATACACACCTTTTCCAGAACGTTTATTCTTTTCAAATTCGCCAGTATAGCTTTCATCATTTCCGAACTTCATTGTTCCAGAACCGTTTAAGCCATTTTTAGTACATTCTCCTGAATAATCAGTTCCATCTGCATAATGAATCTTGACAGTAGCTATTTTCTTTTTTTGGAAGGTTACTGTATATGATCCCGTATCATTTTCAAATTCGCACGTTCCTTCTTTGAACTCATTGTCATCAAAAATGCCTTTATATACAACGTCTTTCTTTGTTGTATATGTTCCTTTACCTTGCATTTTATCATTTTTCCATTCGCCTTCATATGTATCCCCGTTATTCCACGAAAATACACCTTCTCCAGACTTGGCCCCTTTAGAAAATTCACCTTCATAGGATCCCTCTGATGGAGTCTCGAATACGCCAAGACCTTCAATATTATCATTTTTCCACTCGCCTTTATATACAGATCCTGTATCAAACGCAAATTCTCCATCACCTTCAAAAATTCCAAAATCCATATCTCCAGTATAGGTTCCTGCGTTAAGTGATATTTTCCCATCTGATTGGTATTGATATTCTCTTATAACACGCTTATGAATATGATTTTTCGCAATTGTACCTGTAAAAAAACAAGCCGTTACCGCTTCAACAGCAAGAATACTCAAAACACCTATGGCAATCCTATTTTTAATTCTTTTTTGTTCTTTCTTGTATTCCATTTCAGGCAATTCTTTCTCTCTGTTATCGCCTGATTCTTCCAATGGCCTCTGAATAATATCCTCTTCTTTTTTCTTCTCTAACATCTCTAATTACTCCATGATTGAAATATCTGCATGATTTGCTCATTATTCTCTTTAAAATAAGAAAATAGTTTGTCTTGCATTCCTGAATAAACCTTACATCTATAGCTGCGAGGTGCCTTTTCAAGAATATCACCATTCGCTGCATAACTCACCACTGGGCAAGTTCCACAATATGGTTGATATACACAATCACAACATCCTGGAATTGACTCCAAAACACTTGATGCACATATGGCTTTGCAATTTCCATTTCCAATAAGAGAATTATAAGTACTTGTTTCAACATTTCCCAATTTGAATGCAGGATTTCCCATTTCATATAACATACGCCCTTCATCACACGTGAATATATTTCCATCTGCATAATATGCCATTTGCCCAATTCCTGCCCCACATGGCGACCTAAGTTCCATATAGTTCACAAAATGCCCTGCTATCCGTTTAAGCAAGATTGCCGCATGCTCTTCTTTAAAAAATTTGCCTTCTGCATTCAATGCAATAGCTGTTTCTAACGCTTTTATATAAAACTCTAAATATTCTTCCGCTGTATATCCGATAACATCCCAATTCATCGTAGCTTTTCCTAAAGGTGTCAATGGACGTATAAAAATACTGTCAAACCCCAAATTGTAATATGTTTCAACAATTTCTTTCGGATATTTTAACGATTCCTTCGTTGTGGTTTGAATGGCTCCAACATACAATCCTGCCTCTCTCATCTTTTTTAAAGAGTCCATTACTTTACAATATGTTGAAGTTCCATCTTTAAATGGACGATTGTAATTATGAAGTACTTCGTGACCATCTATTGAAGTAGACACTCCAAACTTATATTTCTTAAAAAAATTTATTTTTTCTTCATCAACCAATGTACTATTTGTAACCACATTGTACTCAACCACATGATTTCCTTTTTTCTCTTCTGTATATTTGACAATGTGTTTTATGATATCAAAATTTAAAAGCGGTTCTCCTCCTTGAAATTCAAATGTCAAAAACTTTGTAGGTGATTGGAGTGCAATATCAACAGCTTTCTCCGCTGTTGTCTCATCCATGTACAGATTTGAACTCTTTGTTCCATTATTTGCCTGACAATATATGCAGCTCATATTACATGCAGTTGTCACAACAAAAATATGTAATGACGTAGACATTTTCAAATGGCTTTTCAAAAATTGTAAATCATACCGATATTTACTAGTAAATTCCAAATTTGTATCATCATAAATCATATGATGACTCAACAATTTTTCCTCTAATTGAGAACCAGGTTCTATTTTCTTATTTATTAACTTCTTAAATTCATTTTCTTTTACAAATAAATATTCTCCAAAATCATTCGTCAAAAGTATTTCATCATCAAATGACTTAAAATTAAAATAATTCAATTTCATATTATTGCCTTTAATTCTTCTTTTTCAATATTAATTGTTCCTGCAAAAACTCCTCCACACGTTCTTTTATAATTGCACTCTTCACAAGTTTCACTATAACGTACTTTACTTGGAGATATACTTTTTTCGCAAATCATCCAATAGGATGAGTCTATCGTACATAACGGAAAATTATATAATTTTACATCTATTCCATGAGCTATCAATCTTTTTATTGCAGGTACAGCATTTTTAAAAGCTTCACGATATGATATCCATACTTTATCACGATTCTTATATGCACTTCCTGTCATTTCCATTGCAATCACACTCACATATTCAATCTGCGGTATCTCGCGAATAATAAGACTGGCTAATTCATTCAAATTTTCACAATTCAATTTGGATACAACCACTCTAAGTTCAATATGAACCCCATACCTTAATAGTCGTTTAATACCCACTATTGTTTGAGAAAAGCTTCCATTGACCTGCGTAATACAATCATGTAAATTTGCATTTGAAGCATGTACGGGAATTGCCAAAATAGTTTTATTCGGCATACATTCATACAATAATCGCGCATATTTTTCAACTGCAAATATTCTTCCGTTCGTCAAAAATAAGCATTCCGTATCAGTGAACTTATTCTTTAGAAAAGATATAAATCCAAATATTCTCTCACCACACAAAAATGGTTCTCCACCTGTTATTGTTAAATGCGGTGTATCAGATGGAATATGTTTTGCTAATTCAATAAGCTTTTCAATATCTGTTTCATCACCAAATTTTCTCATATTATCTGGTGATGGACACATTACACAATTTGAATTGCATTTTCCAGTAACAAAAAAATAGTTATCTACTGACGTAGTATCAAATCGTAAAAAGAGCCTTCCATCTGGCCAAATCTCAAATACATCATAATTTAAATATCCAGATAATTCTTCCTTCTCATTAGATTTGCTCTGTAATACTATTTCATCCGGATATAGTATCACCTCATTCCTTTCTAATACGAGAAAGTCTAAATTATCTTCTATTAAATCCTGTTTCGTTTGTTCATCCTTTGCCAAAGATACTATCCTGAATCCTTCATTATAATTTTCAAACTTTAAAGCCATAGCAACACTCTCCATAATCCAAAATAACTAATAAATCCCATAGCTATAAATGTTGCAAACGGAATTTTCTTTACAATAGATACTGTTTCAACCTTTCTACTTTTGGCCCATCTCTTAATACTCTCAATCTCTTCTTCCGTGAGCCGGCTACGCAAATCTTCAGCTGATATTTGTGGCAGTCCTCTCACTCTTGAATTTTGCATGAGTATAGAACTTCCCATGGTCAATATCATGCCTTTCTTCAATGTATCTATTTCTATTTCCTGGTATATATTTGTTTTGATTGTCATCTGACATACAAGTAGCATAATGACTAAGATATAATTTTCTGGATGAATAGAAAATGGAAGCACTTTCATAATCACTGATAAAAGTACATCTATAAATAAAACGCTCCCTATAATTAGTCTCTTTTTGAAAATAGTGTATCTTCCTACAGTCCAAGAAATCGCAATGCACAAAATCCGAACTATCCAAATTGGAATTATTATCCCAAGAACATTTAACACAGAGACCAATAATGTAAGCATGCTAATATACGTCAATGCAACAACAAACGATTTAGCAAACATGATTATATAGCTTTTCACATAAGCTAATGTCATTCTATTTTTCTTTTTTATCAATGCATATATTGATGTTCCTAACAAATATATATATCCATAAAAAACAGCAAATCCCACAGTAAATACAACTGTGATCAAGCTTCCTCCATAACTCACATAACATTTTGCCGGATATAATATTGCTAATACTATTAATAGCTTACAATCTCCTCCAGCAAAACAATGCGAATAAAACAAAAATATACTTACAACAATAATTACTAATTCATTTATCAAAAACGGAAATAACATAGAATTGTTGATGAATCCATAATATATGACATCAATTATGCAGCCAATCATGCCGAATATTATTAAAGTTTTATTGTATACTTTTCCTTCCAATATGTCTGTTTTTGAAACCTGTATGCACAAAGAAAATAATACTAAAAATAATAGAATTTCCATATAATCCATTATGAATTCTCCAATCCAATCAGATAATTTTCAAAGGCCTTACAAGTCAACGTGTCATCATATTGACACTCAAAAAAATATGCTGCCCAGTATTCTCCTTCTTTAATAATATCTATCTTAGCAAAATCATTATAAACTACTTTTGTCTGTTCAATATTTTCAATTGTGTATATATCCGAATGTAAAAGTAACTTCATTATTATTCAAACCAATCCTTTAAGATTTCATCCTCTGAGAACTCTTCATTTTCCTCAATATTATCGAATTCATTTTCTACCATAACACTTGATGCCATAGCTCTTGCAAGCATTAATTCACGAATATTCTTGGTTTGCCTATAAACTTCATGTCGAACACTCTGAGCCAACATTTCATTAAAAAATTCTATTTCCGATACTATCACATTTTCATATTTTGGCGAAATAGAAACGTAAAAATAATTCTGATCTGCATCCAAATGAATATAAGCCACATCAGAAAAATTATACGCTGCTTTTATTAATGCTGTTTTTGAATATAATTCCTTACTAAATTTATACATTTCTTCAAACTCAATTTTCATATTAAAAATATGCTCCTTTTCTCACACATGTATTTAGGGCATCCTTAATTTTCAATAATTATGTTTCGCTTCATTCTTTACCACTAAAAGACATAAAACTAATTATAGTATATTCCCATATGGTAATATTTTCAACAAATTGTAAATAAAACGCCATCATTTTATAACTTTTATCCAAAATGAGATGCAAATGTTTCAGCTATATTCCACTCGAATTTTAACACATAAAAAAGGCGAAAAAACTTGTCATTACAAATTTTTCGCCTTTTTTATAATTTAATTCATTTTATTCTTTTCCCCTACTCATGCTCTTCCAGCTTAAACGTCGGCATTAACTGCAGTTTATGCAGGTTAATCGCATGCATCCGGTCAATCTTCTTCTTTATCTCTTCGTCTTCGCACTCGCCGGTCAGTACATAATGATCCAGTGTGGCGTATGTGAATCCGATCTTGTCCTCATCGGTCATTCCGCTGAGTCCGTCAGACGGTGCTTTCTTGGTCAATCTCTCTGGGATTCCAAGTACTTCACCGATCTGGATAACTTCGTGTACGAGCAGATTAGCGAGCGGGCTGAAGTCCCCGGCAGCATCGCCGTATTTGGTAGAATATCCGATATAATCTTCGGAACGGTTACAGGTATTTACCACACGCCCACCATTTGGAAGTGCCTGAGCGATTGCGTAGAGTGTGCTCATTCTGATACGTGGCGGCATATTGATCATGGAATCCCGGGAAAGTTCATTCGTATGAACGGTGTCACTTTCTGCAAGTGCTCTGTTTACCGCACCTGATAATCCATCTGCGCCGTCCTTGATATTAACAGTTACATTTTTTATACCTAACAGAGATACAATCTCCTGTGAATCACTGATGTCACTCTGTACTCCATTTGGCATCATGACGCCGACTACACGGTCTTTTCCAAGTGCCTCTGCCAGAAGCGCTGCAACCACGCTGGAGTCTTTTCCGCCGGACACACCAACAACTGCATCACAGTCTGGACCGTTTTTCTTGAAATAATCTCTTATCCATTCTACAATTTCATTTTTTGTCTGTTCAGGATTTTTAAGCATTTTCGTAGTTCCTTTCTTTAACCTCTCATTATTATCTGAATCAATTATACCAGAATTTCTAATATATTTCTGCATGCATTTCCTATCTTCTATCTGCAGGATACTGTCTGTATATTTACGTATATTTCTTTCTCGACAGCCATTTCTGGTCGATACATTTCACTTCGCCGTCAAAACGGATATGCAGATGTACACCGCCGGATCTCTGGTTGATCTTTTCTACCACACCGTTACCGAATTTTGGATGTGTAACGGTATCCCCAAGCTTATACTGAACAACCTCATCCTTCTGCTTCTGTGCAGTCTGCAGACGCCGATACGTATCACGGATCGGCACGAATTTGTCGTGGATCCGGTTCTTCAATACTTTATCATAATCGTGGTTCATCAGTGCTTCCCCGGCTTTGTAATAAGGCGTCGGCGCAGCGCCTACAAGTGAGCAGCAATATTTCCAAGCACTTCCGTGCGTTCCCGTCTGCCATTTATACTGCTCGGGTATCTGCATATTGTACTGCATATAGTGTGCATACTCGTGTTTGAACAGATCTATACGGTCTTCTTTGGACAGTGGATTCTTGACTCCATATGCAATGAAAAGAAGCGAAAAATGAAAATGTTCCTTTTCATGGGCACTCCGTCTGGTATAGGAGCCCAGACTGTCCGTATCAAATCCAAATGTCACCGGCACTTTCGCTCCGTTCAGATGGAACTTTTTATCCAATTCTCCATATAGATTTTTGATCAACGCGGTAAGGATCGGGATCTCTTTCTGCAGACGCTGACGCAGAAACTGGTCTTCTCTGTCATAATATGTCATGTTCTATTTTCCTTCATGTTCGATTCTCTCTATTATTTTCCGGCACATGGATCAGCCCACGCTATATGCCCACAATGCCTGTATCTGTGATGCCAGTTCTGCATAATCCCATTCTTTATTACTGTTTGCTTTGCTGTTAGGATCATGCAACAGTATCTTACCGTCCTGCGATACACCTGTCAGCACCATAAAATGTCCATTATCGGTAAATTTCCCAGGCCCGACGACACAAATGATTGGCTTACCTGCTGCAAGTTCCGCTTTTATCGTATTTTCATCCAGCATGATGGATTCTGAGTGAAGTCCCAGTTCGCCGGCAAATGTCTCCATGATCGTCCACAACGAACCTTCTCCATTCACATAATAACCTTCTGCATCCGCTCTTTTTGCGACCTCATAGGGATTCATATCTGTCTTTCCTGTCAGGCCACTGTAAACCATAGACAGGCGGGTAGGCCCACAGCCTGTGCCTGCCATAAAATTATCGCCATACTGTTCGTATCCCCAACGCTTATCCCATTGCAGGAACAGCGGAATCGTGCCCTGCTGAACCTCTGCGGAAATGTCTCTGTTAACAGAAGCGCTGTCATAATCAAGATAGCCTTTGACAAAATCGATGGTCTCCGGATTGCGCTCTGCAAGATCCAGCAAAGTCTCCGGACAGCCGGCTGCTGCCAGCTTCTCCCGGTCAAATGTATCTTTTTTATCGGTCTTATCTTTCTTAGACTTGTCCTTCGCTTCTTCCACTTTCTTTGCCGCTTCCTGTGCCTTGTTCTGTTGATTTTGCCACAAAGCCAGACTGATAACGGAAGCCACAATCACCAGCATCAGAATTGCAACTCGTCTTTTTCTCTCTTTTCTTTTCTGGCGGTTTTTTATCTCCATGAACTACTCACCTCTATCACCTATCCAGGTATGTTACCTCTTTCCCAGCTGCCAGAATGCCACTGCACTGGCTGCTGCTACATTCAGGGAATCCACCCCATGTGCCATG
>OGQI01001982.1_pt1 | contig 12990 bp, 17 predicted proteins | sample 1553171 | NCBI WGS metagenome assembly OGQI01 (sample SAMEA2579988, study PRJEB22360) | human gut metagenome | biome: human gut; feature: human-associated habitat; material: faeces | place: Denmark | collected 2008/2010
CTTTAACATTCAGGGCAGGACTTACACTGTCAGCAATGTCTACTACCCGGACGGAGATTCCCAATTGGCCTGGGTACGCTGGACTACACCGGACGAGCCGCAGGACATGACCATCGATGTGGATGTATCCGGCCCAGGATCAGCACAGGCCACCATCCACTGTAAGATCGTAGATCTGGACGAGAATCCGCCGCCCAATCCAGTAGCAGATGACCGGAACGACTCCTTCACACCCTCCCCGGTCCCAGACCGGCCGGAGAAAACCTCGGCCCAGTGGACCATTTGGGACCCATGGTGGCAGGAGTATTGGGTATGGCATGGCGATGATGAGGACGGATACTGGTGCGACCACGGCTGGTGGGAATTTGATCTGGACCGCTACAGTGCCAGCCTTTCCGCTGCTATGGAAATTACTCCAGACGAGAAGAATCCCACCGCCAGCGACAGCACCATGAAGTCCGGCTATGGGGTCAATCAGGTGGTCACCGCCAGAGTGAACAGTTCCCAGAGGTCGGCTACCACCGCCCTGCAGAATGCAGTCAGTTACTTCCCAGAGTTCAACTATGAATCCTTTTGGCGGCTATTGGATCGCATTTCCATCAGTTCCTCGTCTTCCAGGCTGGAGTTCCAGAAGAACGAGTATAGCACCTATAACCGGCGTACCCATTTCACTCCTATCTGGTACCCGGATGGCTCCTATACAGTCAACACCTGGGTCATTGACTGCTGGACCCCGGCAGGGATGCTCTCGGTCAACCTCACCGATTCACTGAATATCCGGGGCAATCTATGGGACGATTGGCATATCGCTCCGCTTGATCTATAGGCGGGAGGGGAAGGCATGGGATACATCCGACTGGATGAGCAGCCTGGCGAGGTCTACCACTACACGCACCGAAAGAATCTGGACAGCATCCTGCGGGATGGCCGAATCAGGCGTATGGGCGATAGGGAGTGCTGGTTTTGCGCCTCTTTGGAGGATACCCTGACGCTCATGCGGGCCACGGTCATGATGGAGGGAAAGCCCTACTATAAGGTGGGCGGCAGCATCGGCCGCTATCCCAAGTTTGTGCCGGAGGACTATGTGATCCTTCGGCTAAATCCCCGCTTTCAGAAAGGTGAATGGGTACAGTGGATGCAGGAGATGCCTCCAGGATCGCCGCCCGAACTGCTGAAGGCCGCCGAAACATTCAGTAACCTGAAACTGGGCTTCCGGGGAGATTTGAAGTTCCAACAGAATCCAGAGGTCATTGAAGTAGCCCCACTGGTCGAGGCTGCTCAAACGCAGTTTTTAGATATTTCTTTCTTGATGTAAAGAGGCGGTTGACAATGTGCAAAAAAGGGCTTCCGGCAGTATGGACCAAGGAGAAAATCGAAGAAGCCTTTGCGGGATTTGTAGAAAAGAACAGAAGGCTGCCAGTGGCAAGGGAAATGAAGCCTCAATATGGGCTGCCGACACGCAGAACATTTGAACGCTATATGGACACGACCGCCCAAGAGTATGCTGAACTTCGTTACCCCACGCTTCTCTCCGCAAGAGATGAGCGCCATGTTCAAACCGTCTTGGCATATCGGAACGAAGTACGTGAGTGGTCTATTGAGCGGCTTATGGAGGCGGAAAAGAACTTTTTTGCAAAATGCGGGCGGTTACCTGAACCGTATGAATACACGGCTGAGAACGGTCTGCCTATGTACTCTGTCTTCTGTAGGTTAGCAAAGGAAGCGTTTGAAGAAATAATCCGGGCTCAGTTCCTGGAAACACAGGAACTGAGTGGACCTGTGCTCACGATGTAAGCATTCACAGTAACAAAATCAGAAAAGAAACGGGCCGTGGGAAAGTGCCTCGCGGCCTGTTCGGGATAGATCATCCATCCGCGGGAACACCCCTGCGGCCTTTCTTTTTTCAGCAAAGAAAGGTGGTATTTGATGATGAAAACGAAAAAGATGCTCTGTGCGGTCGTAATGGTAATGATGCTGGCCATCATGTTTACGGTACCCGCATTTGCGGCAGGAACCGGGGATGTGGCTGGTGCCATTGAAGGCACTTGTACGGACGCATCCGCCCAGATCAAAACGGTTGTCAATAATGTGGTCTTTCCCGTGATTGACCTTGTTCTGGCTGTGTTCTTCTTCGCCAAATTGGGCATGGCGTATTTTGACTATAGAAAGCACGGCCAGTTCGAATGGACTGCGCCGGCCATCCTGTTTGCCTGCCTTATCTTCACCCTGACGGCTCCCACCTATGTCTGGACGATCCTGGGAATGTAAAGAATTATTCTGAGAATACAGGAGGAAGGAAGCAATGGAATATCCAATTCCAAATCCATCCGGAAATAAAATGCTTTCATTGGTTAACGAGCTGTACCAGCGGTCTACCGGGATGTGCAGAGCAGGTGCAGGTCCATACGGCATCGGGGTAAGCGTGGTAGAAGATACTCCCATTGATGTGTTTTTCACCTTTGATCCAGATCCGGTTCTGGATTGTAAAATACTGCCGGAGGAAATCCCTGAGTACACTGTCGGCGTGATTGGCTCCTGGAGCGGAGAACGCAAATATCTTTCGCGGGAGGAGGTGGGGCAGCTTCTCTCTGCCTCGGACCCGAAGACCAGAATATTGGCGGAAATGCTCCGGTACTTTGAAGGAAAGACCTGGATCGTGAGCTGCGCAGATTGTCAGGAAGCGTTCGGGATTCTGGCGGATGCGGAAATGCGCGAGGCATTTGGGCTGGATGAGCAGGAGCAGATTGGACCGAAACTGGAAATGTAGGACAAGAATGATGAGGCGTAAGCCGGAAATGGGAGACGGTTTCTATGGGCTGTTGGGGAATCACCGCACTGGAGTCCGACAATGGACTGGATGCGGTTAGATGTGTCCGGTACAATTTACCGGCAGATGGACAACTGGACTTGGGAGAAATGCTTGAACGATTAAAGAAAGACCGATGGAATGCCCCCTGTGATGTAAAGCTGGGGTGTGCGCATACCAGCCCTATGGCACTGGCTGAGATCGTTGTAAAGTATCTTGACGGTGATCCCGGCAGTTTGGACTATGATGAGGAGTGGGCGGCCGAGGACAACAAGTTCCGGTCCGTCACCTCGTTTACAGCATCAAGGGCTTCTCTCCGGGAACTCCGGGATTACCTTGCGGACACTTTGAAATACGCCAGGATCAGAGCGGAGCGGCAGATCAAAGCCGGCGAGCTGCCCGGCGGCTGGTTTGATCCGAAGGATTGGGACGGATGGCAGAAACACATGGAGGGCCTTATTCACCGGCTGGATGGCGTTCTGGCCTTGGAAGGCAGTACGCTGGAGTTAGCTCATCCACCGGCGCCGACTGTCCCGGAATTAACCATGTAGGGAGGGAAAGAAGAAAATTGAATCCATTTGGACAGGAGTTGAGGAAAATCCTCACTCAGTGCAAAACCAGCGGCGTTGTGTCTTATGCGGGCAGATCCGCCTATATCCAGCTTGACCCGGATTTGCGGGCCAGGCTGGAGTTTGTTTCTCTGAACATTGCCGGCCAGTACAATGCCCTCAAGCTGACGATCCTGAACCGGACCGAGGGCGCGGTGGATGTGAATATCCTACGCTTTGGCGATTTACTGGGAAAGAAAAAAGTGAGCAATCCCAACTTCTCGGATGGTATCTTACCACACCTCTGGGACGATTATGGGAAGGTAGACTGGTATGTTTACCAGCCTACTCAGGCGGATTACAGGCTGCTGGCGGGTACGGTGGACGAATATCTGCAGGTGTTCCAGCGTCAGGAGGAGGCGCAGGAACACAGCCCGCAAATGTGCTAAGAAAATAGGAAGCGAATACAAGCAGGGGCCGTGCCCAGCCACGGCCCCTGTGCCTTTGAGCAGGAGTATGCGTCCAATGCTGGCACGGTCCCCCTTACGCAAAGGGGTGAAACCACCAGATGTTTATATTGGACTTTTTCCTTGGCGGGCTGATGGATCAGTTTATCGACTGGGTCTACAGCCAGCTTGTTGGTTTCTTTGGCAACTTTTTTGCCGAGATGGGGAACATGGGCGTCGAGCTCTTCGAGATGAGCTGGGTACAGTCCATTGTTCTCTTTTTTTCTTATCTGGCCTGGACGCTGTATGTCGTCGGGCTGGTGGTGGCCGTGTTCGAGGTCGGAATCGAATACCAGACCGGACGGGCCAGTATCAAGGACGCGGCTATCAGCGCCGTCAAGGGCTTTATGGCCGTGGGGTGTTTTACCCTGGTGCCGGTGGAACTTTATAAACTCTCCGTCACGCTGCAGGCCAGCCTGACCTCTGGAATTACCGGGTATGGCGAGAGCTTTGATGCCCTTTCCACTGATATCATCAACTCCCTGCAGGGCGTGGATATCGGGGCCGCGGCCTCCTCCGGCGTATTCGGCGGGATTGGCAGCATCACCAGCCCCTTCATGGTAATTTTTATTATCATCATGATGGGGTACGCCGTCATCAAGTGCTTTTTCTCCAACCTCAAGCGCGGAGGAGTCTTACTCATCCAGATTGCTGTGGGTTCCCTGTATATGTTCTCGGTGCCCCGCGGCTATATGGACGGTTTTGTGCAGTGGTGCAAGCAGATCATCGGTCTGTGTCTGACCACCTTCCTGCAGGCCACCATCCTTACAGCGGGACTGCTGGTGCTGAAGGATCATGCGCTGCTGGGCCTTGGCCTGATGCTGTCGGCCGGTGAAGTGCCCCGCATCTGCGGCGCCTTTGGGCTGGACACCTCGACACGCGCCAACATCATGTCCGCCGTCTATGCAGCACAGTCAGCGGTCAACACCACCCGCACCGTGGTACAGGCAGTGGGGGCGGCGAAATGAGCAGAGAAAAACTGATTTACATCGCCTCTCCCTATGCAGGAGATATTGAGACAAACACCGCGTTTGCGAAAAAGGCGTGCTGGTATGCCATCCATCAGGGGCATACGCCCATCGCCGTCCACCTGCTCTACCCACAGATGTTGGATGACGCTGAGCCAACAGAACGGGAAATTGGACTGCGGCTGGGACACCGGGTGCTGGAAGTCTGCGATGAACTGTGGCTCTGCGGCGGCAGGGTCAGTTCCGGCATGGCCCGTGAGATTGAGGAGGCCCAACGGCTCGGCATCCCCATCCGACAGATTGGGGAGCTGGAAATCAAGCAGGAGGCTCTGCCCGCTGAGATGGAGCAAAGCGAAGCTCCAGGGCAGAGCATGGGTATGGCATAATGCCCACGCTGGGCAGCCTGTTCGATGGAATCGGAGGGTTCCCACTCGCGGCGGGCCGCAACGGCATCGAGCCGGTGTGGGCCAGCGAGATCGAAGCCTTCCCCATCGAAGTGACAAGAAAGAGGTTCCCCTCCATACTCCATGTCGGGGACATCACGAAACTGAATGGTGCCGAACTTCCCCCGGTAGACATTATCACAGGAGGCAGCCCTTGTCAGGATCTCAGCGTGGCGGGGGCCAGAGCCGGTCTTGCCGGAGAGCGTTCCGGCCTGTTTATGGAGCAGATCCGCGTTGTAAAAGAAATGAGGGATGCAGATGAGCGGCGCGGCAGAACAGCTCACACTGTTCGACCTCGATATATGTGCTGGGAGAATGTACCAGGATCATTCAGTTCAGCGGGCGGCGAAGATTTCCGCATCGTCCTCGAGGAGATTGTCCGAATTAAAGACGGCTCCTGTTCAGTGCCTCGACCTGACTCCGGGCGCTGGGAATCTGCTGGGCGAATTCTATTGGGAGCTGATTTCTCCCTGGCGTGGCGGTGCCTCGACGCTCAATACTGGGGTGTCGCCCAGAGACGCAAAAGAATCTTCCTTATCGCAGATTTTGCAGGCAGATCCGCCCCTAAAATACTATTTGTCCCCGAAAGCCTGCCTGGGCATCCTGCGCCGGGCCTTTGAGCGCGGCAAGGAACTGCCGAAGAAGCTGGAGCGTGCCCTAAAGATCCAGGCGGGGCTCATGCGCCCGGACGGACAGCCCACAGGATTTGAAGCGTACCACATCAACCAGCGGGATGAGGGCATCGACCTGCACGGCGTGTCAGGCGCGTTGATGGCAACCACCAATATGCAGATGCAGACCTTCGTGACACAGCCGGATGAAGCTGTTGAAGGCTTTGACGGCTACAACGGTGATCTGACTGGCGATGTAGCGGCCACGCTCGGCGTCAACTGCGGGATGTCTACTGGAAGAAACGGAGTCATGGCCTTTGCCGCCAATCAGCGGGATGAGGTGCGCGATCTTCACGATGTAGCTGGTGCGCTGGGCGCACAACCAGGGATGAAACAACAGACCTTCGTAGCTTCAGGCGTTGTGACCAAAGGCAACGGGGATTGCTTCCTTTCCGAGGAACGGCATACGGCACTATCAGCAGGAGGTGGTCAGGCAGGACAGGGATATCCCTGTGTGCTGACTGCCGCCTTCTCCGCGGGTGCCGGAGTCTCTGCTGGGGGCATAGGCTATGGAGAGGAACTGTCTCCCACACTAAAAGGATCTGCCGGAGGGAATTGTATGCCATCCGTTTTGTGTCTCAATGATCAGGGCGGCAGCGTGATGGAATACAGTGAAAATGTGTCCGGCACACTACGGGCGCAGGAGCATGGACACCAACCTCTCGTATACGAAAACCACGGCATTGATAGCCGTTACACAGGGCCACATAAGGTCGCGCCGACCATGTCTGCGCGATACGGCACAGGCGGCAATAATGTGCCGCTGGTCGAGCAGGATTCCAATGCTATCTGTATTGCCGGAAACATTGTGGATCGTCAACCTCAAAATGGTGGCAACGGTCTTGGCTGTCAGGACGATTTGGCATATACATTGACTGCCACGGATCGCCATGCGGTCTTTAGTCGGCAACGTGTGGATGCCTTCAGGCAAAATAATGTGGCAAGTACCCAGAGCGCCCGTCAGTATAAGGACGCAACTGACCTAATTTGCCAACAGGCAGAAGCCTATGCCTACCTTATCCGCCGCTTAACACCTCTGGAGTGCGAACGCCTACAGGGATTTCCGGACGGATGGACGGATATCCCCGATGCTTCGGACAGCGCCAGGTATAAAGCGCTGGGCAATAGTGTGGCGATACCGTGTGTGGAGTTTATTATATCGCGGATCGCTGCAATGCTCCGCGCTGCATAATAGCTTTGGTGGTATCGCTGGCTTTCGCATTGCTTCTTCGTTGGGTTTGGTGAATAGATTTTCTTACCTTCTTTCAGTATGCTTTGCTTGCAAAATCGAGGAAAGGAGCAGAACCGATGGAGGGAAAAAAGAACCTCTGTGCCATGATATCCACCGATCTCCACGCAAAAATCATGGCAGAAAAAGAACAGCTGGAGCTGAACACACTGGCGGAATATGTGGAGCGCATCTTCACCGAACACTTTGAAGGAGGACAGATTAGCATGAAAGCAGAACGCACCTTGGCAGTACAGATCCCGGCAGAGCTCTTCGAGCGGCTGAAGGAATATCTGGTAGCCCACAACCTCAAGCAAAAGCAGTTCCTCATCCAGATCATCGAAAGTGCGTTGGAAGATACGGAAAAAGAATAACAACCACGAGGGAGACCGCGGAAGCAACCGCGGTCTCCCTCGTTCTCATCGGGGGTGATTAACCATGTACATTTATCCAGACAATCTGTCTGCAAAGGCTACTCTGTGGCTGTGGGAACTGCGGGACATTGGCATCATTGGCGTAGGACTTCTTCTCTCTGTCCTGGCGCTGACCCAGACTGGCATCGCTCTGCCTCTGGTGCTGACGGTTGTCTTTGCCTTCTTGACCATCCGGCATGAGGGAACCAGCATTCTGGACTTCATCCACTACGCTACAGCATTCCTGCTGACAAAACAACAATACTACGAATGGAGACTTGACACATGAACAGAAGGCAGAAAAAGAAAGATGTCCGTGAGCAGTCTACTCGGCAGCTCATGGGCATTGATGATTTCACCGACTACGGCATCGCAACCCGCATGGGGAATCTGGTGTTTTTTGCTATTAAACCAACTAACATTTCTGTCTTACCGGGCTCCGGTGTAGGCGCGAGGATATATGCGCTTCTGAATGTCATTAAAGGGCAGGTGGAAATTGAAATGCTGGCTCTGAATTCGAAGGAGTCCTTCGAGAATAACAAGGATTTCTATCGACAGCAGGCAAATCTTGAGGATCTGCCCGCCATCCGAAAGCTGTTGGAGCAAGACAGCGCACACCTGGATCGCATCCAAGTGCTTATGGCATCCAGCCGGGAGTTTTATATTCTCGTTCGGCTACAGGGCAAAAAGGAATCCGACGTGTTCAGCTATCTCTCCCGCATCGAAAAGAGCATCAAGGATAACGGTTTCACCGTCCGTCGTGCCACCGAGCAGGATCTCAAAAGGATGCTGGGAGTCTACTTCGAGCAGAATGTGACCACCGAGCGGTTCGAAGATCACGATGGCGAACGCTGGATTATCATGGGCGAATAAGGCGCAAATTAGGGGTTGCGGGAGTGTGGATTTTTTGTTACGATATTAGTAACTAAGGCGCTCCGATGCAGGCTGGGAGGCACCAGCCCAAATCAAAAACAGCTATAATTTTATGCATTAGGAGCGATGTAATGATGAACAAAACTATTCCGGTATTTGATGAAGCGGGCAATTACATTAAAGATGTCTTCCCCAGATATGCAATTCAGAGAGTCCTAAAAGGGCAGGCTATTTGGATAAAGCGTAGCTCTGCCATTCAGGTATTGAAGCCATGTCCAATCCTTTCCGTCTTCCCCAGTATTGGAGTCTCTTTTTCTGTCCGCGATGCCATGAACAAACTAATTGCGCTCTTCCCAAATGATCCATATGCGCGTTACAAAGCCGCCGGTGCCCTTGGCGGGGCATCGAACCACGGATGTCTTTCCTTGGACAACAACGGTGTATGGATTAGAATAAAATAAATCCTAAACTGAAACCGCAGCTTCGAGATGAAGCTGCGGTTTTTTCACGGAAGAAAGGACTGGGAGTTTCTATGAGAAATCAAAAGTGCATAAGGAAAACAATCAGTGAGGATACAGGTATCAAGTCTTTCCTGGATATGATTGCACCCTCTGTGGTGAAATTCAATCCCGACCACTTTATCTGCGGCAACACCTTCCGTTGCGTATGGGCACTGCGAGAGTATCCGACTCAAACTGACGAGCAGGCACTGCTGCGGCACTTAGGTGAGAAGGACGGGATTACTCTGCGCATCTACACCCGCCAGCTCACACCTGTGGAGGAGGATCGCATCATCCAAAATGCAACAAATAAAAACCGTATGGGCAGCTCGAACACAAACGACTTGCGGCAGACGGTCACCGCTGAAAGCAATCTACAGGATGTGGCATCGCTGATAGCATCTATGCATCGCAATCGAGAGCCATTGTTCCACTGCGCGGTTTATCTTGAACTGACCGCCCCAGACTACGATGCGCTGAAGCTGTTACAGACCGATGTGCTAACAGAGCTGGTGCGTAGCAAGCTCAATGTTGATAAGCTCTTGCTCCGCCAGCAGCAAGGCTTCTGCTGCGTCAGTCCTGTGGGGTACAATGCTTTCGGTGCTCAGTTTGAGCGTGTGCTCCCCGCCAACTCCGTGGCAAATCTCTATCCCTTCAACTATTCCGGCAAGACGGATGCCAAAGGTTTCTACATCGGCAAGGACAAATATGGAAGTAATATCCTTGTAGACTTCGACCAGCGTGATGAGGATAAGACTTCTGCCAATATCCTCATTCTTGGAAACTCTGGTCAAGGTAAATCGTACTTGATGAAACTCCTCATTCTCAATTTGCTGGAATCTGGGAAATCCGTTATCACATTGGATGTGGAGCATGAGCAGCGAGAGATGTGCGAGGCTGTGGGTGGCTGCTTTGCAGACCTCATGGCGGGGCAGTATATCATCAATGTACTGGAACCCAAATGCTGGGATGATGGCGGCGACCCGGATGATACTGCGGCACCGGAAGCATTTCGAAAAAGCACCCTGCTGTCACAACACATCTCTTTCCTCAAGGACTTTTTCCGCGCCTATAAAGATTTCAGCGATGCTCACATCGACACCATCGAGATCATGCTGTCGAAGCTGTATCAGAAATGGGATATCACGGACCGGAGCAACTTTGCTCGGATGCAAGCAGAAGATTATCCCGTTCTCTCTGATCTCTATGACCTGATCGAAGATGAGTTCAAAAACTATCATGCCGAAGCGCATCAGCTCTACACGAAAAATCTTCTTCAAGAAGTCCTGCTTGGGTTGCACTCCATGTGCAAGGGCGCGGACGCGCAATTCTTCAACGGTCATACCAACATCACATCCAGCCGATTCTTGGTGTTCGGTGTCAAAGGACTGTTGGGCGCAGCGAAAAATGTTCGTAACGCCATGCTGTTCAATGTACTCTCCTATCTGTCGGACAAGCTCTTGACCGAAGGAAACACGGTGGCGGCACTGGATGAGCTGTACATCTGGCTCTCCAACCCCACCGCTATCGAGTACATCCGAAACTGCCTCAAGCGTGTCCGCAAAAAGGAGTCTGCCATGCTGCTGGCTTCGCAGAATCTGGAGGACTTTGATCAGGAACATGTGCGAGAAATGACTAAGCCGCTATTCAGCATCCCACCTCACCAGTTCCTGTTCAACGCAGGGTCCATCGACAAGCGCAGCTATATGGAGATGCTCCAGCTGGATGAGGCGGAATACAATCTCATCAAGTTTCCCCAGCGTGGCGTGTGTCTGTACAAGTGCGGCAACGAGCGATATCTGCTGGAGGTACACGCCCCTGCATACAAGGAAAAGCTGTTTGGCACAGCGGGTGGCCGCTGATGGCAATAACCGCAGGTATGATCGCCAAAGCCGCGGCGACAGCCCTTTCCAACGAGAAGCTCCGCAAAGGGATCGGCTGGGGGCTGGTCGCTGTTCTCTCGCCCGTCATCCTCCTGATCTCCGCGATGTGCTCCATCGGCACAGGCGGTGCGGATCACAACAACCAGGCGGTAGCTGCAGCCTTCTATGGCGTGAGTTACTCAACAGAAGTACCCGCAGCATTCCGGTATCATATTGAGGAGATGCGCTCCGCGTTTTCTCTTCTGGATTCGGCGGTCGCCTCCGTCAATGTGCGGACGGAAGGTGGAAACAGCCTTGACCTGATCCGAGTCAAGGCTGTTTTTTATGCTCTCTGCTTTTGCGACGATGCTCCCAACAGACGGGCAGCAAACCGCTTTGTAAAGTGCTTCTACACTTGGGAAACCCGTACCCGCACGGTAGAAGTGGAGAGCGAGGATGGTACGGTCACCAGTACAGAAGAATACACCGTCGCTGTTCCGGTTTCGCTGCATCAGGCATATGCAAATCTCGAAGCAGAGCTGGGCCGGACAATCACGGAGGATGATAAAAGCAACATCAACCACATCTATACCATGATTGCCGGCACCGAAGGCGGCGGCAGCTATGATGGCAGCTTTATCGCCGGTGGTGATCGAAGTATAGAACTGGACATCTCCACCTTTGCAAATCCTACTACCAAGAATGCCACCGATCTTGTTACCTATGCGGTTCATGCATGGGAGTCCGGCTGGGGCTATGTCTGGGGCACCTATGGTAATGTGCTGACGGAGTCACTCCTCGCCTACAAGGTGTCGCAATACCCAGATGGTGTTGGCAATCATGAGAACTTCATCCGTGCCCACTGGTTGGGCGGTAGAACAACCGACTGTGTAGGACTTATCAAGGGCTACAGCTGGCTGTCCCCGGAAACGATGACCATCGACTACGGTACCCACGGGATGCCGGATATCGGTGCCAACCAGATGTACTATACCGCAAGGGAATCCGGACCCATTAGCACAATGCCGGACATCCCCGGTCTTGCGGTTTGGCATGAGGGACACATCGGTGTTTACATCGGCGGCGGTCAGGTCATCGAGGCCATGGGAACAAAGAATGGCGTTGTTAAAACGGAACTTGCAAAACGCAATTGGACACACTGGTTAAAAATACCGTACATCAATTACAACTGAGGAGGATGCAACATGAATGTTTTAATGATAGAGCCGGGAAAAGCTCCGTATGTAACTGATATTGGAAATGATTTGCACAGTATGCAGCAGGCAGTCGGCGGATATATCCAGGCTGTGTATCCCTACGAGGAGGCGGTTGTGTTGATCTGCAACGAGGAAGGCAAACTGGATGGCCTGCCGCTTAACCGTGCGCTCCGTGATGAGGATGGCGACATCTATGACATTGTTGCCGGGAACTTCTTCCTTGCTGGTATCGGTGAGGATGATTTTATAGATTTGCCGGACGAGCTTGTCGAGCAGTTTGCAGAGCAGTTCCGGCAACCGGAGGTGTTTGTGAATGTGGGTGGTCGGATCATCGCTTATCCAGTGGCGGAAGAACCGGTGCAGGATGGAATGTCATATTGACAATGATAGCAGCAAGGATTTCATCTATGTACTTTCCTACCTTTACAAAAAATGTAGCAGCGGCAGGACTTGACTATGTGATTGGAGGACAGTAATGAAAAAAACGAATATCACACTTACCTTTGATGATGACAAGCTGGATGCACTGGAATTTTCCCTTCGCAAGGAACATTCTTCCGTGCAATCTCGAATGGACGATGCCCTCAAGCAGCTCTATGAGCAGGCGGTACCGGAAGCTGTGCGGGAGTATCTGGACAGCAAAGCCGCCCCTGCGCCCAAGCCTAAGCGCACGGCCAAAGCCGCTACTCCGAAAGCGCCGATCTGTGAGCCAAAGCCTGCGGCAGTCCCGGTGAAGGAGGGCAACTGAGATGGCGGATCATGTAGACATCACATTGTGGATCGACCGGCGTTGGAAGAATGCCATTGAGAAGCATCTCAAAGGTGAAACCCTGCAGGAGCATCTGGAGAATGTGCTGGATGAGCTGTGCAACCAGCTCCCGGAGCAGGAATACAAGCGCATCAGTGCCGAGATCTACGCGGAGGATGCCGCAGAGCGTGAAGCGAGGGAGGCTAC
>OGQI01002005.1_pt1 | contig 12859 bp, 14 predicted proteins | sample 1553171 | NCBI WGS metagenome assembly OGQI01 (sample SAMEA2579988, study PRJEB22360) | human gut metagenome | biome: human gut; feature: human-associated habitat; material: faeces | place: Denmark | collected 2008/2010
TTTCAGGAAGTAATAGTGAAGCAAAACTAACATACCCAATAGGATTAATGACAGCGGATGAAGTAGCATATGCTGGAGGAAAAGCGTTCACAAACTTACCTAGTCCATATGCATGGTATTATTTAAATAGTGCAGGAGGAAGTATAACAGGAAGTACTTATTGGTATTCCTTGTCCCCTATCTACTGGTATGGCTCCTTCTCGTGGGTTTGGGGCGTTGCTGGTTCTGATAACACTGGCTACTTGGGCCGCAACGACGTACTCGGCTCGTTAGCTGTGCGCCCTGCCATTTCCCTCAAATTTTGTATCAAATATAGTACGGGAAATGGAGCACCTGAGACACCGTACGAAATAGTCTTAGATCCGGACATTTCTTGCTAAAACCCTGTAAATACTGGGCTTGCGAATCGTAAACTTCGTCCGAACATGACCAACAGAACACAAAAATTATTAAAATTTGTATTTTTACAAGTATAAATTGAAACTGCGTTTTAGTTTATAATTTATTTGACTTTTAAAAAGTGTTCTGAAGCTAGATGAAATAGTGAATCTTAAAAATCATACAAAATGGCACTTGAAAAGAGTAGCCTTTTTTGTTGTACTTTTATTAGTTTAAGAGTAGAAGAAAGATATACATCATGACTAATAATTTTGTAAATGAAACAAGTTATATATCTTCAACAATAGTACAAAATAAAGTATTAAAGAGGGGGGGTATTATCTTCTAACTAACTTAAAAGAAGAAAATTTTTTGCATGAAATAAAATGGATAGGTGAGGTCCACCCATTTTTTGAGGTGAAAGTTTATGCAAAAGAAACAAACTATTTTAGTTGTTGCTAGTTTACTAGTAGTAGTATTAAGTGTCACACTAGCATACTTTACAGCACAAATTATAGGAAAGGAAAAGCTGTTTCAGTAAGTAGTGCTGACTTAAAAATAATATTTACTGATAGTGATAGAAGTATAAGCAGGTCTAATATAGAACCAGGATGGACTACTTCAAAAAAGTTTACTATAACTAATAAAAGTAATGAAACATAATGGTGTAATTGAAGAAAAGTATAATATAGATGGCAACGCATGTTCATTAGCAGTAAGACCAGTAATAAGTATAAAGGGTAATAGTGCTTACAAAAGTGGAGATGGAAGTGCAAGTAATCCTTATGAGATAGAAATGAATTAAAACTCATTTCTATTTTTTCACAAAAGATACATAAAATAATCACATAATTAACAATAAACTATAGTAAACTTGTAAATGAAAGAGGTGATAATAGATAAAGAAAAATTTAAAAGAATAGTTATTAGGTAAATTCACTCACAAAATATTTATATTTACATAAATTAATAGTGAATATAAAGAAGGGGTGGATTATATGAATAATAATAATGGTTATAGTAGATGTAACCAAAATAGTAATGAATGCGAAAATAATTGTTTACAAGAGATATTGCAAGTAATAAATGTTCTTCAATCAAATGCATGTCCTGAAAATTGTTTGAATTCTTGTGATAGACCTGCACTTGGAGGAGGAAGTAACTGTGTAGTATGTAATACTAGACCAATTATGCTTTATATGTGTGGAAGTAATGGAAAACCTTTATCTATGCCTACAACTAGAACTAATACTGACTGTACAGTAGAAGGCACTGCTAATTGTTCAAATGTATTTAGAGTAGAAAAAGTAGATGGATGCTGCTGCACATTTAGAGTACTTGCAGCGAATACTGATACTACAAGTCCTTATCCATATGTAGCAACTGATTCAATATTTACTATGAATATTAATTGCTTATGTTGTCTAAGATGTTTAAATGATACTTTTGTAGAATGTATATGTAGTTAAAGTAAAAAAGATCCTAAGGTTGGATCTTTTTTAGTGTTTTAATGTTTACAAATTCATCATATTCTAAAAATGCATTTTGTAAAGTATTCTTATTAATATATAAACCAAAACCACTAGGTGAAGTATTAAGTATTACATCTTTTAATTCTTTATTTGCTTTAATATATAAGTAATACTTTAATAAAGAAAATTTGTTTTTAATATCAGATAATCTTACAAAATGGTTTTCATCAAATTTATAAAGTAGTTCTCTTTCTAAATAGGTAAATGATTTTAATGTGTTAGAATAACTTGTACACATTTCTATATTAGCATAAACAAAATTCTTTGAATTCATTTGTAACCCTCCTAAAACTATTATAAAATATTTATAAGTGATAAACAAGTGAATATTTTAATAAAAGACTTGACTTTTTAATAAATATTATTTATTCTTTTATTTGACAAGTGATAATTAAAAGGAGAAAATTATGAAAAATTTAGTTATTGTGGAGAGCCCAAGTAAAAGTAAGACAATTGAGAAGTATTTAGGAAAAGATTATAAAGTTACAAGTAGTAAGGGTCATATTAGAGATTTAGCTACAAGTGGTAAATATGGTCTTGGTGTTGACTTAGAAGATAATTTTAAGCCTAATTATAAAGTTATAAGTGGTAAAGGTAAGTTAGTTACTGAACTTAAAAAAGAAGTAAAAAATAGTGATTATGTAATACTTGCTACCGACCCAGACCGTGAAGGAGAAGCAATTAGTTGGCATTTATTAGATACATTAAAACTAGGTGATAACTATGGAAGAGTAGTATTTAATGAAATAACAGAAAATGCTATTAAAGAGGCTTTTAAAAAACCTAGAAATATTGATATGGACTTAGTTCATAGTCAAGAAAGTAGAAGAATACTAGATAGAATAATAGGTTTTAGATTAAGTAAACTTATGCAAAGTAAAACTGAAGGAAAAAGTGCTGGTCGTGTACAAAGTGTAGCATTAAAACTTATTGTTGATAGGGAAAGAGAAATAGAAAACTTTAAAAGTGAAGAATATTATACAATAGATGCTTATTTTAATGATTTTGAAGCTACTTTAACTAAGTATAAAAATAAAAAGATTGAAATAAAATCACCTGTTTTAAAAGATGAAATATTAAGTAAATTATCTAATGCTTTTAATATAGAGAGTGTAGAAGTTAAAGAGAAGAAAAAAAGTAGTAAACTTCCATTTACAACAAGTACACTAACACAACTTGCTAATCAAAAACTTAATTTCAGTGCCTCAAAAACTATGAAATTAGCCCAGACTCTTTATGAAGGAAAGAAACTTGGTAATGAAACAGTTGGTATAATAAGTTATATGAGAACAGATAGTGTTAGATTAAGTGATGTGTTTACTAAAGATGCATTTAGTTTTATTAAGAATAATTATGGAAGTAAATATGTAGGACATGTTAAAAAGACTAAGGAAAAAGAAAATGTGCAAGATGCACATGAAGCAATACGTCCAACTAGTATTAATAGAACACCAGAAAGTATAAAAAATTATTTGAGTGCTGATGAATATAAACTATATAACTTAATATATGTTAGAACTTTGGCTAGTTTAATGGCTGATGCTAAATATAATAATACTAGTGTAGTATTAGATAATAATGATTACAAATTTAATGCTAGTGGACAAGTTAATACTTTTGATGGTTATTTAAAAATATATAAAGAATTCGAAACAACAAATGATAAAGTATTACCTGACTTTAGTAGTTATAAATCAAGTGTAATTGTAAGTAAAGAAATAAAAGCAAATAGTCACTTTACTGAACCACATGCAAGATTTAAAGAAGATACTTTAATTAAAGAGTTAGAGAGCCTTGGAATAGGTAGACCTAGTACTTATGTTAAAATTATTGAAGTATTAAAAGAAAGAAAATATATTAGTATGGAAAATAAGAAGTTTATCCCTACAACTGTTGGAGTGCAAGTAACTGATAAATTACAAGAATATTTTAGCAGTATTATAAATGTTAAGTATACTAGTGAAATGGAAACAGACTTAGATAAAGTAGCAGAAGGAAAGTATGTATGGTATGAACTATTAAATAAATTCTATAAAGACTTTGAACCTCTAGTAGAAGAAGCATATACTAAGATGGAAAAAGAGCGTCCAGAAGAAACTGGAGAGTTGTGTCCATTATGTGGTAAACCCTTAGTATATAGACATGGTAAATATGGAAAATTCATTGCTTGTAGTGGATACCCTGAATGTAAGTATATACCTAAAGTAGAAAAGAGTGTTACTGTTATATGTAAGTGTCCAAAATGTAGTGGAGATATAATTGTAAAGAAAACTAAAAGAGGAAAAGAATTTTATGGATGTAGTAATTTTCCTAAATGTAAATATGCTAGTTGGGATAAACCTACTGGTGAAATATGTAGTAAATGTAATGAACTTCTAGTTATGAAAAAAGATAGTGTAGTTTGCCCTAATTGTGATAAATAACCTTCTAAGAAATTAGAAGGTTTTAATATAAAATTTTGTTGAAAAAAAAACTATTTATTAGTATAATTAAATTATGATAAGGAAGGGTGATTTATGAAAAAAGTTTTATTAATACTTTTTAGTTTGTTTTTAGGAACTAATAGTTTGTTAGCAACTAATATGACAAGCGAGGATACTATCAAAGAGGATTTAAAGTGTGCTTATAAAAGACTAGATGTAGCAGATACATTTATAGTTAATACTGATAAGTTTAAATGCTCAAGTGGACTATGTTCAAGTAGTGACTTTAATAAGATAGGAATACTTAATACTAATGAGTATGAAAGAATAGGTGGGATTACTTCATATTTAGTAAATAGACAACCATTTGTAAGTTTAGGAAATAATGGGTATGACGTAATTACTCCAAGTGAAATAAAATATCAAGAAAGCAATGGAACATTAAGACCAACTATGTATGTTAAAGAAATAGTGAAAGTAACTGGAAGAGGAACTAAAAATGATCCTTGGAAATTTGTATATCCTAACTATAAGGTTAAAATTAATATAGTTGGAGGAAATATTAATGGACAAAGTAATTATACTGAAATACTAAAGACTTTTGATAAGGAATATGTTATTAATAAAGGGCCTAACTATTATATGAAAGATGTTAGTAAAGATGTTAAATGTAGTGGAAAAGTTAACTACAACTTTACTGATAATAAGCTTCAACTACTTAATGTAGAAAGTGATGTTACTTGTAGTGTTAAATATACAGTTAATAAATATTATTTAGCTTTAATTTTAAATAATGCTACAAGTAGTGAAAATAACGTATTAGTTAATGCTTTAGAAGATAAAAGTATTAGTATTAATCCAGAAGAAAATTATGCATTTACGGGAGCAAACTGTACAAATGGTCAAACATATCAATATAGTAATAAAACATTTACAGTTAAATCAATTAATAAAGATACTACTTGTACTTTAAGATACGAAAAAGTAAGAAATGTAGAAAGTAATACAGATGGAGAATATGTTGTACCTGCAAGTGGTTACTACCTAATGGAAGCCTCAGGTGCTAAAGGTAGTGGTAATGGTGGAAAAGGTGCTTATGTAAGTGCAGAAGTATATTTAGTGAAAGGCCAAACTATTAAATATGAAGTTGGAACTAGTACTAATGGTGCTGCTAGTATAGGAAGTGGTTCTCATGCTGGCGGAGGAGCTTCTAGATTTAAATTAAATAATGAATATTTTATTATTTCTGCTGGAGGCGGAGGCGGAAGCAACGGTTCACCAGGAGGAGAAGGAAATGGACTAGGTGGAGTTAACTCAAGTGATTCATCTAAAAATGGTAAAAATGGTGTAAGTGGAAGTGGTGGTTCTTCAGCCGCTGATGCAACAATTTGTGCTACAACAGGTACATGTGGAGGCGGATGTAAAAGAACTGAAACTGCATATAGAAGATGTTGTGAAAGTTATTCCCCACCACATGAAGAATGCGTTAATGGTGAAGTAGAATGTGGAGACGCATTTTGTGAAAAACTTCCATCAAGTCAACAAGGTTCATGTTATAGAAAATGTGGTGAAAACAATGGAATAGGTAAAAAATGTCGAACAGTCGGAGGCGGTTGTGAAAGTTATGGTACTTGTCCTCACGAAAGCTGTGCAGAGTATTATCCTACATATTCTTGTTGTACTAGTACTTCTACTAAAAGTGGAGACTCTGGTAATGGTGGAAAAAGTGTAATAAGTAGTAAACTAAATAATAAAACTATTACTATTAAACAAAAAGTAAGTGGCAGTAATAATGGAAATGGTAAAATAAAAATAAGTTTTGTAAGGGAGTAAAGAGATGAAAAAAGTTATAATATTGTTTGTAGCATTAATTTTATTAACAGGATGTAAGGAGTGTAAAAAATGTACTCCTTGTGAAAAATGTGAAACCGAAACTAAAGTTACACATGAGGAATTAAAAGATATATTAATAAGTTATGGATATTATGTTTATCAAGATGGTATTTTTGCTAAAGATAGTGGTGATATAAAAACTTATGAAATAAATATAAAAGATTTATATGAAAGAAATAAATACGATATTATTCCTTTTATTAGAAATAATTGTAAATTAGAAACTACTAAAATAGAGTTTACTATTTCTTCATTAGAACCATTAGTTTTTGAATATAATCCAATATTAGACTGTGAATAGTTGTTATTTAATAATTATTGTGGTAAAATATATCTGAATTGGAGGCTTATATGAAAAAGAAAAATGGGTGGGGATTCTTAGAATTTTTCTTCTTTCTTGGGTTATTTATAGTATGCTTATTAGTAACAGCATATGCTTTAAGAAAAGTTGGACTTCTAAATGAAGACTGGAAATTTGTAGACTTTTATGATAAGGGTAAAGATAGTAATGAAAGTGATATATATAAATATAGTGACATTGAAACTAAATTAATTGATAGTACTAAAAAATATATTAAAGACTTCTATAATAATAATCTAGGAGTAGATACTCTTAATATAAAAATAAGTTCTCTTATTAGTAATAATTATATAAGTGAAGTAAGAGATAAAGATGGAAATTGTACTGGATATGTTTCTGTATATAAAGATGATAATAATGTAGTAATATATACTCCTTACCTAAAGTGTAAAAATTATGTAAGTAATGGATATGTTGAAAGGCATGATGGGTAATGAATAATAAGATAATTGTAGTGTGGGGTATTATTATAATTATACTTGTTTCTATTATTTATTATATAGGTATTACTTATCAAAATGAAATAAAATATATTAGTTTAAAAGAAGAAGTAAAAATTGCTGTTAAAGATTATATTAGTAGTGAAAAAATAACTAAGTATCCTTTTAAAATAACTACTGAAGAGTTAGAAGAAAAGGGATATTTAAAAGAATTAAAACTTGGTAATAAGATTTGTGCTGCTGATATAGAAGTAACTAAAAAAGTGTTTAAGAGTTATGATATAGAATTTACTTGTGTAAATGTGGAAAAGTAATTGATACTTTTTCTTTTTTTTGGTAAAATAAGATTATAAAGTAGGTGTTAATAATGAAATACGAACTATCAAAATCATTAAAAAGAGGAAAAAATGGAATAACTGATTTTACTCCAATAATTGCTTTAGTTATAGTTTTAACTATTGTTATAACATTTTTTATAATTTTCTTTAATGTAAGAAATAATAAATGTTTAGAATTAGAAAGTTCTATTATGGATGAAGCATATAAATATGCAGAACTAAATGGTTTACCTACAGTTAATGGAAAAAGTGTTACTGTTAATTTAGGTGATTTAAGTGAGATTAAATTTAAAGATAAGATAGTATGGGGTACTGTAAAAATTACCAAAGTAGGTAATGATTATGTTAAAACTTTTAATATTAGTAATGCAAGTTATTGTAATACTTCTAAAAGATATAAAATGAGTAAACCTACAAGCAAATATCCTAAAGGTAAAAGCTTAGTTGATGTAACTACTAAATATAATTTTGTTGATGTAAGTTATAATTATACTCCTTGGTCAGATTTTATTGAAAGTTCAAAAATTAATACCAAAGAAGATAAAACTTATAAAGTACTATTACCACTTGATTTAAAAAAATTACCAAAAGTTAGTGAAGCAGCAAATATCTTAAGTTGGGAAGTAGAAGAAAAAGAATATTATAAATATAGAGATAAAAAATGGAAATGGTATATAAATCAAAATAGTCAATACTCAGGTTTTTCAAGTGAACAACCAAGTGGATATGCTAATAAAGATAGAAAAACTGAGATACAAGCAGAGCAAACTGAATGGTCAACTAATTATCCTGAAGAAAAAAGTTATAGAAAGATAAGTACTCAAACTGGATATAAATTCTATTATGAAGATGAAGATGGTAATAAAGTTTATTATAATGAAGGAAAATATGTTCCCAGAATAAATGATGATGAATTACGAGAAAAATATAATAAAAAAGAAAAAACTACTGTACTTATGTATAGTTATGTTGACTCTATGTGGAAATGGTATAATGGTGTAGAAAGAATATATTCAGGTTATACTAGTTTACCTAATTATCAATATAAATATAAAGATGAAGACTTAATGATTTATACTAATTGGTCTAGATTTAGTACTACTTCATATTTAACTAATGAAAATATGGCTTACAGAGAACAATCAACTGATATGCATAAAAGGTATCGTGCTTACTTTAGTTTAGAATCTAACTTAAAATTAGATAATTATGTAACATTAGAAGAGTTAGAAAGTAAAGCAGGTAGAACTATTGAAGAAATGTTAAATGATAAATATGTTAAAGTATTAACTAAATATGAATACACTTATGGGAAGTAGGTTTAATAATGGATTAAAACTTACAGAGTAGATGATGAAAATATAGATAAAAATAAAATAATTACAAATTATAAAAAAATAAATAGTACAAAATAAACTACTGTAAAACAGTGGTTTTTTATTGACTTAAGAGGGATTTTGTGGTATATTTATATGGACGTAAACAACTATTATTTTAATTTTATTTATGTTTATATATGAAGGAGGCGTTTTTATGAATAAAATAAAAGTTTTTAGTTTGGGTGGATTAAATGAAAATGGTAAAAATTTATATGTGGTTGAAATAAATGGTAGAATATTACTTTTTGATGCAGGACTTAAATATGCTAATGAAAAAATGTTAGGAGTAGATTATGTTATACCTGACTTTAGTTATTTAATAGAAAATAAAAAAAGAATAGTGGGGCTATTTATAAGTCATGCTCATTATGAAAACATGGGTGCAGTAACTGACTTATTAAAAGTATTACCTGACTTACATATATTTGCTACTAATTATACTTCTAAAATTATAGAAATAGAAGCATTAGAAAGTGAAGTAAAAGTTAAAAACATGCATATTATTAAACCTCATAGAAAAATAGATTTTAAAGAGTTTAGTGTATTTCCTTTTAGTGTAAGTCATAGTGTGCCAGAGAGTGTTGGGTTTAGTATTAATACTCCAAATGGCGCTATTGTATATATGACTGACTTTGTAATAGATAGTACTATGAAAGATAAATATGATATGGATTTAGGTAAACTAGCATATATTGGTAAACAAGGTGTACTTCTTTTAATGAACGAAAGTGTATTTAGTGAAAAACAAGGATTCACTAGTCCTAATCATAAACTAGATAAATACTTTAAAGATGCAGTTGAAAAAAGTGAAGGAAGAATTATATTTAGTATATTATCACTTCATTTATTAACTATTCAAAATATATTTGATGCTATAAAAGGTACTAATAGAAAAGTAGTTATAATGGGTAAATACTTACAAACAGTTATTGACATGGCTATTAAAGAGGGATACTTACATGTATTACCAGGTGTAATAGGTGACTTAAGAAACTTAAAAGATAGTGATTCAGTAATACTTGTTAATAATGATAGAGAAACACCTTATTATAACTTAAGTAGAATAGTTAATGGATATGATAAATATGTAACTTTAGAAAGTACTGACTCAATATGTTTTGCAGACCCATCTTATGAAGCACAAGAATTAACTAGTGTTAGAATAAAAAATGATATTGCAATGCATGGAGTTAAAATATATGATGTACCAAAATCTAAAAGTGTAAGACTTCATGCTTCTAGTCAAGATTTAATGCTTATGGTAAAAATATTTAATCCTAAATACTATATGCCTATAAAAGGAGAATATCGTTATCAAGTAGGTAATGCTAAACTTGCTTTATCTGTAGGTATGCCTAAAGAAAATATACTACTTAAAGAAAATGGAGACATAGTAACATTTATCGATGGAGAATTATCTAATGATTTTAAACATATACAAGTAGATGATGTTTTAATAGATGGTAAAAGTACTAATGATGTTGGTGAGTTAGTTTTAAAAGATAGAGAAATGCTTGGTAAAAATGGATTAATTGTTATATCTGCAACTGTTGATAAAAAGACTAAGAATATTAAGAATGGACCTGAAATTTTATCAAGGGGTGTTATTTTTGATAAAGATAATAATAATTTGATAGATGAAATTAAGAAAAGAAGTTTAGAGATTATTAAAAATAATGTTAATGGAAAATATGCAGATTATGCTAAAATAAGAACTGATGTTAGAGAAGATGTGGGTAATTATTTATATAAGTTAACAGAAAGCAAACCAGTTATTTTAACAGTTATCCAGGAGGTATAGTATGATATATTTAGACTATAGTGCAACAACACCAGTAAATGATAGTGTACTAGATAGTTACGTTAAAACAACTACAGAGTATATAGCTAATGCTAACTCAATACATAATTTAGGTGTTAAAAGTAAAGAATTAATGATGAAAGCTACTAAACAAATTGCTAATATGCTAGGATGTAACTTTAATGAGATAATTTATACAAGTGGTGCTAGTGAAAGTAATAGTACTGCAATTAAAGGAATAGCATTTAAATATAAAAATCGTGGTAAACACATAATAACAAGTTATTATGAACACAAAAGTATAGTAGAAAATATGGATTATTTAAGTACTTTAGGATATGAAATTAGTTATGTTAACTTAAATAGTGATGGAAGTATTGATTTAAAACATTTAGAAAGTTTAATAAGAGAAGATACTATATTAGTAAGTATATGTGCAGTAAATAGTGAAGTAGGTTTTAAAGCACCTCTAAAAACTATAAGACAAATTATTAATAAAAGGAATAGTAAAGTAGTGTTCCATAGTGATATGACTCAAGCACTTGGTAAAATACATATTAACTTAAATGATGTTGATTTAGCTAGTATGTCTAGTCATAAAATATATGCTCCAAAGGGAATTGGTTTACTTTATAAAAAGAATGGAATAGAAATAATTCCATTAATATATGGTTTAACTGATAATTGCCCTTATAGGGGTGGAACACCAGCACTTCCTTTAATTGTAAGTTTTAGTAAAGCAGTAAGGCTTGCTATTGAAAGTTTAGATGAGAACATAAAGAAATGTGAAGAGTTAAACACTATGTTAAAAGAAGGACTTAGTGACTTACCAGTTAACATAAACTCTAATAATATATGTGTTCCTCAAATACTTAATTTAAGTCTTAAAAAGATAAAGAGCGAAACTTTTGTAAGAGCTATAGAAAAAGATGGAATATATATAAGTACTACTACAGCTTGTTCAAGTAACGAACCATCTAGCATACTAAAACATATAACTAGTGATAAAGATGTAAATTCTACTAGTATAAGAATAAGTATAAGTCATTTGACTACAAAAGAAGAAATAAATAAATTTATAGTAAGTTTTCATAAAACATATAAAGAGTTACTATTAAAGGAGTAAATGTATGAATAATATAGGTCAAATTATTAAAGGATTAAGAAAAAGAAATGGTCTAACGCAAAGCAAATTGGCTGAGATTATTCACGTTAGTGATAAAACTATATCAAAATGGGAATTAGGCCTTTCTGTACCTGAAAGTGATATTTTAGTGAAATTAAGTGAATATTTTAATGTTTCAGTTGAAGATTTAATAAAAGGAAATAAGAAAATTCTCATTACCAAAGATATTAAAAAGAAAAGAATTATGGTATGGTGTACCCAAAAAACTGATAGATCCGATTCGGAATAGAGAATTTGCCGAGTACATGGAAAAACGGAGTGGATTCCATCGTGGGCAGATAGATGGTATATTGACGGAAATGGTTGATGCTATTCGTGATTGTGCGAAAGGAGCGGCAATTGCAACCAGGACAGAAGTTGAAGAAAGACAAGTGGATGAAGTTGTCAAAGATGTGCGTAATGATAAGAAACTGGTTCAGTATGTTCGTAAGAACATGGACTTTATTGGTGAAAAGTATATAGAGCGTGACCTGACTCAGGGAATCGGTTCGACTGATGTTGGAAATGTAACCCATGAAATACCGGCAATTCAGTTTTATGTGAAATTGAAAGAGCATGTAGGGACACATACAAAAGAGTTTGCAGTAGCAGCAGGCGGAGAAGAAGGAAAAAGAAATCTGCATGCTTCTGTTCAGCTCTTGGCAATGAGTGCATTGGATGTATTAAGTGAGTAAATAGAAAGTGTATCATTTTTTAGAGAGTTCTAAAAAGTGATACACTTTTTTTGAAATATTGTCTTGACTGAATATTTCGCATTTGTTTAAAAATTCTTTAGAAATGCCCTTTCCATATCTTAACAATCTCCTGTTAAACTATGCTCATAAAAAGATAACGGGAGGAACTAATAAATGAGAGTATTGATTACAACAGACTGGTACGAACCGGTTATAAATCTTTCCAGACAGCTAAGAGAAAGAGGACATGAAGTAAAAATTCTTACATTATCAAGAACATTTCATTCTTATATAGAAGGCGATGTGGTTTATGCAGGATCAATTGGACTTGGATGCATTTATCCGCAGGCAAGATTAAAAATTCCAAAGGCAGCAGGTGACTATATGGAAATGTTGCTTGAGTGGAAACCGGATATTGTGCATTCACAGTGTGAATTTTCCACATTTTTCTTAG
>OGQI01002010.1_pt1 | contig 12852 bp, 9 predicted proteins | sample 1553171 | NCBI WGS metagenome assembly OGQI01 (sample SAMEA2579988, study PRJEB22360) | human gut metagenome | biome: human gut; feature: human-associated habitat; material: faeces | place: Denmark | collected 2008/2010
CGTATGTACCAGCCGATTTACAAATAGCATAACGATCGTCCTCACAATCATGTTTAAGGGGATAGTGTAGCTCGCACAGACGCAACGTGTACCGATGCTCAGAAAATGCAGCAATGGTCTGCCGGCGCTAACGGGCACGAGGCGGAGGGGGGACGACTGCCCGCGCGCCCTCGAGTTCACTGCGCCTTCCCGTCCGACCGAGTGCTCCATTTTGGGCCACATGGGTATGGGCACGCGTCGATTTGCTCGACATACTTAATGTCGACAGCCCTGTGCAAAGGAGGACGTTTCCATGGACGAGATGTTTGCCATTAAATGCCAAAACTGCGGCGGCCCCATGTATTCGCACCAGGCAAAGCGCAGCTTTGAGTGCGCCTATTGCGAAACGGTTATTCCGTGGCAAGCGGATGCCGGGGAGCCCAAGAGCGCCCTGGGTATCCGTCATACGCCGCTGACGGTGGTTGACGGGCTGCTCAAGCTCACGCACGTCTCGCAGCTCGAGCGCCCGGTGGACCCGGACTGGTATTTCTTCAATGCGCACTGGCGCAATCGGTCGGTCCTGGAACATCTGCTGTGGGAGGATCGCGGCACGGCGCAGGAGTTCCAAGAGGCCACGCATGTGAGCATTCCCTGTCCCTTCTGCGGCGCGTCCTTTGAGGGGTCATCGACCCAGCGCGTGTTTGAGTGCCCGTCCTGCGGCAATAAGATCGGCGTTGCCGACCTGCTCAAGCCCGGTACCTTTAGCAAGCGCCTGACCATGGGCGTGGGTGCCGAATACGTTCCCGAACAGGGCGTCCCCTGTGAGATATCGCCGCAGCAGGCACGTGCCAACGCGCTGCAGCTGGTGCGTCAGTATCCCGATGCCTTTGCCGGGCACGATGTAGAAGACGCGATCCAAAACGACATGATGCTCTTCTATTTCCCCATGGCGTTGGCGGACCTGCGCATGATGGCGTCCTTCCCGGGCAAAGGGCTGAGCAAGGAGACCCTGGTGTACTACGAGGTGCTCGACTGGGCATATCCGCGGGCAAACTACCTGGACGTTCGTCTTATGGGCATTTTGGAGCCGTGGGACTTTGCCAAGGTGGGACCGTTCGATCCCGCTATGCAGGAAGGCGACTTCCGCGTCGTTTCCGTCGATGCGTCCACCAAGGACCAGGCGGTTATTGATAAGCTGGCGCTCGACGTTGCAGGCAACGATGCCGAGGCGACCCTGGGGCTCAATAAAAAGAGCATCCGCGCCTGGGCGCGCAAGGCCCGCAAGCATAAGGATGGCCTGGTGATGGTGCCGGTCTACTTTGTCGATCGTCCGGCGTCGGATAGCCGCGACGGCGAGCAGGTGCGCATCGCCGTGAACGGCCAGACGGGGCGCGCGGCCGCGGTGGTGTTTAGCGACAGGCGCGAGACGCATGTGGTGGCACCGCTCAACCCCAACGTGATGCTGTCGAGCGAAAGCACCGTGCACGCCACGCCCATCGAGGTCAAATACGTTAAATCGCCCTTCCTATACCAGATCGTACGCCGCGGAGGCGGCGAGCAACCGCGTCAGGTGGCAACGGCGGCCGAGGGTTCTTACCGAGAGGAAAAGCCCAAACGCCGCGGTCTGCTGGGTGCGCTATTTGGGAAGTAGGGGCGTGGTGCTGGTTGGCGCTGCAGCGTGATGGCCGGGGATACGGGGCAGTTCGCAGGAGCGCGAGCTGCCCCGTTTTTTGTATTGCGGGGATATGGCATCCGAATGGTCGTAGGGTTTCAGCTAAATGGCTATTTAGCTGCGTGAGGTTAACCTCTGAAACATCAATCTCGCCCGACATGAGTTTGGGGAGAAGACTATCGCGAAAAACAGCAAGCTTTCGAGCTTCAATCTTACTCATGACATACTGATCAATAATCGGCTGCATAAGCTGAGTTTGGCTTAGAAGAATATTTTCAGGTGGAATAACAACTTCGGACTCTGCCAACGCGCTGCGCTTGATATGCCCCATTGTCGTTGCACGGTCTTTGGCAAGCATAATAAATCGTGCTAAATGATGTTTGGTCCAGCCATAATAGAACCAGCTTGGATACGCAGAAGAAGTCACTTTAAATAGATGCTGATTTAGACCGGCGTTCCCGCCCGCCCAAAAATCCAGCAATAGGGTCCCGGACCAAGAGAAAATGAGGTCACCGTCGTGAACCTTAGCGCTATCGACAATGCCACTCTTGCAACGCTCGGCATCGCTTCCGCAAAAGCCTTGTCCCAGTTCGCGAATTTTCAGCACGGGTAGACCTTCATCTCCAGTGTCTGGGCGGAACTTTTGCATTGCAAGTCCGTTTTTATAGTCAGCAATGTCCAGCAAAGAAGCGGTATCCCAATCAGAACCCGCGTCGTCTATTAAACGTTGAAAGATCAAGTCGAACAGTTCTTCTAAATAGCCATTTACTTCACTATGTACAACGCGCCGTCCACACTGTGGCTATCGTACTCGACGAAAGGAACAGCGTGGAAACTGTCATCAATACCGTACTTTCGGAAATGCAGGGCCTTCTCGACCCACACCAGCTCAAACATCTAACCATTACGCTTAGACGGGTACTCGGACCGAAACAAACAGAGCCAGGGCAAGATCTGCTTGCGCTCTTTCTCACCGCTAAAGAGGTCGAGGGATGCTCTCCTAAAACCATTGCATACTATGAGGCAACCCTACGTCATATGAACACAGCGCTTGCTAAGCCCTATACCCAGGTTGAGAGCGACGACTTGCGCCGCTATCTCAATGATTACGAGGTGAAACGCGGTTCTAGTAAGGTCACAATCGATAATATACGTCGTATCATGTCGAGCTTCTTTTCGTGGCTTGAAGATGAGGATTACATTGTGAAAAGTCCTGTAAGGCGCATTCGTCGCGTCAAAACAGCTCAAGTAACCAAAGAGGTGCTTAGTGATGAGGAACTGGAGGTATTGCGGGACGCCTGTGAGTCCAAGCGAGATCTTGCCATCGTTGATCTACTCGCTTCGACGGGCATGCGTATTGGCGAACTTGTGCGACTCGACAGGAAGGATGTCAATCTGCACGAGCGCGAATGCCTTGTAATGGGAAAGGGAAATAAGCAGCGCCCCGTTTACTTCGATGCGCGCGCTAAGCTTCATCTTACGGAATATCTTTCGAGCCGTGCTGACAAGAGTCCTGCATTATTTGTCGCGCTCGATTCCTCAGCTCGACGTATTACGGTGGGGAGCATAGAACTCCGTTTACGTGACCTAGGCAGAAGCGCCGGTATCAACCGCGTTCATCCGCATAAGTTTCTCCGTACGCTTGCCACCCATGCAATCGACAAGGGAATGCCCATAGAGCAGGTGCAAAAGCTGTTGGGCCATGCGAAAATAGACACAACCATGTACTACGCCATGGTTAATCAGAACAATGTGAAGGCTTCGCACAGGAAGTATTTGGAATGAGCTGGACGCAAAAGACCTTGGGAGAGATTGTTAATCTAAAAAGGGGGTTTGACCTCCCTTCCAGCAGCAGGGTTGATGGCCCCTATCCGGTTTTCTCATCTTCGGGACAAACGGGCACGCATTCGGAAGCCGCCGTTAAGGGTCCATGCGTCGTAACTGGACGCTACGGAACTATTGGCCAAGTTTTTTTCTCTGATGCAGCTTGCTGGCCATTAAATACGTCTTTGTACTCGACAGACTTTAAGGGCAATGATCCTAAGTTCGTTTATTACCTACTCAAAACTATTCCATGGCGAGACTACTTAACTGCAAGCGCCGTGCCGGGCATAAATCGCAATCACGTTCATCTATGCCCGGTCTGTGTTCCGGATCACGAAACACAGACCGCTATTTCTGGCGTCCTGGGTTTACTGGACAATAAAATTGAACTCAACACTAAGCTAAATGGCTATTTACTTGAGTTGATGAATGTTCAGTACCAACATTCCTTCTGCTGCAACAAGTTAACCCTCGGGTCAATTTATGACATTGCTGATGTTGTTTATGGAGCAGCGTTCAAGTCTGCCTTGTTTAACGAGGAAAAGGTAGGGTATCCCCTGATCCGCATACGTGATTTGAGCACCTTCTCTCCGCAGTATTGGACAAATGAGGCTCATCCAAAAAGGGTATTCGTACATCCTGGTGACGTTTTAGCGGGAATGGATGCCGAATTCACGCCATGTCTCTGGCAGGGTGAAATGGCTGTACTGAATCAGCGAGTTTGCCTGTTCGAGCCCGCTGCCAATTCGGGAGTTTCAAGAAGTTATTTGCTTATGGCATTGAACCCATTGTTGGCTTTCATCCAGAACTACGCCTCTGGTACCACCGTCGCGCATATGGGAAAAGGCGATTTGGAAGCGTTGAACGTGCCTATTCCTGCAAGAGGAGATCTCGAGAGGTTTAATACTATTGCAGAGCCATTGAGAGAACAGATTGTTCAGAATTCGACACAGAACCGAAAACTGGCTGCTCTTCGTGACGCTCTTCTCCCCAAACTTATGTCGGGCGAGATCGATGTCTCAGAGCTCAACCTCAAGCAGCTAAATAGCCATTTAGCTTAGAGTTTGCTTGCTGCTTTGCATATATCGCGTCAAGTATTGAAACAATTTGATGCTGAACCTCAGTTTGCGGTAAATCAATTTCGATTCGTGCCACGTCTTTGGGATGGACACGGAATACCTTCATACCTCTCGTGTACTGCCGGAGCTCTCTGATAAAGCGCGGAGAGCTCATAAGATAGTTGAGGTAAGCCGGCACGACGAGGTCTCGGCGATTGACGCGCACGATGGTTGTTTCGGTGCCTGAAATGGTAGGCTTTTCCTTTGGATTGTTAAACAAATAGGCATGACCAAGGTCATCGACTGTCTCTGAGGTCAGCACATATACGATGTCTTGGTCTCTGAGACGCTGACTGTCTTTAATCTTTTCGTTGTTAAGAATGTATGGGATGGGTTTTGCGGGGTCTTCAACGTCGATGTGTAGGTCGAAACCTTTGTAAAGATCTCCATAGTGAATGTAAAGATAGGCACCCTTATCGTACATGCGGGTACGGGGGACGCTGGCGCCGCGGTAGAAGCTACAAACGTCACCAAGTGCGACTCTACATCCCATAACCAATCGCCTCCAGATTCTTCTTAATCTGCTCCTGCAAGCGGTTGGACTCTTCAAAGCACTTTGAAATCTCGCTGGTTAGGCGGGCCATCTTCTCCTCAAACGGCTCGCCGTCGTCTTCGAGCTCGGCAATGCCTACGTAGCGACCGGGCGTCAGGATGAAATCTTGCTTGGCGATTTCATCCAAATCCGCTATGGCACTGAACCCCTTCACGGGCTCGAACTCGCCCTTGCGGAAGGAGACGAATGCGGATGCAACTTTGTTGATGTCCTCTTCGGTAAACTCGCGTAGTTTGCGAGAGACCATGGTGCCCATTTCGCGGGCATCGATGAATAGCGTCTTGCCGGACTGAGCCTTCTTCTTGTTCAGGATCCACAGACACACGGGAATTTGGGTGCTGTAGAACAGCTGCCCCGGCATGGCTACAATGCCCTCGACCAAATCGTCCTCTACGATAGCGCGTCGGATATCGCCCTCGCCGCTCGTCTGGCTCGAAAGCGACCCGTTTGCCAATACGAGGCCAATCTTGCCCGTGCCGTTAAGATGCCAAATCATATGCTGCATCCAAGCGAAGTTGGCGTTGCCCGTTGGCGGCATGCCGTACTTCCAACGTACGTCTTCCTGCAGCGCTTCGCCGCCCCAGTTCTTGAGGTTGAAGGGTGGGTTTGCCAACACATAGTCAAACTTTTCATTCTTGTGCTGGTCGGCGCTGAAGGTGTCTGCATAGTTGCCCAAATCGGCCTCGATACCGCGAATACCGAGGTTCATCTTTGCGAGCTTCCAAGTGGTAGGGTTGCTCTCCTGGCCAAAGATAGTGATGTCCTGTACCACGTTGCCGCCATGGTGCTCGACGAAGGCGGCGGACTGCACGAACATGCCTCCGCTGCCGCAGCAGGGGTCGTACACACGACCGTGGAAAGGCTGGAGGATTTCAACCAGCGTGCGCACGATGCACGACGGCGTATAGAACTCGCCGGCGTTTTTGCCCTCCATTGATGCGAATTTCTGCAGGCAATATTCGTATGCGCGCCCTAACAGGTCTTTCTCGCTCTCGTTATCGGTCATTTGTACGTTTGTGAATAAGTCTACGACGTCGCCTAAGCGTCGCTTATCTAGTTCGGGACGAGCGAAGTTCTTGGGCAGCACGTCTTTGAGCTTGTCGTTCTCGCGCTCGATGGCGCGCATGGCATTGTCAATGATCTGGCCAATTTCGGGCGTATGCGCCGCCTGTGAGATGTTCGCCCAACGCGCTTCTTCGGGAACGAAGAAGACATTCTGCTCCATGTAGCAGTCACGATCTTCCTCGTCGCCGTAACCCTCTGCGACGAGCTCTAGATAGCGTTCGTCGAAACGGTCCGAGAGGTACTTCAGGAAAATGAGGCCTAATACGACGTTTTTGTACTCAGCAGCGTCCAAGTTGCCGCGCAGCACGTCTGCGGCGTTCCACAGTTGGTCCTCAAAGCCAACATCGGCCGTGTTCTTCTTGGTGTCCTTAGCCTTGCTTTTAGCCATGCTGTTTTAACTCCCTATGCTGCATTGTCGGCCCAGAGTTCGCACTGATCCATCACGGTGGCCAGTGCCGACTCCATGCCCTCTGGCGGATACTTATGATGTTTGAGCAGACGCTTGATTGCAACGCGCATAGCAGCGCGTGCACTTTGTTTCTTCTGCCAATCGACCGTGCGCATTTCGCGCATCTTCGCAGCGAGCTCTTGCGTGATGGCGACCAACTCGTCATTCCTTTCGCGATAGTAGTCGGCGACTGCCTGCGGTTGTGTTAGTGCCTCGTAAAACGCAAACTCCTCTTCGCTAAGCCCAAGCTCCTTTGCCTTTTGGTTTTCGGAAAGCATTTCTTTTGCCATCTTGAGCATTTCTTCGAATACCTCAGCGTTTGTGAGCTGTCCATTTAGATAGCTATTTACCATGCCTTGCATGAGTTCTGAGTACTTCTTTGCCTGCGTCACGCTCTTCTTGCGGTAGCCCTTGATCTGGTCGTCGATGAGTTTTTTCAACAACTCGTAAGCCAAGTTCCTCTCTTCCATACGCGAGAGGCTCGACAGAAACTTGGGATCAAAAATCGAAACCGTTTCGTCTTCCACCTTAAACAGGTCTATTACGCCGTCGGTATGGACGATGTTCTGTTCGAGTAGTGCATTGATGCGGTCATTTACCTGCTTAAGGGTAAGTTTGCCTCCTTTTTTGCTGTGGGTGCCGCCCTGCTCGGTGAGCTGAAGGATGAGCTCTCGAACAACCTGGAAATAGCCAGCCTCGATGCGCTGCATGTCTGTTGCGCGACTTTTGGCGAGTCCATAGGCTTTGAGCATGACTCCTGCCTGCTCAACAAAGTCGCGGGTGATATCTTCGTCGCCGGGTGCAAGGATATGATTTACTCCACCCGTTATGAGTTCGCTTCGACGTGCGGCGGACTCGGTGCTCATGAATTCCGAATAATCGTAGCCAAACATTTTGTCGCGACAGACCGCCAGTTTTTCCAAGAACTTAGGATAGGCGGTTTTCCCGATATCCATGTCGCCGTATTTCTTTTGGTCGCGCTTGGTGTAGTCCTTCATGGCGCGTTTAAGGGCGTTAGCTATGCCTACGTAGTCAACAACCAGTCCGCCAACCTTGTCTTTATATACTCGGTTTACGCGTGCGATTGCCTGCATCAGGTTATATCCGCGCATGGGTTTATACACATACATAGTGGCAAGGCTCGGCACGTCAAAACCGGTGAGCCACATGTCTACGACGATTACGATTTTAAGCGGGTCGGCGTCATCCTTAAACCGCTTTGCCATCTCCTTAACATGGGCCTTATTGCCTACGACGTCGAACCACCACTCGGGGTCCTGATTGCCCATGGTCATGACAACGCCGAGCTTGCCCTCGTCCTTCCAAGAGGGTCGCAGCTCGCATATACGTTGATATATGGCCATGGCAGCGGGGCGCGAATACGCAACGATCATTGCCTTGCCGGTGAGTTCGTGCGCACGGTTGGTCTCATAGTGCTCTACGATGTCCTGACATAGGGCATCGATGACTTCGGGTGCACCTAGAACGGCGTCCAGATTTGCAAAGTTGCGCTTGCTTGCGTCAATGGTTTCGGCGTTAGCCTGCTCGGTGAGCTTTTCGTACTCATCATCAACTTTTGCAAGGATGCCCTGATCCAGCTTGAGTGCGACGACGCGGCTCTCGTAGAACACGGGTCGAGTTGCGTCGTCCTCTACTGCCTGAGTCATGTCGTAGATGTCAATATAATCGCCGAAAACCTCGCGAGTTGATCGATCTTCGGCAGAAATAGGGGTACCGGTAAAGCCGATGAAGGTCGCATTCGGAAGGGCGCGGCGGATGAGCAACGCGGTGCCCGTGTGCTTCTTGCCGTCACGGTCGTATTTCTCCTCGAACCCGTACTGCCCGCGGTGCGCTTCATCCACCATCACGACGACGTTCTTGCGCTCGGAGAGGGCGATGACCTCCTCCTCGAATTTCTGCATAGTGGTGAAAATGATGCCGTTGGCGCGGCGGCTCGAGATCTGCTGCGCAAGATCGGCGCGGCTCTGCGCCTGAACAGGCATCTGGCGCAGGAAATCTGAGCATCTGGAGAACTGCGCGAACAGTTGCGAGTCGAGGTCGTTGCGGTCGGTAATCACCACGATGGTCGGGCTGTCGAGTTTCTCTTCGAGCAGATGGGCAAGGAAAACCATCGAAAGCGACTTGCCCGAGCCCTGCGTGTGCCAGAAGACGCCGCCCTTGCCGTCGCCGCCGATGGCCTCATGCACGCTCTCGAGCGCTTTGTTCACCGCGAAGTACTGATGGTATCCCGCGAGGATTTTCGCGTCCTCGGAGAACAGAATGAAGTTCTTCAGGATGTCGATGAGCCGCTCCTTGGGGAACATGCCGTCCAGAGGGGTTTTCCAATCGGCGTACTGGGTGGCCTCGTAGCTCCCATCGACGCTCTTCCACTCAACGAAGCGTGACTCGTTGGCGGTGATCGTGCCAACCTTGGTGTGAAGCATGTCACTGGTGACGCAGAAGGCGTTGTACACGAAAAGCGATGGAATCTGTCGTTTGTAGTTTTGAATCTGTTGGTAGGCATCTTCGCTGTCAGCGTCGGCTCGAGCGGGCGACTTCAATTCAAAGAGAACGAGCGGAAGCCCGTTGACGAATACGATGACATCTGGACGTTTGTTGGTGCCACACTCGATGTAGGTCCACTGGTTAACAACGTGGAAGCAGTTCTTTTCGGGATTGTCGTAATCGACCAAGCGCACGATGTCCGTATGCTCTTCTTTGCCGTCAAACCAGCTTGTCTCCACACCGTTCTGGAGCATGTCCATAAAGATGCTGTTCTTGGCGATGAGGTCGCTGCCCTCGATTTCCTTTAGTCTAGTTATTGAGGCATCAATCGCGCGTCGGTTGAGCGTGGGGTTAATGCTCTCAAGAGCGGGCCCAATGACGTCAGGTAGGAAGGCGTCCTCAAACGCGTCGGAGGAACGAGCGACATCAGGTCCATAGAGGTGTTCGTACCCCAGACTCGTTTGCAAGTGGTCAATGATGCCTTGTTCGAAAGCATCCTCATTAAATGACGTTGAGGAGCTGTAATCGACAGCAATCATGCGCACTCCTTACCTTATGCTTCTTCGACGTTGGTGAGCCTGTCCACCATTGCATTCTAGCAGTTAATCTTGCATATATTGGTATATCTGACACCCGTTAGTTGCCATTTGGCCTATTGGCTGATCGTGCCCGAATGACGATTGGCGGCAAGGCTCTCTTACTTATTAAACTGGCTCCTATTTACAGGCGCTCGTGTTGTGACAGTTGCCCAAGCGCTTGCTTGAAGCTGTTGTTGGTGATCTTGAGGTCGTTTCCCGCTTGCATTTTAATGAGTTTCGGGCCGGAGGCGGTGGCGGATGTGGTGCGATGGTGCCAAGAAAAGCGCCTAGACCTGGGTGAAGAACCGAGGCCGCGGGCGCTTTTCTATTTCTTTGGTCGCATGGATTGTCTGTTCCGTTGGCCGCGCCGGCGTTGTTTCTTTGCTCTCGTTCGCGCGGCATCCGCTTGTGGCGGTGGATGTAAATAAAAGGTGGAGCGACTGCAAAAGAGCCGCTTCACTGGGTAAAATCAGGATGTGCCGCGGAACCCGCTCCTCAGTCGGTCAACTTTGGAAGCGCGGGCAACGCAGGTGCTATCGTCTTAAAGGGTCGGCTGCAACCGACCCTTTTCTATGACTCCCTTCACTATCCGTTACTGCTTATATTCCCGCCGGATCGAGTAGAGGTTCCGGGCAATGCCGGTCACATACATCGAGAGGCGCAGGATTTCAAGAAACAAGTTCATAGGCTTCACCCCAATCGGAGATCGGAGCGTTGCCCGCAGGCGGATTCCGCGGCAGTCAAGATTTTACCTTACAGGCCGCGGTGGGAGACATCCTACTCACCCCCTGGTTTGGAGCAGTGTCGATCTAACGGGCAACCAAACCTCTAGCACTCTTTGAATTGAGCAAGCATCTGCCCGAAGAAGCTTAGTTCGGATGGCTCATAAATGAGCGAACCGCCGTCCGCGGTCCTGTAGACCCCGCAGGGGAGGTAACGCCCGTCGGGGAGGACATAGAGGTTGGCTTCTTCCTTTAGTGTTGCCGCCGCGATCTAAAACAAGCAGCTCTCAATCAGCTCCTTGCCGCGTAGGGTGTCTATCCACTCCCGTGGAATTGCATCGATACCGTATGCCGTGCCGGCGAGGGCGCCTGCGACGGCTGCGGTGGTGTCAGTGTCGTCGCCCAGGTTGACGGCGGCAAGCACACAATCTTCGCAGCTGCTGGTGTTGACGAAACACCAGGTGGCTGCCTTAAGCGTGTCACGCACGAAGCCACCTGATCTGATTTCCTGCTTTGGCACGCCTTTCAAATGAAGCGCCCGCGAGGGGAGCGCGTCGTTCAGCACGTCTCTCATCAGCTCGACAAATATGACGCATGCGTCGGTCGACGTTCTGTGGGCGTGCGTAATCGCGGAGACCTCGCAGATCTCGTCGTCCGTCGCATCGACAAACGCCAGGGGCGCGATGCGCATGAGCGAGCCGTTGTCGCGCTCGCCGGAGCCTCCTTTGCCGGTGTGCAGGGCGCGGGCGGTCGTGCCGCCGTAATCGAAAACGCCGTCGATCGTATACTCGCCACGGGCAATCCAGCCTACGAACTTGTCGCGCATGTCTGCGGTGTCGATGTGCCCAAGCTCCCTAATCGAGTCGCAGGTAGCAAGCGTCATGGACGTGTCATCGCTCCAGGTGCCGGCGGGTTGCCCATGCGTGCCGTAGCCGATCATGTCGGTGCATTCGAACGCGCCACGAGGTCTGAACTCGTAGGGAACGCCCAGCGCGTCGCCGACGGCGAGCCCATAGATGCAGTCGCGCAGTGTTGTTTTCGGTCTGTCTGCCATGGGAAACACCTCTCGTACTTTGGATTGAGGATGTGCAGCTACCTGCGGCAATGTGTCCAGCCCAATTCGGAACGCAGTGAGTTCCGAATTGGGAGAGCTTGTCAGCTAATCTGACAAATGAAAAAACCCGCAACGCTATTGCTTTATACAGCAATAGGGACCTCTTTTGGGCGCCCTGCCTTTGGTGCGTCGGCGAGTCGTGCCTCGATGGAAGCTTTGGACACCATGCGCTTGGTGCCATCCTTCCATGAATCTAACAGTCCTGCATTTATCAGTTGCGATACCCGTGCTGAGCTAACACCGAGCATACGCGCGGCATCCGCTGCGGTGACGGCGGGGATGTCGCCGAGTTCGCGACTGACGGCCACGGCGATAATCTTGCCACCGTGCTGCGGCTCGTGGCCAAAGTCCGGCGCAGGCAGGTCGACGCCGCCCATTAGGTGGTCATCGACCATGCATGCGAGAAAATCAGCGGCGCTTTCGACAGCGTCGTTTAGGTCGGATCCGAACGTTCCACCTCCGCCCAGCGAGCCACATGGCACGGCATCGACCATACCGTCTGAATCAAAGAACTCAAATTCCCATACGCAAACCATGTAAGACCTCCTCCGATGCCGGCGATTTGAGGAACATCCTAAGAGCCCACCAAGCGCATCGAACATCTTTATTGTCATTAGTCTATTTGCTCGTGCGGACACGATTTTGGTGCTCTGCGCACGACCGCGAAAAGGGTTTGCGGTGGCTAAAATGTGGTCATAGAGATGGTTTTATCGAACTCCATGGGGGCGGCGCGCGTGGATAACAACACGTTGCTGTTTCACGATAAGGGTGCCGGCGTTTTTAAGGGAATAAGCATCTATCCCAATCGTATCGAGGCGGTCGTGAAGAACGACTTCTTCGGTACCCATACCAAGATCGTCTACCTCAAGGACATTACGGGTGTCAACGGGGTCAAGGGTAAGCGCGTGCTCCTCCGTAATAGGTTTCTGACCGCCTGTTCCTACAGGCTGAGCGGTCACTCCCAGGCTCAGGAATTTGTGAACGTGTTGAACTCGGTCATGTAGCCGGCAACGACGTTCGGGCTAAATTTGCGGCTGTGCATTGGACGACGTAGCGGCTGAGCGCTCGACCTGCGAGTGCGCTGGATACGCTGCTTTGTGAAATTCAGAACGCACGCGAACAACACAGCCGTCTTGATACGCTGATCCGCTCTTATGCCGCCCAGGACATGAAAACCGGCCTCAATAACCGACTCTTTTTCGATAATCAGTTAGCAACGTTACTGGAAGATCAAGAGAAAGTTGGTACCCACGGGATCGTGATGATGATTCGTC
>OGQI01002032.1_pt1 | contig 12761 bp, 8 predicted proteins | sample 1553171 | NCBI WGS metagenome assembly OGQI01 (sample SAMEA2579988, study PRJEB22360) | human gut metagenome | biome: human gut; feature: human-associated habitat; material: faeces | place: Denmark | collected 2008/2010
CGTCAGCGGATTCCCAACCATCATTACACTGGCTTGTGGATTCATCCTTACAAAGGTTGGATATGCCAATATCTGGCCACTGTTCGGCAGTGCCAACCAGCTGTTAAGCGCACTGGTTCTGATCACACTGTGTGTATTCCTGAAAGTTACAGGTCGTGAGAACCGCACACTGTTCCCGCCGCTCATCATCATGCTGTGTGTAACATTTACCGCACTGGTACAGCGTTCTATCGCACTGGTCAAAGCATTCAGCGCAGGAACTGCAGTATTCATGGTGGAAGGACTTCAGCTGATCCTTGCAATCCTGCTCATCATCCTTGGTGTTAATATCGTAGTCACATCGGGAAAAGAACTGTTTAAAAAGAAAACTGATAAAGCACAGGCTTAATCCTAATCAAGCTTAATTCAAGAATTTCAAAGGGCGTGAATCAAATTACGATTCACGCCCTTTTTTCTCATTCTGTCTGAAGACTTTCTGATCTTATCTGTTCTTTTTTCTCTTGTACACAACAGTTCCACTTGTAACAACTGCGCTCATTGCAAGGAGCAGACACAGCAGTCCAATGTGGTTATAATCACCGGTTTTAGCTGCTTTCTTTGGATCTGCCGGTTTCTTATTATTACCATCATTCTTGCCATCTGTTGTTCCGGCACCACCATTACCCTTATCTCCAGATCCTCCGTCAGTTCCTTTTACATCCTGCTCTGTATACCAGATAGAATAGGTAGAGAATCTGTCTGTCTCAAATGTAATGGTCTTTCCATTCAGTGTTGTAGGAAGAATCTCTGCGACTCCGTTATGAACACGAATTACATAGTAAGTTCTTGTCTTACCTTTCGGTGCGATCAGATTCTCTGGAAGTTCTACAGATATCTTCACTTTCTTAGACAGTTCAGCACCTGTAACTTTCTCAGGTTCACTGTCACCGATTACTTTCCACATAGAGATATCCAGATATAATCCCTTCTTGATACCTTCGATCTCAGCTGCTTTTGCATTGGTTTTTACAATATCCTCTGCCGGTACAGCTGATTCTTCTAACTTGGTAACTTCCAGATATACATTCGCCTTTTCTCCAGCCTCAACCCGTGCTTTTTCTTCATCAGTCAGCACGTCCTTCTTGATGCTGTCCTTATCGAAGTCATCTGCTTTTGTAGATGGAGCAGACGGTTTCACTACAACGTTAGCCTTATCAGAAGCTACGATCTTAAATGTCTTATTCAGTATACCCTCGTACTTACCAATACCTTTGATAATCACATGTCCAAGACCAAGCTCTACATTATCTGTATAAGATACTTCAAAATCTGTACCTTCCTTCAGACCTTCGATTTTTACTGCTGGTTTGATCTCTTTTCCAGTATAATCTGCCTTGTCAAATTCCACTGTCACTTTATCTTCTACTTCATCCAATCCGATCTTACCAGTATAGTTGATTACATAAGTATCGTCTGTAAATTTTCTATGTTCTTTATTTGTCGTTGTAACCTCTACAACATGACTTCCATCTTTTCCTTTGTTATTACGGAAAGGCTGCGCGCCAACCGTAGTAATAGAGTTCGGGAATGCAACCGTCTCAAGCAATGCTTCTTTGAATGCAAACTTACCAATGCTTTCCACACCCTCTTCAAGAACCAGAGTCTTTAATGTAGTAGCTTTGTAAGTTCCTTCAAATGCAGACTCACCAATCTCTTTTACACTTCCAGGAATAACCAGGCTTGAAAGGTGATGTAAGTGGAATGCTTTCATACCAATCTTAGTTACAGAATCCGGAATCTCCAGGGATGTCAGTCTTGCTCCCGCAAATGCGGTCTGTCCGATCTCTGTTACAGTATTCGGAATTGTTACATGATCCAGACGGATATTCATTGAGAATGCACCTGCCGGGATTACGGTTACTCCACTTGACAGTCTTATTTCTGTAATATCATTTGCAGAAAATGCTCCCTCTCCAAGTTCTGTTACTGTATCCGGAAGAATTGCCTCTACCAGATCATTGCCATAGAATGCGGATCCTCCGATCGATGTGATACCTGTAAAGTCAACTCTAATCAACGCATTCTGAGAGAAAGCTTCTTTACCAATCACAGTTGCCTTTTCCGGAAGTACAACAGATGTCATACCATTCGGAGAATTAACACCAAATTTGGTAATCTCTACTTCTGCATCCGGAATCTTGAATGCAGCTTCACCGATTGCAGTGATATCCTGTCCGTCAGGTGTCTGATCCGGAAGCACCAGTGTTCTGATCGTCTGTCTCTTAAGCTGTCCGCTTTCAGACCATCCTGTGATAGTCGTTCCATCGTATGTGAAATCATCTAATGTCCAGCCTGAACCAACAAGCTTGTCATATACTACAATATGTGATTTTTGATTTGCAAGAGTTGTATTCCACTCCTGTGCTTTTGTCTTATCAGCCACTTTTACTTTAACGATCGGATTTGCTGCCGCTTTTGATGTTCCAAAGATTAAATCAGCTGATTTATTTGCATGAGACAAAGTCACAGTACTTGGAAGCTCCACTTCTGTAATAACACTTCCGACAAAAGCTTCCTGTCCGATTGTCTTCAGTCCCTCATTCAGGCTTACAGCAGAAAGTGTATGACTAAGACCTTCCTGTAATACTCGGAATGCTTGTTTTCCAATTGTCTTTACATTTGCCGGTAATGTAAGTTTGGTCAATTGATGATTCTCAAATGCCTTATCTCCAATTGTCTCTAATGTACTAGGAAGTACAACTTCTTTAACATGTCTGCCTGCGAAAGCACTCTTCCCGATAGAAACAACGCCTTCCGGAACTACTAAAGTACCGAACTCTGACAACGAAGTTCCACCGTTCATAAATGCACTCGCCGGAATATCTTTTACATTAGCAGACAGTTTAATTGCCTGTAGTTCCTGACTTCCGGTAAATGTTGCATTTCCCATTGTAGTTACACTATCTGGAATAGAAACAGCTGTCAGCTTAGAATTCTGGAATGCTGTTGCTCCAATTTCTTCTAATCCCTCTGGGAATGTAATAGAAGTCATTGCGCTCTCATATGTCACAGTTCCATTCAATGCAAATGCAAAGTTTCCGATTGTCTTTAATGTATCTGGAAGCATTACACTTGCAGGAGTATAGTTCTTATCGTCTGCACTTACTACAAAAATACCCTGGTTGTTTGCTCCGGCTCCTAATGCCGTAATTGCTTTTCCGTCTGGTCCTTCTTTTGGAAGAATTAATGACGGGTTCTTCTGAATCTTTACTTTACCGGAATCACTAAGACCAGTAATGGTTGTTCCGGCCTCATCATATGTGAAGTCCTTCACACCCCACGGTGCCTGTTCTTCAGGAATAGCTTTCTTAATGATTCTGTGATACTTAGAAGTTGTCTCATCAGCCACAAATGCTCCAAGCGTTTCTGAATCGATATATACATCTACTACCACATTATCCTTGTTAACAAATGTATTTTTATCTAATTTGCTTGTATTAGCAGGAAGCTGAACCGATTTGATCTTATTAACACCAAACGCTCCTGCATCTACCTGGAACGGATAATCCGTTTTCTCAGGAAAATCTAAAACTGTAATTTCATTGTTTCCAAATGCCTGGCTCGCAATCTGCATAAGAGTCTTCGGGAATTTAACAGATGTAAGCCCATTATATTTAAAAGCATTACCTCCTACATAAATCACACCTTCCGGAAGTTCTAAGGTTGTCAGCTTATTTCTCATAAAAGCACTTGCTCCGATAAAGAAATCACCACGCTCAGTCAACCCCTGAACCTCCTGCCACGTCGACGGTTCACAAGAAGCTTTTACATTCTCCGGAAGAGTTAATGTCTCTATTCGTAAATCCTCTTCTCCGGTAGCCTTTCTTGAAAATGCACCGGCTCCGATACCCTGAATTTTTTTGCCATTTGCGTCTTTTTCCGGAATTACCAGATTCTTATTGACTTTAATCTTTTCCTTACCTTGTTCAGAGAATCCAGTCACTACATGAACAGTAAAGTTCTTAGTTGAGTGATAGTCATCTGCCGGCCACAAGCCAAAGCTTTCTTCTCCATATGTAAAGTCATCTACTGTCCATACAGAATCATCTTTTAAGTACAGCTTGTGTCCAGTACCTACTGGGAAGTTCTTAGTATCTTCGTATTGTTCTTTCGATGTTACATATACTTTTGTAATTACATCAGACTGTGTTTTCTCAAAAGTATTTTTATTAAGTTTCTTTACTGTGGTCGGAAGCATTACTTCCGCAACTACTTTGTTTCTGAATGCATAGCTTCCAATAGTTGTCAGACCTTCCGGAAGTGTCAATGTACATGGATCTGTCAGGTATTCTTTTGTAGAGAAAGCATATCCGCCAATCTCTGTTACTGTAGATGGAATATGGATCTCTGCAAAGTTGTTACCGGCAAAAGCATTATTACCAATCTTGGTAATTCCTTCCGGAATTGTAATACTTTTCAGCTCTGTCATATAATTCTTGGCGTCACTGCATCCAAATGCTGCTGCAGGAATCTCTGTCAATCCTTTTGACAGATTGATACGTGCAAGCTTAGGATTAGTCGCAAATACACCATTACCAAGAGATGTTACAGTATCCGGTAAGATTACACTGGTCAGTTCATTCGTCTGGAATGCTCCTGTTCCAATCTTTGCTAACTTCGACGGGAAGGTCACATCCTTTAATCCGTTACTCTGGAATGCAAAGTTTCCGATTGTCTGAACTCCTACCGGAATGTAAACGCTGTCAAAGCCTTCTTCTTTTGAAGCAAAAAGTCCGTTTCCACCAGCTTTTGCATCTGCGATTGCAGTCACATACATGCCTTCCCTGGTAAAATCCGGGATAACCAGATCTTTATTCGTTGCTCTTTTTGCAATACCTGATTCAGACAAACCGGTTACAGTCTGGCCTTCAAAGGTAAAGTCATTGACATTCCATGGAAGATCCGGGTTCTCTGTTTCTTCAGAACCGTCATTGATGATCAGTCTCTGTACCCATGAGTGCTGTGATTCTGTCTCTTTCTTATCATGATGGATTCTGTCTTTTACCTCAAACTCTGCATTATCCGCATACATATATACGATACCTGCAGTATGTGTTTCTCCATCTACTCCCTTGTATGTCTTATATCTGTCCGGTGCCTCATTTGCCAATGGTTCTTTTCCCGGATTCCAGAAAAAGCTGTCTTTATTAACAACTTCTGTATAATCCGGCAGTCTTACAGACGTAATTAAGTTATTGGCAAATGCCATACCGTGCATTTCTAACTGGAAATCACAGGTAGTCGGAAAATTAACAGTCGTGATAAGATTCCTTCCAAAAGACTGTGTTTCCAGCCACCAGATTGTCTTTGGTAATTTTACAGTTGTAATCTTATTGCCCATAAATGAATTAGACAGACATGCGATCACACCTTCCGGAAGAGTAACGGAAGTAAGTTCATTGCCTGAAAATGCATTTTCACCAATTACAAAGTTACCTCTCTTTGTAACCTTTCCATTCGTAACAGTGTCATTGTAGTCTACCATCATTCCTGTAGGGAACTGAACAGATGTAAGTCCCTTTTTTGTGAATGCGCTTGGTGCTACACCTACTACCGCATCTCCTTCATCATCTGTAGCAGGAAGTACCAGATCTTTGTTCTTCTCTAACTTGGCAAGACCTGATTCTGAAAATCCTGCGATTGCAGATCCTTTGATTGTAAAGTCTCTGGAATAATCGCAACCATACAGACGCTTCTCATAAGAAGTGTATGTAAAGTCTTCTACCTTCCATACAGAAGCATCTATCTCGTCTGCTCCCTGAGCAGCCGGCTCTTCAGCTGCATCAACTGTTCCTGGTTCTGCGACCGGTTCCATTTTGTCTTCTTCTGTTACATCCTCCGACTGTTTGTCATCTCCAGTCTCCTCAACTTCCTGAGTCACTTCTGCATCTGCATCTGTTCCGCTTATTTCGGCTGCTGATACAGACAGTGCACTGGAAAAGACCATGCACAGACAGAGAATAAGTGCTATAAGTCGTTTCTTTTTCACTTTTATTTACCTCCTGTTCTCGACACTCCATTAATATCTTTAGCATAACATTTATTTCACTTTTTTGATAATTGGTAATTTTTATATATAGCATGTATTTATCGATATTATCTATAGTGCATATTGCACGATATAAAGCTTGCATTTTGTCTCCATTTGTGAAATTATATACTATATATAAGAGATACAGGAGATTTTATTATGAAGTTTTTAACTCAGAAGTCTACAGCATTTTTACTGCTTATGCTTTCGGCGGCAACTGGTTTACTACTGCTTACATTCAGTCACAATCTAATGTACTACTGGTTATTCGGATTAGGATTTGGAATCATATTACAGCGCTCTCATGTATGCTTTGTATCCGCTGCAAGTGATCCGATTCTGTCCCAGTCTACCGATCAGTTTCGATCTATATTAATTGCTATCCTGATTGCCTCCTTTGGAATCTCGGCAATCAAGTACCTCTCTGGTGGTATGTTCGACACTCTGGGCGTTGCAGCTGTAAGTATTCCTCTGGTTCTTGGAGCATTTTTATTCGGTATTGGCATGGAACTTGCAGGTTGTTGCTGTTCCGGCATGTTTATTCGAATGGGTGAAGGTTATTCTGTTCATTTCATCACATTCATATTCGTAGTACTCGGATATACATTGGGTAATACCCATTATGATCAGCTATGGGCTCCACTTGTTCAGCAATCACCCTCTATATTCTTCCCGGAACGATTCGGCTGGGGACTTGGTGTCGGTATTCATATTGCAATTTTGATGACTTTCTATATAATAGCAGTTAAGAGAGATACGCAGCCTGCTGCCAATGAGAATACTGCTTATCTGAAGGGAGCAATATGCCTGGGCATTTTAAGTGTCATACACATTATCCTTCTCAACTCTCAATGGTCTGTATCCGGTGCTTTTTACTGGATCGAGGGCTGTACCAAGAATCTGTTCACTGGAACTATTAAGGATTTTCTAAATTGCAAGGCTTCTATCGAAGTAGCAGCAGGCTCGAACCTGCGTAATTTAGGATTATTAGTTGGATCCCTGATTTCTGTATTATTCAGTTCTCAGTTTAACTTCCGAAAGATCCATTCCAGACAACAGGTAATCAAGTCCGTGATCGGTGGTTCTCTCATGGGCTATGGCGCATGCATTGCCGGTGGATGTAACATTACCGCTTTCTTTATGGCAACTGCATCTCTGTCTCTGTCCGGCTGGGTATTTATGATTGCATTATTCGGCGGCGCATTTGTTGGTATCAAATTATTGTACAAATTTGTATGAGGATTTATAATATGAAGATTATTACAAAGTTCAAAGATCGGTTTTCTTATCCAATCAAACATCAAAAAGAAAAAATAGTAATTGCCATTACTCTGATCTGTTTTTTGATCTCAGGTTTTTCTCTTCCGTCAATTCGGGCTGCTTACGGCATTGAACCTGTTGAAGATACCATAACGCAGCAGGACTCCGATTCTAAAGATGCTAACACAGCTCAAACAAAGAAGACACAAAAGACAGAAAAGAAAAAAGAAGACAAGGAAGAGGCTGATAAGGAAGATATAGAAGAAAGTGATAAAGAAGACAAGGAAGAAGTAGCAGAAGCACAAAAAGATTCTGATAACGATGGCAAGAATGAAAAGTCCTCGGAGAAAAAAGGTTCTGAGAATTCCGCTTCAGATACTGCTTCATCCAATAACAATGCCGGAAGTTCCGGCAGCTCCGGAAACACACCTGCCCCTGCGCCACCACCGCAGAAGGTATGGGTGCCTCCTGTTTATCAGACCATTCATCATGACGCTGTATATAATACTGTCAAAGTAGTTGTCTGCAATTACTGCGGTGCCGAATTTGGTTCAGCCGGAGAATTCCAGGTACACAAAGATGCCAATGGCGGATGATCAGGCTTGCACACGACTTGCAGGTATGCAAGTAAACAAGTCCTGGTTCAGGCAGCCTGGGACGAGCAGGTGCTCGTACAGGAAGGATATTACAAATAACGTACATATTAAGAAGGAGATGCGCCTCATATAGATGAGTTACATCTCCTTTTTATTGCTGATTCTATTGCACTCCTAATCCCTTGGCCACCAGCGTAATAAAGTCCTGCACATTTGTTACCATCGTAGTCGCACACAGACTTCCCCGATCCAGTAATTTATTTACCACAAATTCGTCTATATCAATCGTATATAAATACACTGGTCTGATCGTGCCATCTGGAAGTACACGGAAAGACGGCGTCATATTACCGGTTGCTATAGTATGAAGCATGGTCGCCATACAGATCACCGTCGTTGCGTTACGCACCAGTCCTCGCATAGCATCCGCCGCATCATAGACATTGCCGATCACTTCCGGAAGCGGTCCATCATCACGGATAGATCCTGCCAACACGAATGGAACATTATGCTTAACGCAGCTACAGATAATGCCATCATCCAGCTTATAGTCCTCAATAAACTGCGGGATAGATCCGCTTCTTCTTACCTTATTCAGCACATCCAGATGATTATAATGTCCATTTGGCTGTGACTCCTGCGTATAAATGTCCTGTCCCAGCGCTGTATGCAGAAGTGCCCCTTCCAGATCATGTGTTGCAAGTGCATTGCCCGCCAGCACGCCCTGCGCATATCCATTCTCAATCAATGCCTGCATAGCTGCTCTTGCATCCGCATCAAATGCAAATGCCGGTCCCATTACCCAGACTACATTTCCGCCATTCTCCTTTTCATATTTTAACAATTCAAATAACTTATCATAATCTCTTGCATAAGAGGTCTCACGGCTTCTTCCCTGACGGAATACAAACTGATCATCAAGCTTTGCTCCCGGCTCTTCAAAGCCATGACAGTGCATATAGATGCCTTCCTCACAACGTTCTGTTCTGCCTGTGATTACACGGTCACCCTTTTTCAGGTTCCGTGCCTCTACAACTGCCAGATGTCCATCCTCGCAATACACGACACAGGAGTCCATACGACTTTCTTCTGCGAGCTTCCACTCTCCGTCTATTTTAAAATATTCTGGATACATGGATGTGCTGTGAAAATTCTCCGGCGCAACGCCATCCTTCTTCGCTGCTTCATACTTTACATTTGATGCATTTACAAACATTTCCTGACTAAAATCCGGATGTCTATACTCTGGCATTTCAAATTTGTTCATCATATTTCCTCCTTTGCTGTCGTTCCTCTTTGCAGTTATTTCTTTACATGAAGATCCATACTTCCGGATCGGAAGCCTTCCAGATCCACTGTAATGTAATCATAGCCCAGATTTTTTAATTTCGCAACAATCTGCTCGCAATGCTCCAACAAATGAGGCATCTCGTTCACATCCACTTCAATTCTTGCAACATCATTATGAATGCGCAGACGCACATTGTAGAAACCCAGACTTCTGATAAATGCTTCTCCCTCGTCAACCTTTCTCATAGCCTCATACGAAATACGTGTTCCATACGGGAATCTGGTTGCAAGACATGGCATAGACGGCTTATTCGATACGGATACGCCAAGCTCTCCTGCCAGCCTCCTGACCTCTGCTTTCGTCATTCCTGCTTCCGCTAATGGACTGTGGATGCCAAGTTCACGAATTGCCCGAAGACCCGGGCGATATACATGCAGATCATCCTCATTAGTTCCTTCCATCATAACAGACACGCCAAGTTTCTTGCCCTCTTCTATCAGATTACGAAACAGATATTTCTTACAACGATAGCAACGATCCACCGGATTATCCAGAATATCCGCACCTTTCAGTTCATCAATCTCAAGCACCCGGAATTCTGCTCCAATCTGCTCTGCTGTTACTCTCGCATCCTCTACTTCTCCTGATGGATGAAGCATCGTGTGCACCATGATACCATACACCTTATGTCCGGTTTTCGCAGCTGCCTGCACCGCAAGCTTCAGGATCAGACTGCTGTCTACTCCTCCTGAAAATGCGACCAACATATCTCCCTGTGCATATACAAGCATCTGTTCCTGTAGTTTTTGTTTCTTCTCTTCATACGTCATGTCACTTATCCTCCTGCCATCATTGTCTGTCATCGTGACCATATACGAATCCTGTTCTTTTTAAGTTTATTTCTCCACAGTCTCCGCTGCCGCACTTGCTATGCGCCATGCCTTCTGAAATGACATATTATGCGTTTTGCAGAGTTCCACCACACTGTCATATTCCGGATACGCTCGGACTTCTTCTCCGATCCGGCATACCTTTACCTGTACTTTTCCGTAAGGGGTATCCATCTGTCTGATTTCCCTCGGAAGTATTGTGCGCTCCATACGACACCTGCGCACGCCAATTGTCGTAGTGTTGCAGAACAATATATTCTGCAATTCATCAACATCCTGCTCCCGGCAGATTATATTAATCTGAACCGCCGGACGGTTCTTTTTCATATAAATAGGTGTATAATATACATCCCTTGCACCTGCAGCAAAAAGTTCATCCATCACAAAGCCAAGGACTTCTCCACTGCAATCGTCCAGATTGCTCTCGAGACGCCATATTGTATCTGCAGCTTCCGCACTTCCACTTTCCAGCAGCATTGCTCTCAATATACCGGTACCCTCATATTCTCTTTTTCCTGCACCTATTCCAATCTTTACAATACGACAGGTCTGCGGTAACTTGTCTGATGTACGTACTGCTGCCACAATCGCAGCTCCTGTCGGTGTCACCAGCTCTCCCTGCACACCTGTCGGCTTCAAAGTTAGTCCATGTGCCTGTGCGATATTAACTACCGCCGGAACCGGTACTGGAATAATGCCATGCTGACAGCGAATAGAGCCCTGACCTTCACACAGAAACGGTACAATCACTTCCGTGATATCCAGATTATCCAGACATATTGCCACTGCAAGAATATCTACAATAGAATCTACTGCTCCTACCTCATGAAAATGTACCTGATCTGCAGGTACGCCGTGTGCCTTTGATTCCGCTTCCGCAAGTATCTGGAAAATACGGACAGCAGTCTCCTTTGCACGTTCTGTCATATCTGCATGCTCAATAATATGTAAGATTTCATGAAGCCCTCGGTGCTCATGATGATGTCCATGATCGTGATGATGCTCGTGACTGTGGTCATGGTGGTGATGCTCGTGTGTGTGTACACTTCCATCCTCATGTACATGCTCATGGTCATGTGTGTGCTGATGATCATGCCCATGCAGATACTCCATATCATGGTCATGGTTCTCATGTTCCGCATCCAATATCACATCAAAATCACAGACATCTAATCCTGACTTTACTTTTCTTGTAACTGCTATCTCAAAGCCTCCCACCGGAAGGCTTGCAAGTGCTTTTCTTAATATCTGCTCGTCTGCCCCCAGATCCAGCAGTGCTGCAACCGTCATATCACCGCTAATACCGGAATAGCATTCCAAATATAACTGTCTATTCATCCTGTCCACCTATAACCTTTATTTTACTGCAAGCCGGTTGATCTGTGTTGCCATATATCCGGCTCCATATCCGTTATCAATATTTACCACAGCAATTCCATTTGCACAGGAATTGATCATAGTAAGAAGCGCCGATAATCCGTGCATACTCGCACCATAGCCAACCGAAGTCGGCACTGCAATCACCGGATTGCTTACCAGTCCGCCAACTACGCTTGCCAGTGCGCCTTCCATGCCAGCCACTGCCACAACACAGTTCGCCTCCTGAACGGTATCAAGCTGCGCTAGTAATCTATGCACACCGCTGACACCCACATCGTAAATCCGATCTACATTTGCACCAAAAAATTCTGCTGTCTGAGCTGCCTCTTCTGCTACCGGGATATCCGCAGTACCTGCACTGCAGATTGCGATTTTACCAATATGTTCCTTATCTTCTTTTTCGATTTTCAAAATATGAGAAATCGGATCATACACGACCTGCGGAAGCACCTGTTTTACAATCTCATACTGATGCTCACTTGCCCGTGTTCCGAATACTTCTCCATTTTCATCATACAATTTCTGATAAATGGATGCCAGAAATTCATCCGGCTTACCACTGCAATACACAACTTCCGGAAAGCCGGAGCGGATCTCCCTGTGCGAATCCAGCTTGGCATAGCCCATTTCTTCATACGGCTGCTTCCGCAAATGCTTCTCCGCTTCCTCTATCTCTATTGTTCCATTTTTCACCTGTTCCAATAATTCTTTAATATCCATCGTCATTTCCTGCCTTTTATCTATCTTATCACATTTCTGTGCGTATCTATATCAAAAATTCCTGATAATTCCATAACAAAATATCCGCTTTATGATGAATATTTTAGCACATCTTTGCTCTATTAATTATCTTAATTATGCTTTTAACGAAATATTTATCATTTATTTTGTTATAAATATGTCTATATTGTTAGATAATTATTTATTAATCTATCTATTTTTTTATTTTTATTTTCTATAAAAGAAATGCATGTGGGATACTGTACTGTCTTTACCGTTTTATTCAGTAAAAGCATTTATATCCTACACGCACTTCGTTTTACTCTCTTTTATAATTATCCCGCCAGATGAAGCACTCCGATCAGCAGAATACCACACAGTCCATAGTAAGCTACAACTGCAACAAGGTCGTTGATGGTCGTAATAAGTGGTCCGGATGCTACCGCCGGGTCGATATTGATCTTCTTGAAGAACAGAGGAATCAGTGTACCCACCGCACCAGAAATTACCATTGCCACCATCAGAGACAGACCGATACAGCCGGATACCGCATA
>OGQI01002033.1_pt1 | contig 12761 bp, 8 predicted proteins | sample 1553171 | NCBI WGS metagenome assembly OGQI01 (sample SAMEA2579988, study PRJEB22360) | human gut metagenome | biome: human gut; feature: human-associated habitat; material: faeces | place: Denmark | collected 2008/2010
CCAGCGGGGTGTCGAACCGATATAGGCGCCGCTGTACTCCGCCACGTACTTGTCGGCGAAGGCGTAGTTCACGCGGCCGCCGAAATTCACCGATTTCTCGGCGTGCGTGGCCCCGCTCTCCTTGTAGTGGTGCATGGTCGACATCAGCACGGCGCTGAGCTGGTGACGGCCGGAGAAGGTCCGGTCGTACGACAGCGCGTTGTTCCACCCCAGACGGCGGTAGAAACCCGTGTCGGTCATGGTCTGGCTGCCCACGAAATCGTTCGAGCCGTAGATGTTGGCGATCCGAATGGTGCCGTCGTCGCCGAACGCGGGTTCGTAGGAGGCGTAGCTGTTATTCTGCGTGGTGGTGTACTTGTTGTAGTTGTCCGTACCGAAATAGGTTTTGAACGACAAGCCCTCGGTCAGCCACGAGAAATCGACGTCGATGCCCACGTTGATATGTGCCATGCGGTCCATCGTGTTGGCGTAACCGCCCAGATAGAGGTCGCCGTAGGGATTGCGCAGGTAGTTGGGATTATTGTTGTTGTTACCGCCCACCAGATATTTGCCGCCGATCACCGAGCGTTGCAGCTCCGCGTCTTCCAGTGCCGTCTTGGTGTATTCGTCTTCCATATCCAGTCGGTCGACGGGGATCAGGAACGGATAGGAGTTCACCGGATTCTCGGTCGACAGCCGCCAGAAATTGCCGTTCTTCCAGTTCGGCCCGTGGTAGGAGTTGAAGATCGCGGCGGCATCGAGCGACACCTTGATATATTTGTTGATGTTCACGTCGACGTTGCCCCGGACATTGAACCGGTTGGTGCGCTGCTTGTCCGATTCGCCCATCGAGACGATGGATTTCGTGTTGTAGAACCCTGCGTTCAGATAATACTGTGCCACGCGGCTGCCGCCGATGAACTCGGCCGAGACACGATTCTGCGGCTTGAAACCGCGCAGGAACTCGCTGCTGTAATAGTCCTGATCGGGATATTTGACCGGATCCACGCCCGCCCGCGCATTCTCGATATCCTGGTAGCTGTACATCGGATTGCCGCCGTCATTGCGCAGCGCTTCGTTGTAGAGGATCATGTAATCCGCCGCACGCAGGTATTCGGGTTGTGCCTTGGGAATGCCGAACGACGTTTCGTAGGAGAAATTCATGATGCGCTTGTGGGCTTCGCCCCGCCGCGTCTTGATCAGGATGATGCCCTTGTCGGCATACGAACCGTAGAGGAGCCGCGACGCGGCATCTTTGAGAACCGTGATCCGCTCGACCTCATCGGCGTTGAGCATGTCGCTCAGCGAGGCCACCGAATTCGAACCGTCGCGCACCAGACCGTCGATCAGAATGGTGTAACCCATGCCGCGGACGTCCTTCGCGCCGAACACGCCGAATCCTTCGGCCTGCAACACGCCGTCCAGACCGTAATCGCTGAGTTTATCCTTATAGCGGTCCATATCGATGTCGTTGACCGCACCGACCACGCGGCGGTCGGTCAGTGTCCCGAACGGCAGTTCGACCCGGTCGGCGCTGCCGCTACGATACGGCGAAGCTTCGAGTGCGATCGCCTGTCCGGCGGCTAGATCGGGCAGATAGACCTCCTTCGGTTCGTACCCCTCGGCCTCGATCAGAATGTAATCGGCCGCACCGCTCTTCACGCTGAATGCGCCGTCGGCGTCCGTACGGGCGAAATAGGCGCCCTCCATAGCCGTAACCAGCGCTCCGGCGACAGGAATCCCGGACGAATCGACCACCTGCCCCGACACGACGGAAATCTCCTGCTTCGCCTTTTTCGGCTTTTTCTGGGCCGACAGTTCCGACGTGAACCCGGCGAGCAGCAGCAGAAATACGAGTATGTATGTTCGTTTATTCATAATGGATTCATTTAGTTTGGGATTCTGGGAATGTTACCAACCCGGATTCTGTTCGAAACCCTCGTACTGCTCCACGTCGCTGCGGCGGAACGGGAACCAATAGTGCTTGTCGTCGAACTGCGCGGTGAATAGCTCCACCTCGCGGTAGAAGGTGTGCTCCTTGTCGAATTCGGCCTTGTAGCGGATCTTGTACTTGTCCAGATGCGCCACGTACCAACGCCGTATATCGTGCCAGCGGTGCCCCTCGAACGCCAGTTCGACGGAACGCTCGTTGCGGATCCGCTCACGGAACGTAGCGGCGTCGGCCGTGAATTTCGGCAACACGTCGGGCAGCGACTCGCTGCCGTAGGTCTGCAACTCGGAGGGCAGAGTGACATTTTCGGCAATCGGCAGCTTCACGCGGCGGCGAACCGTGTTGACCGCCTCGACTGCGGTCAGCCCGTTCGCGAAATCGGGCGCCGTATTCGGCCCCCAAACCTCGTTCACCGCTTCGGCGAAGGTCAGGTAGACCTCCGGCAAGCGGATGAACGGGCAGGAGAAGCGGAAATTGTTCCAGGCCGTATTGTCCGATTCGCGGTTATTGACCATATAGGGCGTGAATTTGCGGATCAGATAACCCGACAGCGAAGCGTTGCCGTCGCGGTCGAGACCGGGGTTCGGACTCGAATAGAGCTGCGTATAAGCGCTGGCGTCCGAAGCACTCGACACCCACTTGACCCCGTCGGTCAGGATCGTCTTCATCAGACGCGGATCGCGGTTGGCCCAGGGCAGCTTTTCGTCGAAATCGCCGGCCGGCAGATCGGGATCGTCAATCGGATAGCCCGTCGCCGTCTCGTAGAGGTTCACGAAGTTGGCCGTCGGGAACGTGCATACGTTGTTGCCGCCGAAACGACCGCTGGTGTGGACGCGGCCGATTCCGTTGATTACCTGGTTCTGACCGCCGCGGCTGTTGTGAATCTTCTGGAAAATGGTCTCCGAGGAGTAGACCACGTTCGTACCGGGGCGGGTATCGGTGAAGATATGGTCGTAATCCTCCCACGGCACGAGCGAATAGACGCCGGAGGCGATCACCTCGTAGGCGGCTTCGGCCGCCTGCCGGCACAGCTCCTCGTCGTACACCGCGCCGCGCCCCTCCATCCGGGAGGTGAGCGGGCTGGCCGCATAGAGCAGCGCACGGGCCATGAGCGCATAGGCCGCGCCGCGCGTGACGCGTCCCGTATTGACTTCGGGATTGTCCCACCTGTCAGGCAGGTTCTGCGCAGCCAGTCCGAGGTCTTCAACCACGTTCATCAGCGTCTCCCTGTACGAAAGGCGCGATAGTTTCAGATTGTCGCCGGCGCCCAGCAGCACCTTCACGTAAGGGATTCCGCCCCAGAACCGGGCCACTTCGAAATGGTTCCACGCCCGGAAGAAATAGATCTGTCCCAGCAGCAGCTTCCGCTCCTGGTCGGTGGCGTCGACCAGCAGATCGAAGTTTTCGAGCCCCTCGTTGCAGCGGCGGATATTGCGCCACGCCTGATGCCACAGTCCTGCGTGCGAGAGCGAACCGCTGGCGTTGACCATATCCATGAAGGGATTGTGGTCGCGGTTGCTGTAAATCCACATGTAATCGCCCCGGGTCAGCGCGTACGAAACGGGAAAGGTCTGGTTGCAGTAGGTATCGTCGCCGAAATCGAAGCTCGACGTCCACGGACTCGAACCCGTCACGTAATAGGAGATCAGCCCCTTGCCGTAGAGTTCGTCGAGATACCCCTGGAAATTGCGGTAGTTGCCGAAGACGATCTTCTCGTCGACGTTCGAATCGGGGGTCTTTTCGAGATAGTCTTCGCACGAAGCCAGAAGCAGGGCTCCCAGAGAGCACACACCCCATGCGATATTCCTGAATGTATTCAATTTTTTCATCTTTTTGGCCTTTTGCACAGTTAGAATTCGATCTTCACCCCGAACGTGTACCGTTTGGTGAGCGGGTACTTCATCACATTGTCGTTGGTGCGCGTACCGCCCGTTTCACGGTCTTCGTTCAGGTGCGAGAAGAGCCAGAGGTTGTTGCCCGATATGTAGAACCGCAGCGAGGTGATTCCCGCCTTGCGCAGCCGCTCCGCCGTGAGGGTGTAGGCCAGTTCGGCGTTCTTGATACGCCACTGCGTGCCGTCGACCATGTTGAAGCTGCCCGAATGGACGCTCGCGCCGGAGCCCTTGTACACGGGATGATGATAGGTTCCGCCCTCCTGCGACCCCGGAAGCCACATGTCGCCCATGATGCTCGTGTCGAGTACGGTATAGTAATGCGGCGACGAGAATTCGCCCGCGCTTCTGACCAGCGTACAGTTGCGTGTACCGTAGAGCTGCACCGAGAGACTGATGCCCTTCCACTCCGCGCCGACGGTGAAATTCATCGTATACTGCGGACGGTTGGGATAACCGTAGGGAACGATGTCGTTCGTATCGATCACGCCGTCGCCGTTGTAGTCGATCAGCTGGAGCATACCGACGTTGTTCCCCGACGTATTCTCGACCGCTGCCCCCGTATACATCTGGTCCCACGAGGTGATTACGCCGCTGTGGAGATAGGAGGTCTGCTGGCCGATCTGGTAACCGGCCTTCTTCTGGTATGCCGGCGTGAACTCGGGATCCTCCATGTAGACGATCTCGTCCTTTCCGTGCGAGAACATCGCCGTCGCGTAGTATTTGAGGCCGAACTTGGTCGAGTTGTTGTAGCGCATTTCGAGCTCCCAGCCGCGCTCCTTCGTCTTGCCGATATTGGCGGCCACGGGATCTGCACCGAACCAGGGCGGAATGTTGCGCTGGCTGGCGCTCATGAAGATGTCGTAACGGCGCCCCCAGTAGTAGTCGAAGGTCAGCGACAGCGTATTCTTGAAGAAGGAGGCCTCCACGGCGAAATCGTTCTTCACGGCCGTCTCCCACTTGGCGTCGGGATTGCCGATGTTGGTGATGTGGAACCCCGAATACTCGGGCCGCGAAGCGCTCGGACTGCCCAGCCACGCCGTCGAGGTGGCCTTGCTCCACTGCGTCATGTAGAGCCAGCGGTTGATGCCCGAATCGCTGCCGACCTTTCCCCACGAGTAGCGGAACTTGAAGAGGTCGACGAACCGTTTGAGTTCGCTGCGGCGGAAGAAGGGCTCCTCGGAGAGTATCCGCCGACGGGAAGAACCCGAACTTGTTGCCTTTGGCGAATTTCTCGGAGCCGTTGTAGGCCGCATTGAACTCGAACAGGTACCTGTTGTCGAAGTCGTAGGTCGCACGCCCGGCCCACTCCTCGCGATAGCTCGGGAAGGCGGAGCCCGCCGCATTCTCGATGCGCTTGAACAGGATCAGCCCCGACACTTTGTGGAGCCCGAACGTGCGGTTGTAGTTGAACTGCGCCTGGTACATCAGGTTCTTCGACATCTTGGGCGAGCCGCCGCTCGACCAGATGTTTTCGGTCGAAAGCGTATATTTGCCGAGCACGTAGTCGAAGCCGTATTTCGAGTTCGTATAGTCCGAGGGATAGTTGATCGTCTCCTCGCCGGTTTTCCAGTCGATGTATTTGGTAATGGGGCGCGAGGCCGTGATGTTGGGCCCGATGCTCCAGTAGTAGTTCTGGAAATTGGCCATCGCGCGGAACGAAAGCCCCTTCGTCACGAAATCGAGTTTCTGGTTGAGCGTGAACGAGGTGTTGATGTCCATGCGCGTATGCCGTTCGAGACCGCTGAAATTGAAATACTCCACGGGGTTGTACATCGCGTATCCCGATTCGTTGTTGGCGAACGTCCCGTCCTCGTAGCGCACCGGATACTGGTCGGGACCCTTGGAGTAGATGCCGGGCCACAGGTAGGCCGGCGTGGCGGTCGTCGTGCGCTCGATGCCCCACGCGCCGTCGATATCCACGCTGATCGTCGTGGTGGCTGTGGGCTGGAAATCGAGGTTCGTACGGAAGTTGAAGCGCTTGTAGTCGTTCTTCGGGACATAGCCCTGACCGAAGTCCTGACCTTTGAGCACGTCGCCGTCGTACACGTAGGCCAGCGAGCCGTAGTACTTGACGAATTTCGTACCGCCCCGCACGTCGAGTGCATAGCGCTGCGACCACGAATGCTTGCGCAGCATCTCGCTCTGCCAGTCGACGTTGGGATAGAGGTAGGGGTTGTCGCCGTCGCGGTAGCGGCGCAGGATCTCGGTCGGCGTATATTCGCTCCAGAGGTCTCCGTTCATCGAGACCTGATTCTCGATGGCCTGGTTCCGGTACCACAGTCCGGTATACGAATCGGCGTTCTTGGGCAGTTTCGACGACATTTTCAGCGTGACGTTGGCCGATGCCGAGAAGGTCGGGCTGCCCTCCTTGCCGCGTTTGGTGGTGATGAGGATCACGCCGTTGCCGCCCCGCACGCCGAACACGGCCGTCGCCGAAGCGTCTTTCAGCACCGAGATGTTCTCGACTTCGCCCAGATCGATGTCGTTCATGCCGCGTTCGATGCCGTCGATGAGCACCAGCGGCGAAGCGTCGTTCCAGGTCGAAACCGTGCGGATGAAGATCTCCGCATCGTCCTGTCCCGGTTTTCCGGAGTAGTTGAGCGTGACGAGGCCCGGCACCAGACCGGTCAGGGCGCTCGAAACGTTCGTCACGCCGCCGGCCTTCATCAGTTCGTCGCCCTTCACCTGCGAAATGGCTCCGGTGACGCTCTGCTTGGTCTGTTTGCCGTATCCCACGACGACCACGTCGGAAAGCACCGTCGAGGTCTCCTGCAACGTGATGTTCAGCGGGGATTTCGTCGTAGCGTCGATCGGAACCTCGACGCTCTGCAACCCCACGTACGAGAAGACGAGAGTTTCGCCGGGGGCCACGTCGATGACATACTGACCGTCGAAATCGGTCGAGATGCCTCGCATCGTCCCCTTCACGACAGCCACTGCCCCGATTACCGGTCCGGACGAGTCGCAGACGCGTCCTGAAATCCGCATCTGTTGGGCGAAAACCGACTGCGACACGAAAGCCAGCGCCACGGCAAAAAGCAATGACCTGATTGGTAGTTGTCTATTCATCTGTTTCTATTTGGTTGGTTTATAGGTTGATTCATCCTCCGACGGATGCCGCCTAGATCGCCGTATTCCGACGGCCCGCAGCCCGTTACCCGAACGTCCGCGCCGTCCGCCGGCGGCCGACCCGAAGTACGCATCGGGCCGGTCGCCGGATCGCACGACCCGCATTCTGCCGGAAAATTCCGCCCACGATTTTGCGCAAACCTTTGCGCACAGTTTCACAGGAAATCCGTACGCCGACGAGTCCGGCCATGGGCGAAAAATCCCGACATGCGCTTCATAGCTTCCCCCGACTATTTACGCGCATAGACCAATATCCCGTCCATGACGACGTTGGCGTGTTCCACCGGATTGAGCCAGCGGATCTTCATCGTATGGTCTCCTTCGGGAAGTTCGTAGTTCCAGTAGATGTCGAAACGGCGCCGCGCGAAATCGGCAGGCATCTCCACGATCTCCTTCCGCCCGTCGATCTCGACTTCGAGACGGGCGACATAGTCGTTCATCCCCTTCTTGGCACGCACGCGCCCCGTACACACGACACCCGATCCGTTGAATTCGTGGACGAACTGCTTCTTGAAGTTGCGATAGGTGTCGGTCTTCTTGTAGACCAGACGAAGGCCCTCGAAACTCTGCTCGAAACGCACAGGCTGCGGGGTCTGCACACGGATGGCCACGTCGTCGGCACCGACTTTGCCGCCGCCCCGCTCGATCATCCGGAGCGCCTGACCGAAACTCATTTCATAAGCCCTGTCGAGCGAAATATCGGTGTGGGCGAAATCGATCTCCTCCACCTCGCGCAGCGGCTTCATCCACTTCTCGGGAATGTTGCTGTAACCGAGCATCGTCCCCAGGATACCGGCCGCCGTAGCGGGATTGCAGTCGGAATCGGCGCCGCAGCGCGTCGAGACTTCGAGTGTGCGATCCATGTCGCCCGCGCCGTAGAGCAGCCCCATGACCACATAGGCCGAGTTGACGGAAGCCTCGATGTTGAACGGGTCTTTCACCCCTTTCGGACAGGTGATCTCGTCGCACCATTTCTCTTCGATGAGCTTCCACGTGGTTTTCCAGTCGGCATTCTCCTTCGACCAGCGGATCGCGTCCGAGACGCACTGGTGATAGGTACTCTCGGCCGGAATCGTTTTCAGGGCTTCGGTGACGATATATTCGATGTCGTCCGAGACGAACGCCAGCGCATACATGGCCGCCACGTAGACGCCGCCGTACCAGCCGTTGCCGTAGGTCATGATGTGGCCGATGCCGTCGCACACTTCGGCGGCAGAATTGGGCATACCGGGCGACATGAGTCCCGCGAAGTCGGCTTCGATCTGGAAATCGAGGTCGTCGGCGTGCGGATTGTTCTTCCAGTGCCCGCTTTCGGGCGCTTTCATTCCGTTGAGAATATTGTAACGCGCCGCCTGATTGGCATGCCACAGCTTGTAGGAGGCATAGGCGAAGGCACTGGCCATCGAGTCGACGGGCACGTCGAGTCCGTACTTGTCGTAAACCTCGACGAAGGTCAGATCCATGTAGACGTCGTCGTACAGGCCGGGCTCGTTATCGTACCACCATTTGATATAGTTGTCGGGCCACGGGATCTCGTACTCGTCGGGAATGATCGTCCCGTTGTACTTGAATTCGGTCGGGCCCCCGTAGGTGCAGCCGAAAGTTTGTCCGGCCCAACCGCCCTTGATCTTGTCCAGCAGCACTTCTCTGGACAGCGTTACGGTATCGGCCGTCGCGCCGCCGCAACCGGTCGCCAGCAGCACGACGGCCGCCAACGACGCAAACATTGAGTTTTTCCAGTTCATTTTCATATCGTAGTGAGATTTTGGTTATCGGTTCGTTTTCAACAGCCGTTTTCCCGCCCGCATGGCCCGAGCAGGTCCGGCACTACGCGCGGCTCAACGAAAACGGCGATTCCGTACCCGCGATCAGTTGCCGCCCGAAAGGATAATCAGCCCCAACCCCGCGATGAAGAAGAGGAACATCACGCCCAGCAGCGTATTGACCGAGCGGTCGGCACCCTTGAACTCTTTCCAGATGAAGACGCCCCAGACCGCGGCGATCATCGGAGCGCCCTGCCCCAGCGCATACGATATCGCGGCACCGGCCTTGCCGGCCGCGATGTAGCTGAACGCCGTGCCGAGACACCAGACGGCGCCGCCCAGCATCCCGACCAGATGCGTCGTGCCGCTGCCGGTGAAATACTCCCGATAGGAGACGGGCGCACCGACGAACGGCCGCTTCATCACATAGGTATTGAAGACGAAGTTGCTCAGCAGCACGCCGGCCGATAGGATGAACAGCGCGCTGTAAGGCGTCAGCATGCCGGCCGTGGGGTTCTCAAAATGGTCGAGATCCATCGCCGCGGCGACGAACCGGTAGAAAAACGACATCAGCACGCCGGCCACCATCGCCAGCACGATGCCCTTGCGGCTGTTCGAGTTGCCGCCCGCACCCTTCTGCATCCGCCCCGAAGCGATGCCGTTGCAGACGATCGCCGCCACGATCAGCGCCACACCGACGAACAGAATCACAGGATCGCCTTTCGGCGCACCCGCATAGTTGATGATCACGCCGAGAACCAGCGCGAGGCCCACGCCCAGCGGGAATGCGACGGCCATGCCGGCCAGCGCGGTCGAGGCGGAGAGCAGGATATTCGATGCGTTGAAGATCACGCCGCCCAACAGTGCGCTCGCGATATTGGCTCCGGAGGCCTGTCCCAGATCTTGCAGGAACGGCCGGCCTTCGGAACCGAAGCTGCCCATCGTCAGCGAAAGGATCAGCGCGAAGAGGAACATGCCGATCACATAGTCCCAGTAGAAGAGTTCGTAACGCCAGGTTTTGGCGGCCATTTTCTGGGTGTTGCCCCAGGAGCCCCAGCACAGCATCGTCACGAAACAGAAGACGACGGCCAGTGCGTAACTGTCGACAATAAACATAGGTTGAAGTTTTAGTTGGTGTTTCAGTTGGTTTTTCTTCGTTTTCTCGCCTCGTCATAACCCGAACTGCGTCCGGCTTCGCTTTCGGCTTATCGAAAAAACCGGTAACGATTACGGTTCGGGGCGATCGAGCGAATCGAGTTCGGCACGCGTCGGGATCGAGCTTTGCGCACCCATCCGGGTCACGGAGATCGCCGAGGCGCGCGTGGCGAAACGGACGGCTTCGACCAACGTCCGCCCCTCGGCCAGCCCCACGCACAGCGCACCGTTGAAAACGTCGCCGGCCGCGGTAGTGTCCACGGCGTCGACCCTGTGCGCCGGAATACGCTCCGACACCTCGCCGGAGCGGACGAGCGCCCCCAGCGAACCCAGCGTAACGACGACGTTGCGGACGCCGCGCGCCAGCAGCACGTCGGCCGCACGCTCAGCGCCCTCCCAGCCGTCGACAACCACGCCGGTCAACAACTGGCTCTCGCTGCGATTGGGGGTGATCATGTAGAGCCCCGACAGCAACCCGTCCGACAGAACAGCAGCCGGAGCGGGATTGAGGATCACCTTCGTCCCCGCCTCGCGGGCGATCGCGGCAGCGTATTCGACAGCGGGCATCGGAATCTCCAACTGCATGAGCAGGTACTCCGAACGGCGGATCGCATCCGCCACCGCATCGATGTCGGCGGGAGTCAGCCGGTCATTGGCGCCCGGAGCCACCACGATGCAGTTCTCGCCCGCGGCGTCGACCGTGATAAGCGCCATTCCCGACGGGGCGGCCCCGTCCTTTATAATATAGGAGATGTCGATGCCGTCCCGCGCGTAGGATTCGAGCGAACGCTGCCCGAACATGTCGTCGCCGATCTTGGCCACGAACTTCACGCCGCCGCCGATCCGGGCGACCGCTACGGCCTGATTGGCCCCCTTGCCGCCGGCATTCATCATGAATGTCCCGCCCAGCACCGTTTCGCCCGGGTCGGGAATACGATTCGTTTTTATCAGCAGATCCGTGTTCGAACTGCCGATCACCATGATTTTTTCCATCCTGAAGAATTATAAGTTCACTTGTTGAAGTAGTCTTTTTCCGCGCGACGCAAACGTTTGTGCAAATATACGCTATTTAGTCAGAAAAAAAACAGATTTCGTCTTTTTTTATGAAAAAATCCTATCTTTGTGCCAGAAAATCGATCTTCACACCCCGAAACAGGCCTTTCACCGATGCGAAAAGAGACTCTGATAACGTTGTCCCGACGAACCGGATTTTCCGTTTCGACGGTCTCCCGCGTGCTCAACGGCAAAGCCAACAAGTACAGGATCAGCGAGAAAACCGTCAAGCTCATTACCGAAGAGGCCAACAGTCGAAATTACAAGCCGAGTCTGCTGGCCAAAGGTTTGCGCACGCAGAAAACCAACACGATCGGACTGCTCGTGCCGGGGATCGACAACCCCTACTTCGCCAACATCGCCAGCACCGTCATCAGCGAAACGAGCCGGCTCGGCTACACGACCGTGCTGGTCGACACGATGGGCGCCCCCGATCTCGAACGGGCCGGTGTCGAATCGCTCGTATCGCGCATGGTCGACGGCATCATCGTCGTGCCGAGCGGGCAGGAACCCGACGCGCTGGAATCGATCGACCGCAACCGCACGCCGGTGGTGCTCATCGACCGCTATTTCGAACCGACGGCGCTCCCCTACGTCACGACGAACAACTACGAAGGCGGGCTCAACGCCACGAAATATCTCATCGGATTCGGCCATCGGGACATCCTATGTATCAGGGGAGTACCCCACTCGATGCCCGCACGCGAACGCGAGCGGGGCTATCTCGACGCACTGCGCGAGGCGGGATTGGAGGATCGCGCCCGCATCGCGGGCAACGACTTCTCGATCCAGAACGGGTATCTCGAAACGAAGTTCGCGCTGAGCGGATCGGCACGCCCCACGGCGATCTTCGCCATGAGCAACACCATCCTGCTGGGGACGATCAAGGCAATCAAGGAGTCGGGACTCCGGATTCCCGACGACATCTCGGTCGTCTCGTTCGACAACTACACCTACCTCGACTACCTCGATCCGGCCATCACGCGCGTGAGCCAGCGCATCAGCGAAATGGGTGCCCTGGCCGTAAAGATCCTCCTGCAACGGATCGAAGGCACGGGCAACGACGATGCGAAGATCCAGCTCTCGCCGCAGCTCATCGTCTGCAACTCGGTCGCGCACGCACACGGCGCGAAATAGGCAATCCAATCATTTTCAACCTAATATGAAACGAATTATCTTTCTGGCATCGCTTTTTCTGTTTGCGCATACGTTTGCGCTCGCACAAACGCGGAAAGATGGCGACAAGCCCGACCTCAACCGGGGGCGCACGCTCTACACCGTGGGTTACGTGCATCTGGACACGCAGTGGAACTGGGACTATACCAAGACGATCGACGTCTTCCTCAAACGCACGCTCGAACGCAACTTCGACCTGTTCGAGAAGTACCCCGACTACATCTTCACCTTCACGGGGGCACGCCGCTACCGCATGATGAAGGAGTACTACCCCGACCTCTACGCCAAGATGCTCGGCTACGTGCGCCAGGGGCGGTGGATCGCCGGAGGCTCCTGCGTCGAGGAGAGCGAGGTGAACGTCTCCTCGTCCGAGTCGATGATCCGCGAAGTCCTCTACGGCAACGCCTACTACGAGCGGGAATTCGGCTACCGCAGCATCGACTACATGCTGCCCGACTGCTTCGGCTTCGTCGCCTCGATGCCGAGCGTACTGGCCCATGCGGGCATCGAAGGATTCTCCACGCAGAAACTCACGTGGCGCTCGGCCGCCGGCATCCCGTTCAACGTAGGCTTCTGGCAGGGCCCCGACGGCAAAGGCGTCGTGGCGGCGCTCAACGCGACGAAATACGCTGGACGCATCCCCGAGCGGCTCGACCGCGA
>OGQI01002041.1_pt1 | contig 12713 bp, 10 predicted proteins | sample 1553171 | NCBI WGS metagenome assembly OGQI01 (sample SAMEA2579988, study PRJEB22360) | human gut metagenome | biome: human gut; feature: human-associated habitat; material: faeces | place: Denmark | collected 2008/2010
TGTAATCCATCGCTTCAAAATGTCCGATCGCATTGGTAAGTTCCCATACCTTTCCGTCGATCATTCCTGTTTTATCTTGTAGTGTCAGGGAATAATATGATTTTCCAAATTTGGATGTTCCCGGTGATTTTGTTTTGCATAAATAAATCTCGGAAACCTGATCTCCTTCGTGCAAATCACTAATATATCTCATTGCTTTGTGCCTTTCTAAATTCGTTCTTCGCCAGCCAACTCTCCTGGCGATTTTTAAATCCTCTATTTTTTACCTATGTTATTATGCCACAGTTTAGTTGTAAAATCTAGTGAAATTTACTTATTATGAACATCATGATTTCAAAAGGCACAAAACTGTTTATGAATTTACATTTTCCGCATTCAAATATGCCTGCTTATAGAAAAATTCCTGTGAATTTAGTGGTGTATCCTGATTTTTAGGAATTTTGTAATTTCCATTGTGATCTTCTTCCCTTGCTTTTACATTATCACTTAACATCACTTTCAAATAGTGATTGATCTGCCTGCAGATATCCTGATCCAGTATCGGGGCAGCTACTTCTACACGCTTCTCAGTATTACGTGTCATCATGTCTGCTGATCCAATATAAATCTTCTGATCATTTCCACTTCCAAAACTGAAAATACGCGGATGCTCCAGATATCTTCCGACAACACTCATCACACGGACATTGTCCGTATAACCAGTTACACCCGGCAAAATACAACAGATTCCCCGCACGATCAGATCCACTTTCACTCCTGAGCGAGATGCTTCTGATACTTTCTGTATAAAATCTACGTCCGTAACAGAATTCATTTTCATAATGATCCGCCCATTCGAACCTTTTTTGATTTCCTCATCCATCAGATAAAGAATCTTCTGCTTCAGGCTGGTCGGTGATACGATCAAATAATCATATTGTCCTGCCAGATTACCAATTGACATATTTTTAAAGAATTCTGCCGCATCTTTCCCTATTGCCGGATTTGCTGTCATGAGCGACAGATCTGTATACATTGCCGCTGTCTTTTCATTGTAATTACCAGTTCCAATCTGTGTAATATACTGGATTTCTCCGCGGCTTCTATAAGTAATAAGACAGATCTTTGAATGCACCTTATAACCGTCAAATCCATAGATCACACGGCACCCTGCTTCTTCCAGGCGCTCAGACCAGTCAATATTATTCTGCTCATCAAATCTTGCACGCAGTTCGATCAGAACCGTTACTTCTTTTCCGTTTTCTGCTGCCGCACACAGATATTCTACCAGCCTTGCTTTCTTTGCCAGACGATAAATCGTAATCTTGATCGTCATAACATCCGGATTCACCGACGCTTCTTTTATAAGGCGCAAAAACGGATCCATACTCTCATACGGATAGAATAACAGGATATCTTTTTTCTTTATCTGGCGCATCACATTACCTGCTGCCACATGTCCACTGTTCTGTGGCGAAAATGGCGTATAAGTCAGAGAGCGTTTCATAGCTTCCGGTAAATTCCCACTGATACCAAAAATGTAATCTAATTTCATTGGCATCTTTGTTCGAAAAATCTGATTCGGCTCAATCTCAAACTTCTCACAGAAATATTTCTGTGTCTCTTCAGACAGTTTATTTGCAGTCTCCAGTCTGACTACCGCCATACGGCGGCGTTTGTGAATAGTCTGCTGCATAAGATACCGGAAGTCATCCGTCACTTCCAAAGCCTCGTCATCCGGAGACACATCAGCATTTCTCGTTACACAGATATAATTCGCTTCCGACACTTCGTACTTCGGAAATACCAGGTTCAGATGCTCCAGGATGACCTTTTCCATACGAATGTATCGGATATCATGTCCCGGAAGGCACAAAATATCCGACACGAACTGTGGCACCGGAACAATTCCCATCATACTTTTGTTATCCATCTTCAAACTTGCCGTTACATACAATTCTTTATTCAAAAGATGCGGAAATGGATGATTCGCATCCACAATCTGCGGGGAAAGAATTGGTAATATCTGATTTTTAAAATAATGCTTTACATATTTCTTTTCCTGAGGCTCCAACTCTTTATAATCAAGCCCACACACTCCATACGGATGCAGTTCTTTCTTAATCTCAGCATAAGTCTTATCGCGCTCTTTATATAAAGGTGCAACTTCTGTCAGGATTGCATGGATCTGCTCCTGCGCTGTCATGCCGGACCGGCTGTCTTTTGCCTTGGCATCTGTGTGCACCATATCATAAAGACTTCCAACACGAATCATAAAGAATTCATCCAGATTGCTGGTAAAAATCGCCACGAATTTCATCCGCTCCAATAGCGGTACTGACTCATCCTGCGCTTCTTCCAATACTCTGTGATTGAATTTCAACCAGGAAAGTTCCCGGTTCTGTGTATAATTTAAAAGCTCCTTACTCATCACCTACATCCCCTTTCTGAACTTTCTCTACCTCATCTAATTGAAGTTCCGGATTCAAACGTTTTAAAAACTGGTCGAACCCCGGCACTGTGAAATCAATCTCCGCATATCCCGTTGCATAGATCATACTTTTATTAATGAGTTGTGCCCGGTAAGGCGATATTGAAGAGACTTCTGTTTCCATAATTTTAGCGACATTCGAAATCGAACATGGTAATTTCTCACATTTCGCCATTGCAAAAATAAACATTTTTTCTTTTGGTGTACATCGGTCATAGCGAAGCCTGTAAAATCCGCGGTCGAGATTTTCATAAAATTTTAAAACGGCCCCTTTTACATCATCGATACCTATCACCGTCTGTTCCGGATTCAGATGCTCCCATATAGCACTGCATAATTCCTGTATAAAATACGGATATCCTTGCGTCTCACTGATAATCCATCTTAAAGCTTCTTCTGTATAACTTCCGCCAAGCGGCTCTGCCGGCTTTACGATGGCATCCTTTGCATCCTGCCCTGATAATGCATCAATCTCCTCAAAACGGAAAAGTCTTTCCGAATATGATTTCACTTTTCCAAGCGTTTTCAAAATCTTAGGCAATCCGGCACCAAAAATCATAAGAGGCAAGCGCAATTGATTACACCTGTGGATAGCATTTACAAGAGCCGCAATCTCCTCCTCTTTCATATACTGAATCTCATCAACAAAAAAACAAATTGCGTACCCGGTTTTATCAGCCATCTTTCCCATTGCAACAAATAAATCTGTCAGATCCTCCGACAGATCTCCTGTCACAATATACTCCCGTTCTTCCATTCCAACTTTGAAAGACTGATCTTCCGGATTATAAGTGACTGTAAATGCTTTTAATAAGTCCTGCACTCTGCTGACAAACTCTTTCGCAGTTTCTTTAAAACTCATCTTATGAATGAATTTTTTAGAATAATTCGTAATCTGCTGTGTAAAATTTCTTTTCTCTGCAATCTCAATATGTCCCATTAAAATTGGCATATCATCCGTTTTACATTCTATTGCATTTAACAACACCGTCTTTCCTACACCACGTAATCCGTAATAAATTACGGACTGCTGAGGATATCCTAATACGATTGTATTCAAATATTTTTCTGCTCTTTCCAGTGTCTCTTTTCGTCCTGCAATATGTCCTGGCATAAATCCTGCACCCGGAGTATAAGGATCTGCATATTTCATTCCTGTCTCTCCTGTTACTCTTCTTTTCTTATTCGTTTTAGTATAGCACACTTCCTTTTTCATTTCTACCTTCCTCCCAGCAAAATAGCACGCAACAGCCAGGAGTAAATATATCCGGAGGCAAATTTCGCACTATATTGTTTCTCAACTGTTCATCACTTTGGAATTTATGCCCGATCATTCTTAGGCTCCGAAATGATTGAAATTATTAGATACTTTTGCAGATAATAAGAACATTATCTGCGTGAAAGCAGTATAACATACCATAAGCAAATGTACAAGAATTATATTTTCGCATCATTATCCCACATCATTAATTTTACTGACGGACGCAAAAAATGCAGCTGACTATCAACTGCATTTTCTTATCTCTTATCATGTAATTTGTTTCATTAGCGTTTTGCAACAGCTTCAATCTCAACCTTTGCGCCTTTTGGAAGTTTTGCTACTTCGAAAGCTGCTCTTGCCGGGAATGGTGCTGAGAAATATCCGGCGTATACTTCGTTCATTGCTGCAAAATCATTCATATCCTGCAATAAAACTGTTGTTTTTACGACATTCTCCATTGTGCATCCTGCTTCTTTGAGGATTGCTGCAATATTTTCCAGAGACTGCTTTGTCTGTCCTTTGATCTCATCTGATGCAAATTCTCCTGTTGCTGCATCAATCGGGAGCTGACCAGACACATAAATCGTTCCTTCCACTTCGATTGCCTGTGAATATGGTCCGATTGCTGCCGGTGCTTTTTCACTGTTTACGTTTCTTTTACTCATGATAGTTTCCTCCTGCAAATTTAATTTTATATGTAACAATCCGTCCGGATTGCTATGCACTATTTTCCTTCTTCGCCCCGTCTATGGCAATCAGCAAGATACTTGCCATGACAAGTCCACCTCCGACTACTATCCCAATCGTGACCGGATCATGGAACCAGAGTGTACTGAAAATCACACTGACAATTGGCTCCAGCATGGAGACAAAAGATGCGATTGCTGCTCCGAGTTTACTGATTCCATACATCATAAAGAAATATCCGCCTGCATTAAATAAGCCTACTGCAATGATAAATGCAACATCTATGCTCTTTGGCGGTGCAACTAAAGTGCCTGTCATCGGAGCAATAAAACAGTACAAAATTGTTCCTGGAAGTGATACATAAAAAAGCTTCACTTCAATCGGTAATTCATTTGCCGGTCCTTTTTCATTCGCAATCAGATATCCACCATATACGAATGCGGATGCAACAGCAAGAACAATTCCGATCATCGGCATATTTCCACCTGCTCCTGTTAAAAAGCCCATTCCGATCACAGATACAACAATCGCCGCAATCTGGTATTTGCTAAATCCTTCTTTAAATACTATTCCCATCACAATGCATACAATAGACGGGTATAAAAAGTTCAACATAATCGCTGTTCCAACCGGTAGATACAGATAGCTGTTATTCAATAATAATGCTGTGATAAGAAGTCCAAATACCCCCATCAGAAGTGACTGGACAATCTGTATCTTCAAAGCTCTAAAACTCCTTTTCTTTACCAATGCCATAACCAGACACACCAGTGTGATAATCCAGTTCACATAGAACATCAGACTGTTCATCGGCAAACCATCCAGTAACACCTGCTTCTGAAATGAGGGCATCACACCAAGACATGTAGCTGAAAGTGCCACAAATATAAATCCTACTGCCATAAACCTTAAAGTCCTTTCCTCAACTTATCTTTCGAACTGCTTTTTCATCATCAGTTTTGCTTTCTTTTCCTGCTCTATTCTCTGTCTTTCCCTAAATTCTTCTTCTGTCAGAAGTACAAGCGCCCCTGTTGGGCAGACTTTGACGCATGCCGGTTTCATTCCGGCTTTTTGTCTTTCAATGCATGCATCACATTTTTCCATCTTGCCATTTTCCCGGAATGTCGGCACTCCATACGGGCATGCCATAGCGCAAGAATGACAACTGATGCAATTCGTATTATCATACAGTGTAAATCCTGTCTCCTTATCTTTATAGAGGCAGCCGCAAGGGCAGCCCATAACACAAGGAGCATCCTCACAGTGCATACAGCTTACCGAATAAAAATGTAATGCACCTGTCTCTTCTTCCAGTGTAAATGTATTCCGGAATGGCTGTTCTCCTGCCGGAATATCAATATCGTTCTGATCCATGCATGCAAGCGCACAGGCTCCGCAGGCAGAACATTTTTCAGAATCAAAAAATAAAAATTTCTTCATGATGTTATGCCTCCTCCTTTTTTCTTACCATACACCGAGTCGACCGATATGCCGGAAATCCTGAATATGGATCCAGGTGATTTTCGTCCATAATACTCTCTGCATCAGCTTCAGAATAACCATGGAACAGATTAACAAGCCCTTCTGGAACGGTCATAGTCGGTTTTACCTTGACTGTGATTGCACCGCGCTCTGTGGAGATTTCAATCTTATCTCCTTCTTTTACTCCGATTTTTTCACAATCCAGTGCATTCATATCTGCAGTCGGATTTGGTCTCAAAGAGCGGTTTCTAGGTACTTTATGCAGTCTGCTGTGAAGCGCATTCGGAATTCGGGATCCAGATGTAAATACAAATGGATATTTTTCCGGATCGGCATCGTCCAACGGTTCTTTGTAAGTCGGCAATGCATCCAGTCCCCATTCCGGGTGTTGTTCAATAATCGCACTCTTTAACTCAAATTTTCCAGTCGGAGTTTTCAGTCCTTTTTTCAGATCCTGCATCGGAACATACGGCGTAACCTCAGCGATCTTCACTGGCAATTCGACTTTCTTTAAGTCTTCTACTTTCACATGATAATCATCCAGAATATAATGCTGGATAAAATAATCATAGCCTTGTTTTAACGACTCGTCTGGAAGATCCATAACACGGGCAAGTTCCGTACAGATCTGCACATCGCTTCTCGCCTCTCCGATCGGCTCCATCGCCGAATTTGGGTACCATGCAAATCCTCCACGGTAAGGCTTGAATTCTCCACGCTCAAAAGAAGAGCATGCTGGCAACACGATATCAGCATATTTTGCAGCATCTGTCATAAATAAGTCTGTATCTACATAAAACTCAAGGTTTCTAAGTGCCTCGAACATTTTCTTAGATTCCGGGAACATTCTTACATTTAACCCAAGTGCAAATACTCCCTTTACTGGATACGGTGTACCTTCCAGAATCTGCCTGGACAGATCCATGGACTGCATCTCTCCTTCCAGATAATCCCAAAGAGGAAATCTTCCGGCTCCGATAGGAAGTTTTGTATTCTTTGGTTTTGTCTCATAAAGATATTCTTCTTCTCTTGTCGGGAATCCACATGCCACATGCATATAAGTATGCGGAGTCAGAATCTGACCTCCAATCCGGTCAAAGTTTCCGGTAATTGCAAGAAGCGCCGTAATCGCACGGTAATTCTGTAAACCATTTCTATGGTGGCAGATTGGTGCAGAAGATTCATTAAAGCTCATTTTGGGATTCTCATGAATCATCTCAGCTGCCTGCACGACCTGAGCATACGGAACTCCCGTAATCTCCTCAATATTGGATTCATTAAATCCTTTCACATACTGTGCATACTCCTCAAAACCATACACATATTCATCAATATAAGGCTTGTCAATCCAGCCACGCTCAATCAGAACATTTGCAATCGCATGAGCAAGTGCTCCGTCGGTACCGCTCTTTGGCTGTAGAAAAAGATCTGCCAGCTTTTCTGTTGCCGGTGTTCTTCTTGTATCCACGATAATAAATTTCAGGCCCTTTTCTTTTAGTTCCATGGCATGTCTCGCCTGCATGTAACTGGAATAAAATGGGTTAAATGCCCAGCCAAGAAACAGATCCGAATGGTCCCAGTCTCCATCTGCCTGCTCACCTGCTGCTACTTTCCACGCCATAAATGCGGCCGTGTAACAAGCACTGGATTCACAGCCATAGTTCGGACTTCCGAATGCATAAGCCAGTCTTCGGAGTATCTGTCTGTACCATTTGGAATATCCGGAATAAAAAGCAACGCTCTCCGGTCCGTAATCTTTTTTGCATTTATTTAACTGTTCCGCGATCTCAGCATAAGCCTCATCCCAGGAAATCGGCTCAAACTTTCCTTCCCCGCGTTTTCCCACCCGCTTCAGTGGAGTTTTGATACGATCTTCCCGGTAAATGTACTCACGATTTGCAAGCCCTTTGCTGCAAAGTCTCCCATCGTTAGAGGGATGTCCGTCCATGCCTTCGATTTTGATGACTTTTCCATCTTTCACATAAGCATTGATTCCACAATGCATTCCCGGAGAACAGATATCACACATGGTGCGTCTGATCTCAATTCCAGTGTCCGGTCCCGGGATCTTCGCTTTGATTCTTTTTTCTAAATCCGTCATAGTGCTGCCTCCAAATACTCAATAAAATACTCTTCGATTCCGAAATGTAAGAGCTGTCCTTTTTGCTCCGGTGTAAATCTGCAAGGTTCTCCTCGCAGAATCCGGATCAAATGTGCCTTTAGCACTCCGGAAATTCCATAATTATCTAATATATTAAACCCGACCGGTCTGCCATTATCTATGACAGCCTGTAAGTAGAATCCCTTGCCGGGCTTCACATATTCATAGACCTCACCAGTCAGGCGGTTATCTCCAAGTCCAATAAAATCCATGTCCAGGAAATGTGTAATGTTATGTAAAATATTCCCGTCTGTCTGAGCTGACTTGCCAGATATATTGTTTCCGGCAACTCTCCCCTGAACTCCTGCATTTGCCCAGAGACCGATGATCATCGTCTGTCCGGACTGTAAATTATTTCCCTGACAGCAGTCTCCTGCTGCATAAATGCCTGGAACACTTGTTTCCATTTTTTCATTTACGATGATTCCACGTTCAATTGTAACTTCTTCTGGATTCAAAATACCTGTTGCTGCTCTTGTACCGATATTCAAAATCAGAAGATCTGTCTCAATCTTACTTCCGTCTCCAAGATATACCGTATATCCTGTCACATTTCCTTCTTCATCCGTATGTTCATCCGCCTTCGTAATTGCCTGTCCGAAAGCCATATCAATTCCTATATCTGCAAGTCTCTTCTCAATTATCTCTGAAACTTTTGGATATGCTGCAAGTGCAAAAATATGTGGTGCCATGTCTGCCAGCGTCACATGAATGCCTCTGCGATAAAGAAGTTCTGCCACTTTAATTCCTACCATGGACGCTCCGACTACTACCGCATCCTTGTAGTCTTTCTTTTCCAGTTTTTCCCTCAAACTTTTCGCATCTTCTACAGTTCTCATACAGTTTGCATCTTTTAGTGTTGCAAAAGAACCTGGAACAAACGCTGTTGCACCGGTACTGACAAGAATCTTGTCATATTTCTGCTCTTTGCCATCTTCTGTAATAATGATTTTTTCTTTTGCCAGAATCTGTTTTACTCTCACCTGTGTGATGAAATCAGCCTGATATTTTTTTCCAATCTCTTCCAGTGTTCCAAACGGGAACAAGCCTTCGTACGGAAGTCTGCCAGCCACATAATAAGTAGTCAGCATCGGATTGTACGGAGGCATATCGGTATCACTGTAGACATCTATATGAGCTGCGCAGCCATTCTCCCGAATCTGGGCAAGGGCATGATATCCGGCACAGCCAAACCCAACAATCGCAAAACGTTCCATCTAAATTTCTCCTTATTGTGCTTTTTTTAGGCATAAGGTACTTTTCTGCCACAAGAAGGGATGCTTTCTGGCATCCCTTCCACCATCATAAATGTGCCACATTTATGATTTCCGGCATTGTTTTTATTTTTCTCCAACAATTTCTTTTACTTTCTTTTCTCTTCTTAAAGCGGGATGTTCATATTTTGTTCATTTATTATTTTAAATTCTTTCATTTTCTCCTCACGTTTTCTTCATTTATATCGCATATACTAAGCTTACCGAATTAAAGGTGATTACAAGTTGTTTTTGCATAAACTTTTTCATAATACATGCCGGGAATCATATTGATTACCCGGCATCCTCCCTTTTCAGAACTATTTTTCTCCATATTTCGTATTTTCACTCTGACGCTTACGATTCTCCTTCTTCGCCTTTATATAACTCATACCCTTTAAGCATCTTTGTGATTTTTTCCGACGCCTCAATCCGTTCCAAAACTTTCTTCCCGGTCTCCGCCGCTTGTTTATAATCGCCCTGCGCTGCTTCCAGCTTCATTTTTCTTACGCCGGCCTCTTCTAATTGTATCGGATCTTGCTCCCATTCGATCAGTTGACCGTATGTTTGAATCTGCTCCGTCTTCATTCCCGACCGCTCATAAGCATCGGCCAGTTTCCACAAAACGGACAATCTCGCTTTTTCCCCTATCTCTATCGCCTTTTGATTTCCACTATCCGTATGTTGATCCAAATACAATTCCATCCATTCCGCAGCGGCATCTGTTTTTCCACTCTCGTCTGTCACATTTTTCTTCACTTCACCCGCATCTGCCGTATCTTTTTTTCTTTCCTCGTTTTCTGTATCTCCGTCTCTATCTGACCGCACCTCCGCTTCTCTGTTTGCTCTTTTATCTTTGCCCATATCTGTTTCTGTCATTTCCACACCTAGTTCTGTCGTTTCTGAGCCTGTTTTTGTCGTTTCTACATCTGTTTCTATTGTTTCTATATCTGTTCCCGTATCTGTTTTTATATCCTCCCCTGTAATCTTTTCTCCGTTCGATACAGCCAGATCTGTGTGAGCGTCTCCCATATAAACCGCCGCCAAAATACATCCCGCCGCACCTGCCGCGATTCCCGACCATACTCCGACACGCTTTTTGTCTGTCTTTTCTGTTTTGTTCCTCACTGTAGGAAGTTCTTTTAAAACTTGCAGAAACGAGCTGTATTTTTTTCTTGTCTCTCCGATGCATTTCCCACATATACGAAAAAGACGGATTTCTTCCCGTTTTGTCAGCGCCGGAACTACTTTCATATATGCCAGCATAAAACGAAGCGTATTCCCGTATCCAAACAGATCAGGCTCTCTGCTGCCGCAAGTATCCATTTCGTATACCGGTCTGATAAAATGACTTCTGACAGCTCTTTTCTGCATCTGCTTCATCACCTCGGCATTTTCTCTCGATTCTGTATCCAGAAACAACACTTCTCCTTCATCAGACAACACAATTCCATACGGATTCAAATACTTATAATTCTGTCCTTCACCGCATCGCTCATACTGCTCTGCACAGACTGCCATTTTTCGGAACCATCCAAATAAAACTGCTTTATCGACGACCGCTTCATTCTTCATACGATCGATAAGCAGCATACCATGTACACAATCCATGCTTCTGCGGCAGTAACCTCCGTATTCGACAAATTTCAATACTTCATACATTTTTTCCAAGTTCACTGCATTCATTTTTTCCATATTCACTTTTTCATCGGGTGCACATAACCGGAAGCGGGGCGTCCCTCCTGCCCCGTTCCCGAATGAGCTTATTATTCTTGGCGAAATCCGGCGAAACAACTGCCGTAAAAGATGTGTCTTGAATCAGACTCATTTAATAAGTATTTGTATCTTACTTGAATTTATACAGAAAAGCAAGTGTCTGCATTATCTTTTTTCTTTTGCTTTTTTGCCTTTTTCTTTTGTCTCTTTCTTACGTCTACACAATCCGGTCAAGCTGTTCAAGAGCCGCTGCGATCACTTTATCCATATCATAGTATTTATAATTCCCGAGTCTTCCGCCGAAAATCACGTTTTCCTCTTCGTCCGCCAGTTTTTTATACTGTTCATATAAAGCGTTGTTTTTTTCGTCGTTGACCGGATAATAAGGCTCCATTCCAACTGCCCACTCCGAGGAGTATTCTCGTGAAATCACAGTTTTCTCCTGCTTTCCGAACTCAAAATGCTTATGTTCGATCACACGTGTATAAGGCACTTCACCATCGGTATAATTGACAACCGCATTCCCCTGATAATTGTCACAGTCAAGTGTCTCCGTCTCAAATCTCACCGAACGATACTCAAGCGCTCCGAGTCTGTAACCAAAATATTCATCGATCATCCCCGTAAATATGATCTTGTCTGCAATATCCGCATTCTGAGCACGAAATTCAAAAAAGTCTGTTCCCGTAAGAACATCCGCTTTTTCAAGCATTTTTTCCACGATCGGAGTATAGCCGCCGATCGGGATTCCCTGATATCTGTCGTTGAAATAATTGTTGTCATACACAAAACGAAACGGAAGCCTCTTAATGATAAATGCCGGAAGTTCCGTACATTTTCTTCCCCACTGCTTCTCTGTATATCCCTTGATCAGTTTTTCGTAAATATCCTTCCCACCGAGGAAAAGCGCCTGCTCCTCAAGGTTTTTCGGTTCTGTTATCCCCGACTCTTTTCGTTGTCTTTCGATGATCTTCTTTGCCTCTTCCGGTGTTTTTATTCCCCACATCCTGCTGAATGTGTTCATATTAAAAGGAAGGTTATAGAGTTCATCCCGATAAACTGCAACCGGAGAATTGACATAGTGGTTGAACCGGGCATACTGGTTTACATAATTCCAAACTTCTTCATCAGAAGTATGAAAAATATGGGCACCATACCGATGTACGTTGATGCCCACAACCTTTTCCGTATAAATATTCCCGGCAATATGATCTCTCTTCTCCACTACCAGAACCTTACGTCCCTGTTTGTGCATCTCATGTGCAAATACAGCGCCGAAGAGCCCAGCTCCTGCAATCAGATAATCATAGTGCATACTTTGTCTCCTGCTTTGTCAGCGATTATTTCGCTTTGTATTTTTTAATCTGCCCAAAGTCTTCCATCAGATCCATGACCTTGTCACGTCCTTCCTGGTTCAGCTTTACATATGCCTGCATGACACGGTTCTCCAGCAGCTGCTCGCTGATGGTGGTGTCTCTTTCCAAAGAGCTGAAGTCCACTGGATTTAAGTTCAGCTTATTGCACATTTTGATTACGGTACCATATGCCATGCCATCGATGCCTCTCTCCAGCGCCGTTACCAATGTGCTGTAAGGAATCTGCATATCCATCGCAAACTGTCTTACACTTCTGTACTGACTTAAAATTTCCTTTTTCAGAATTTGTGCCTTCGTCATTTCTTTT